>VOFC01005795.1_pt1 | contig 20697 bp, 44 predicted proteins | sample 5384161 | NCBI WGS metagenome assembly VOFC01 (sample SAMN12384722, study PRJNA508395) | human gut metagenome | isolation source: healthy gut B | host: Homo sapiens
TCCCGCCGGCTTTAACCAGGCGATTTCCTCTGTTTTGTCGGATAAGCGAAAGAAAAACGTGGTTGTTGTAATTAACGACAACGCACAGGACGGAAGAGATATTTCGTGGATATGGGACGTTGACTTCGAACGTTTGAAGGACGCCGGAATTTGCCGCCTTGTTTCAAGCGGAATACGTCATAATGATGTTGCGGTAAGGTTTAAATATGCTTTGCTTGAGAATACGTTTGATATTGCAGATGTTAAATCCGCGATAGAAAGCTGTATCGATTCGGACGCGAAGTATTGTACGTGCTTGTTAATTACACCGCCCTGTTTTCGACACAGAATATCTTAAGGGGGCTTAGCAAATGACGCTTAATATTGCACATTTATATCCCGACCTGCTTAACTTATACGGTGACCGCGGCAATTTGCGGCTTTAAGCCTCAGAGCGCAGTGGCGCGGAATTGAAGCGAACGTGACGGAATATACTCTGGAGGTGAAATAGATTTTGGAAATACCGATATTATTTTTTGTCGGCGGCGGCTCTGACCGCGAGCAAAAGCTGTGTGCAGCAGACTTCTGGAAATGAAGGATAAAATAATTGACTTTTTGCCGAAAACGGCGGCTGTATTGTTGCTGTTTGCGGCGGTTATACTGCTTGGAAAGTACTATAAGCTGGGTGACGAAACAATAGAAGGACTCGGACTTTTGGATATTGTCACGGGCGCGGCGAAGGCAGACTTATAGGCAATGTTGTCATTAAAACCGATTTTTTGGAGCGCCCCGTAGTCGGCTTTGAAAACCACGGCGGCAGAACCGAAATAAACGGCTGCACGTCTTTGGGCAAGGTTATGTACGGTAAGGGCAACAACGGAACGGACAAAACGGAGGCGTTATATACAAAAATGTTATTGCAACATACCTTCACGGACCGCTGCTCCCGAAAAATCCGCATTTGTGCGACTATATTATAAAAAATCGCTGTATAATAAATACGGTGATATCGAGCTTGAAAAGCTCGATGACACCGTGGAAATTGCTGCAAACGATTATATTGTAAACAGGTTTTGTTAAATATCTGCACCGAAATAGTTTTTATGCATGCTTTGACTGCGTTTTTGGCGTTGTCCGACAACTCGCCTGAAAAACGGTAGTCAAAAGAATTTAAAGTCGGTTATATCGCCGTAAAGTTCTGTCATACGTTTTTTCGACGCGGATTTAATTACGGAGAAAAACTCGTCAAACTCTTTGTCGTTAAGGCGTTTCACGGCGGCTGACAAAAATAAGTTCAAGTGCTGTGTGCAGAAGCTTTTTTCGGCAAATTTCGGTTTAAATTCGCTGTCCGACTTCCACATGTCAACGGTATTTGCGGCATAGCGGTCAAGCTGGTAATTAAGCTCGTCGCATATTGCGCAGCTCATGCTTTGCCGGTTTAGCTTATCGATAATTTCGCCGGCGGTTTCTTTGGCAGATGCTTTTGAAAAAGCCCTTTTTCTCGGCTTTTTTTTTCAAAAAGCGAAAAGATTTCGTTGTTTTTGGTATCAATGTACGACTGCATAACAAGAGCAAGGGGCAAAACCTTCTGTTTTGCTGCATTTTTACTATATGCTCGCGGCAAAAGCCCTTTTCGTTGGAAACCTGCCTGTGGTCAGGCTCCATCATTGCTGCGCCCACTGCGGCGTCGGTCTTCTCGTCGTCAAGCTTTTTTAGTATGAAGCAAAACGGACAGTCCAGTCGGAGTTGAACGCGTCGTTTATCGGAATTAGTGTATATAGTTTCTTTCATGGCTGTTTCCTTTCGTATATAATAATTAATTGTAACACAAATAAAGGGGATTTGCAAATTGTTGATTAAAAATTTACAGGATTTTAATTTACAGCATGTTTTTGAGTGCGGTCAGTGTTTTCGCTGGAATGCCGATGAAAACGGCGTTTATACCGGGTTGCCGGGGATTACGTGATTAAGTGCGAAAATACGGCTGACGGTGTTATGATTTCATGCCCGGACGACATTTATATAACAAATTATTTCGACTTAAACCGTGACTATACCGAGATTAAAAACAGCTTTGGTTCTGACGAGATTTTAAAAAAGGCGTGCGAGTTCGGTTCCGGAATACGTATTCTTAAGCAAGACCCGTGGGAAACCATGATTTCCTTTATTATCTCCGCGAATAACAACATTCCCCGTATAAAAAGATAATTGAGCTTTTGTGTACGAATTTCGGCGAAAAACTCGATGATGCGCATTATAAATTTCCCGGCGCAGAAACGCTTGCAGGTCTTAACGAGGAGGATTTGGCGGTAATACGAAGCGGCTTTCGGGCAAAATACATAATTGACGCGGCAAGAAAAACAGCGGAAGGAAAACTTGATTTGTCTGCACTTTACTCACTGCCGTCGGCAGAGGCGCGGGCTGTTTTAAAAGGCGTAAAAGGTATCGGCGACAAGGTTGCGGACTGTATACTGCTTTTTCGCATACGGAAAATATGACGTTTTTCCGAAAGACGTGTGGATAAAACGCATATTAAACAACTTATATCACGTTGAAAATGCCGATTTTGATTCGTTTGTTACAGAAAAATTCGGCGGCTTTGGCGGATTTTGCACAACAATACTTGTTCTTTTATGGACGAGAATTTATATAATATTTGCAGAAAAGTGTAGATTTTACGTTAACTTTGTGTTATAATTGTATTAAAGTATGAATATAGGGAGAGATAACTTAAATGTATTCCTGCGTTATGCTTAATAATGACTATATTGCCGGCAGGCCCGCGGTATATTCCCGGGTGTGTTTTTAGCAGTATATCCGAAATGTTTTTAAATACTCTGAAAATGCTGTTGCAAGCTACATTGCGTTGGACGAAAAGACGGACGATACTATATCCAAGTCGGAAATTCCCAATGATGAAAGCGACAGCATTTTTGTATTTTCGGGGCGTTTCCATTTTGCACGGCAGACACTCTTGACGAGGTTTATAATCACCATGTAAAATCGGGAAACAAGCTTACCGTTCTTTCATGCAAGGATGAGGAAACCGGCGAACTTATGCCTATCGGGATTTTTTCTTTGCGATAAATCAATTCTTAAAAATTTCATTGATTTTGATGAAAGAATGCAGCTGGCTATAGACGATGGTATCGATACGGAGCTGTACGAGGTAAACAGCATTAATTCCATGTGCGTATCCGATTGCCTAAGCCTTGCGGACGCTTCAAATGCGGCTCATGATATTATGTGCTTTAAGCTTATGCAAAAATGACGTTATGATGATTAATCCCGAGAGCATTTTTGTTTCGTGGTTTGCGGAGATTGCACCCGGTGCGACAATAATGCCCAACACGATTATAAAAGGTGAAAGCAAAATAGGAACAGGCAGTGTAATCGGCCCGAATACGCAGATTACCGACTGCACAATCGGCGAAAACGTAACGGTTAACAGTTCTGTTTTGGTTGAGAGTGTTGTAAAGGACGGCGCAAATATCGGCCCGTTTGCTTACATAAGACCTAACAGCAGTATAGGAAATAACGTTAAAATCGGCGATTTTGTGGAAATTAAAAAATGCGTCTATCGATGACGGGACGAAGGTTGCCCACCTTACTTATGTGGGTGACGCGGACGTAGGAAAACGCGTTAACTTCGGCTGCGGAACGGTTCTTGTAAATTATGACGGAACGAAGAAATACAGAAGCAAAAATCTGTGACGATGTATTTATCCAACACTCACCGGTAACGGTTCACAGCGGCGCGTTTATCGCGGCAGGTTCAACAATACAGACGATATTCGGATAATTCTTTGCCATTGCGAGAGCACGGCAGATAAATAAAACAGGCTGGAAAAAATAGAGGAAAAGAAAAATGATAACACACGGTAAAAACATTAAGGTATTTGCGGCAAACGCAAATCCGGAGCTTGCAAAAAAGCATTGCAAACATTATAGGTGTGCCGGTAGGAAATTCCTGCGCGCGCCACTTCAGTGACGGTGAAATCGGCATTGATATTAACGAAACAGTCAGAGGCTCGGACGTATTTTTAATTCAGTCTACCTCTTACCCGGTTAACCAGAACTTAATGGAGCTCCTTATAATGATTGACGCATTCAAAAGAGCTTCGGCAGGCCGCATAACCGCTGTTATTCCGTATTTCGGATATGCACGTCAGGACAGAAAAGCAAAGGCGCGCGACCCGATTTCGGCAAAGCTTGTTGCGGATCTTATCGCAACCGCAGGCGCGGACAGAGTTCTTACCATGGATCTTCATGCGGCTCAGATTCAGGGTTTTTTTTGATATCCCTGTTGATCATTTGCTGGGCGTGCCGATTCTGGCTCCTTATTTCCATGAAAAATTTGCCGGCAGAGAAAATGACGTTGTGGTTGTATCTCCCCGATTTGGCAGCGTTACATCGTGCAAGAAAAGTTTGCCGAAAAGCTTAATGTTCCTCTTGCAATCGTTGATAAGAGAAGACCTATGCCCAATGTTTCGAGGTTATGAACATTATCGGCGATATTAAGGATAAGGACGTAATTTTGGTTGACGATATGATTGACACCGCCGGCACACTTTGCGACGGTTCACAGGCTCTCGTTGACAGAGGTGCAAAGAGAGTGTGCGCGCATGCCCATCCTGTTTTGTCAGGTCCTGCTGTTGAGCGTATTCAAAATTCCGTAATTGAGGAGCTTGTTGTTCTCGATACAATTCAGCTTCGAGGAAAAGAAAATTGAAAATCAAAATTCTTACCGTTGCAGACGTTTTTGCAGACATAATAAAAAGAATATGAAGATGTTGCTGTCAGCCCGCTTTTCAATTAACCGTGAAAGAGTACTTATCGCAGGGCTTGGGAACCGGCGATAAATATGTAAATACAAGACATAACATAGGCTTTCAGATGGTAGAGTCTGTGGGCTCATATTACGGAATAAGCATAAAAACTTAAGTGCCGCGCTCTTATCGGTGAGGGAATAATCGGCGGAAAAAGCGTGATACTTGCAAAAGCCGCAGACGTACATGAATTTGTCCGGCGAAAGCATAGGCGAGCTTTCCGAGTACTATAAAATACCGCCGGAAAACGTTATTATAATTTATGACGATATCTCTCTTGATACCGCAAGGATACGTATCCGCCAAACCGGCAGCGCCGGCGGTCATAACGGAATGAAAAGCATAATTGCAAGCCTTAATACCGACAAGTTTCCGCGTATACGCATCAGGAATCGGAAAAACACAGGCGACCTTTCGGATTATGTGCTCGGAAATTTTTCAAAAGTCCGAGGTTTCCGAACTTATTGAAGTTGCAAAAAAAATGCCCGATATTGTGGAGGATATACTGACCAAAGGTATAAGTGATGCAATGAATATTTATCAACAGATAAAAACCGCTTAGGCGGTTTTTGTCAATATTAAAGGAGATGAGTACAGATGGATATACAAAGGTGCCTTGCAGATGAATTTAAAATGAAGCCGGAATATGTAAATAACATAATAAATCTTATTGACGAGGGCTGCACAATACCTTTTATCGCAAGATACAGAAAGGAAATGACCGGTTCCTGTGACGACCAGGTTTTGCGTGAGCTTGCCGACAGGCTGCAGTATCTTAAAAACTTTGAAAAGCGCAGGGAGGAAATAACAAACGCCATAAACGAGCTGGGAAAAATGACGGACGAAATTTCCGCTGCTCTTGAAAAAGGCGGAAACTCTTGCTGCCCTTGAAGATATCTACCGTCCGTATAAAAAAAGACGTACGAGAGCTACCGTTGCAAAAGAAAAGGTCTTGAGCCTCTGGCACAGCTTATATTTGAACAGAAGTCTGACGAAAATGAAATTCTTTCTGCCGCAAACGGCTGCATAAACGAGGAAAAAGAGATTTTTGTCGGCAGAGGACGCAATTGCCGGAGCATTGGATATTATTGCGGAAAATGTAAGCGATGACGCCGACTGCCGTGCAGGTTTAAGAAAGCTTTTTTGCAAAATCAGGCGTTATTTCATCGCGTGCGGCAAAAGAGGAGGACTCGGTATATTCAATGTATTACGAATATTCGGAGCCTGTTTCAAAATCCCGGGGCACAGAATACTTGCAATAAACCGAGGAGAAAAAGAGGAGTTTTTAAAGGTTTCCGTTGAGGTTTCGTCAGACGCTGCATTAAAAAATACTTACCGATAAATTTGTTACGGCCAGCGGCTATTCCACATCTTTAGTGAACGAGGCATGCGACGATGCGTACAAGCGCCTTATATATCCGTCTGTTGAAAGGGAGATACGCGCCGAGCTTACGTCCGATGCATCGGAGGCGGCGACAAAGGTTTTCGGTCTGAATTTAAAATCCCTTTTAATGCAGCCGCCCGTTAAGGGCAAGGTGACCTTGGGTTTGACCCGGCATACAGAACCGGCTGTAAAACCGCAGTTGTTGACGAAACGGGCAGAGTGCTTGACACAACTGTTGTATACCCAACGCCGCCCCAGAATAAAAAAAGGAACAGGCTAAGGAAATACTGAAAAGCTTATTTCAAAGCATAAAGTCGATGTAATCGCAATAGGCAACGGCACGGCTTCAAAGGAGTCCGAAATATTTATTGCCGAGCTTATAAAGGAGCTTGACAGACCGGTGTCGTATATGATGGTAAACGAGGCCGGGGGTCGGTTTATTCCGCGTCAAAACTTGGTGCGGCAGAGTTTCCGGACTTTGACGTTTCCTTAAGAAGCGCCGTTTCCATTGCACGGCGCATGCAGGATCCGTTGGCAGAGCTTGTTAAAATCGACCCGAAATCTATCGGCGTAGGTCAGTATCAGCACGACCTTCCGCAAAAACGTCTTGAGGAAACGCTGGGCGGAGTTGTTGAGGACTGCGTTAACGCCGTGGGTGTTGACTTGAATACGGCGTCGGCATCGCTCTTATCTTATGTTTCCGGTGTTTCTGCCGTAGTTTCAAAAATATTGTTGCATACAGAGAGGAAAACGGCGAATTTACCTCGCGTACTCAGCTTAAAAAGGTTTTCAAAATTAGGGCCAAAGGCATATGAACAGTGCGCCGGATTTTTGCGTATTCCTCACGGTAAAAATATACTGGATAATACTGCGGTTCACCCGGAATCGTACGGTGCCGCGCAAAGGCTTTTAAGTATATTCGATTATACCGAGTCTGACATTTCAAAAACCGCCTTCAGAATTTAAATCAGCAGATAAAGAGGCAGGGGAAAGAGAAATAGCTGAAAAATGCGAAATCGGCGTGCCGACTTTGCGTGATATTACTGCCGAGCTGCAAAAGCCGGGGCGCGATTTGCGCGACGAGCTTCCGCCGCCGATGCTTCGTTCGGATATAATGGATATGAACGATTTAAAACCGGGTATGGAGCTTAAAGGTACGGTAAGAAATGTTGTGGATTTCGGCGCGTTTGTTGATATTGCCGTGCACCAGGACGGACTCGTTCATATTTCAAAAATTGCAAAACGTTTTATAAAACACCCCTCAGAGGTGCTTAAGGTGGGGGACATTGTAACTGTTTGGGTTGAAGCGGTGGATACTGCAAAAAACGAATTTCCCCTTACAATGATAAAGCCTGAGAACAATTCAAAAGCGTCGGCTAACCGACGCTTTTTGAATTGTTTATTAAGTGTCCGGCGATTTTCTGCACAAATTCTTTTAATTCTTTTTGCTTTTTTGTATGTAATTCCCGTTTAACATATCTTTATTTTCCCGCACTTAGTTCATGAAATAATCATAGGAGTCAAAGACCGTTTTCACCGTGGTGCAGAAGGACTTTTCCGCTTCATTATACAATTTTTCATTTAAAATTTGTATAATGAAATGCTGTACTTTTTGTGTGATATACTAATTACAGAAACAGTCAAGTCTGTATACAAATTTTACTTGAAAATATGTAGCTTGAATTCGGCATGCGGCTATGTTAGAATGTGACTGCACAGAACTCAGAAAGGGAAGATGAATATGAACAGTAAGGTAAAACGGCCGAAAAAAACATAACGTCGGCGGTCTTGCCTCGTGGAAAGAGACATTGCGAAAAAAATTACGACCTTTACCTGATAAGCATTCCTGCTTTTTGTGGTTATAATCGTATTTTATTATTTTTTCCGATGTGTACGAGTGTGCAGCTTGCTTTCAAAAATTTTATCGCAAGCAAGGGCATACTGGGAAGTCCGTGGGTAGGCTTTGAACATTTTCACAGGCTGTTTTCCGGTTACAACTTTGAGCGTATATTGAAAAATACGCTGGTACTCAGTTTATATCAGCTTTTGCGTCGGATTTCCGCTTCCGATTATATTTGCGCTTATGTTAAACGAGGTGGGAAACAAGGCGTTTTAAAAAGTCACTCCAGATGATAAGCTATGCGCCTAATTTTATTTCGGTTGTAGTAATGGTTGCTATGCTTAACGTCTTTCTTGCATCGAATAACGGATGTGTAAACATGATTATATCCAAGCTTGGATTTGAGAAAATTGAATTTTAACCAGCGTAAGAGCGTTTAAGCACATATACGTCTGGTCGGAAATATGGCAAAACGATGGGATATAACGCTATAATATACATATCTGCTCTTTCGTCCATTGACCCTCAGCTTCACGAGGCGGTTAAACTTGACGGCGCAAACAAGCTGCAGAAAATATGGCATGTTGATTTGCCCGGCATTTTGCCGACTGTTGTAATTCTGCTGATATTAAATGCAGGCAGGATAATGAACGTAGGTTTTGATAAAGCCTTTCTTTTACAAAATGATATGAACCGTGAGGTTTCGGATATTATTTCCACATATGTTTACAGAATGGGTATTTTGGGCGGAGAATATTCCTTCTCAACGGCAGTCGGTCTTTTTAATTCTGTTATAAACTTTATTTTGCTGATATCCGTTAACTGGATTTCCGGAAGACTTACGGATTCAACTTTGTGGTAGGGGGATAGAAATGAACATAAAAAAAATCAAACAAAGCAGAGTTGACATTTGCTTTGATGCCGTGAACTATATATTGCTTGCACTTCTCGGTGTGTGCTTTTTGTATCCGCTTTGGTTTTGTGTGCATAGCTTCGGTCAGCGACCCTAACGAAATTTGGCAGGGGAATGTTATACTTTTTCCCGAAGCTTTTACTTTCGCAAGCTACAAACAGATTTTAAAACATTCGGAGATTTGGACAGGTTACGCCAATTCATTGTTTTACACGTTTGCAGGCACGCTGATAAGTCTTGCTCTTACGGTGTCGGCTGCCTTTCCCATGTCGCGGAAGGATTTCAAAGCGCGGGGATTTTTAATGGGCTTGTACACTGTGACAATGTTTTTCAGCGGAGGAATGATACCGGCATATCTCCTTGTTAAATCTCTCAATATGATTGACACGGTTTGGGCAATACTTTTGCCCGGTTCAATTTCGGTTTACAACGTAATAGTTATGCGTACATATTTTTCAAACAGCATACCCGAGGAGCTTCACGAAGCTGCCTCAATTGACGGCTGTACGAATTTCAGATATTTGTTCCGGATGGTGCTGCCGCTGTCAAAATCGATTATAGCGGTTATTGCGCTGTTCTACGGTGTTGCGAAATGGAACGATTATTTCAGCGCCCTGATATATCTTTCAACACGCTCGAAAATGCCTTTGCAGATATTTTTGCGCGAGCTGCTCCTGCAGTCGCAGATCACAACCGAAATGACCGGTACGGACACACGCTGGGCAGCAGAACAGCAAAAAAATAGCGGAAAGTATTAAATACGGTATAATAGTTGTTGCAAGTATTCCTACACTTGTTATGTATCCGTTTGTTCAGAAACACTTTGTAAAGGGTGTTATGATAGGTTCAGTAAAAGCATAATAGAAAGGATATGAGAAAATGAAAAATGCAGTAAAGAAAATTGCGGTCGGTCTTTGCGCGGCGGCACTTCTTGCCGGCTGTGCAAAGGGCGGTAACGGCAGTAAGGAAACAATCAGCGTAAACAAAACCGGATACCCTGTAGTAGACGAAAAGCTTGAAATGACCATGATGGGCGTAACAAATTCAATTTTGGGCTCATGGGAGGACAATCTGTTCTTTAAAGAGATGGAGAAGCTTACAAACATGAGCTTTAATTTTAATGTTTCCGACAGTGAAACGTATCAGGAAAAGAAAAATCTTGCCTTTGCCTCCGGCGAGCTTCCGGACGTGTTTTCAAGTCGAAGCTGTCGGCTTCCGAAGTGGCAAGCTACGGAGAACAGGGAATTTTGATTCCTCTTGAAAATCTCATAAGCGAATATGCCCCTAATCTGTCGAAAATTTTAAAGGAACGCCCCGAGATTAAAACAGCGATTACCGCAAATGACGGTCATATATATTCGCTGCCCGTGATATCGCAGAATATGAGTATAGTTCAAAACTGTATTAATAAAAGCTGGCTTGATAAGCTTGGACTTGCCGAACCGGAAACCGCCGACGAGCTGTATACGGTATTAAAGGCATTCAGGAACGCGATCCCAACGGAAACGGCAAGGCAGACGAGATACCTTTAAGCCTTATAGGCGCGGACGGGATCAAAAACTCACTTTTTCACGCATTCGGACTTATCGCCGACGAAAACAATCTGCGTTTTAATGACGGCAAGGTTGAGTTTATGCCCATGGACGAAAAAATTCCCTGATGCCGTGAGATTTGTAAAACGACTTTATGATGAGGGGCTTTTGGACAGCGACACATTTTCACAGACCGCAAATCAGCTTGCCGCAAAAGGCGTTGCCGATGATGAAGTTCTCGGTATGTTTACAGCTCCGGCGCATTTTTGCAGGTCGGCGAGCAGGCATTTTGATTATACTTCGCTAATTCCGCTGAAAACCGCTGACGGAAACAGAATATACTCCGGCTGGTCCGGATCGGCGTCGGAACATTTGCGATAACAAATGTTTGCAAGTCGCCCGAGGCTGCTATGCGCTGGGTAGATTATTTATATTCCGAAGAGGGCGGAAAGCTCGTTTGGTGCGGTGTTGAAGGAACTACATATAAAATGAATCCGGACGGAACATGGGATTGGATTTTAAAGGACGGAGAGGAGCAAAATACCGTGCGCGGCAAGCAGACAATTCAGCCGGGCGAGAATGTACCTCACCTTAATCCCGAGGACTTTTTCTACAAAAAATCAACAATAAATATGAGGCAAGTCTTAAGGATTTGCGGGGACGTGTAACACCGTATGCTGTTCAGCCTGTACCTATTATGTATTTTTCAGAGGCGGATTTGCGCACGGTAAACAGCATAATTGCCGATGTAAAGCCATATGTAAACGAAATGATTGCAAGCTTTGTCGTTGGCAAAAAGGACATCGACAAGGACATGAACGAATTTTACCAAACGCTGAAAAACATGAGAGTTGATGAGCTTTTTGAGCATATATCAGAAAACATATGACGGCAGAAAATAATTATTAATAAGAGGTGTGAGATTTATGAAATTAAAAATTACGGCATTTCTTTTGACAGTAACCGTGCTTTTGGAATTTGTGTCCCGGCATTTGCACAAACCAACGAGGAAATATTATTTTTCGGATAATTTTGAAAACAGCTCTGATTTTTTGGAAAACGGGCTCCATGACCGGTTCTGTGGTAAATGAGGAACCTGTTAAGTTCAGAACCAACGCTGACGGCGAATGTATCGTAAAGCTTGACAGAGTTTTTAAAAATGCAAGAATTAAAACCGATTTTACAGCCGAAGAATACGGCAGTGATGATGCATTTATTGCATTGTACATGCGTTATCATACGAATGTCGACAGCTACGGAGTCAGATTTTATCCGACCGCCAAAAAGCTTGAGCTTTTAAAAAGCGGAACGGTTATGGAAACTGCCGATGTTAACATTTCTGTTGCGGCAGGAGAAAAAAACACAGCTTTACATTGTCGGTAAAAGAAGGTATAATATATTCTGAAATAGACGGAGCGACAATTGCGGTCAAGTTCGTTGGAAATGATATTTCGACGGTAACGCGGCATTTTCAACAAGCGGCATGTCAGCGCTGTTTGAAAATATCACCGTTTCAAATGAAAACAGGCTTATGCATCACAATTTTAAAAACGGAAAGGTATTTGCAACCTCCGCTACGGCAACGGTGCAGGACGGGGTTTGCATTTTGAAAACGGAAATGAGTACCTGTTTTATGACGACACGTGGAACAACAACGATGCCTTCAAAAATCAGGAGGTTACGGTAAAGCTGCGCTATCCGAATAATCAGGGGGTAATGTGGATAAGAACGAGAGCTCAGGGCAGCGGTGACGCATATGTTCTTGAGGCGAGAAACGGCTGGAATTGGTGGCTCAGACGAAACAGCACATGGGGTGATGCTACAAGTGGTGAGCACATTGTATTCCCCCGACACTGTTTCATTTCAAACCGTTACAGTCAGGGCTGTCAATAACTCTGACGGCAGCGTAAGTTTAAGCGGTATATACAACGGCAGAAGTGTTGTTACAAAGGAAATTTCCAAAGAGTCGGCATTTGCGGGCGGCGGCGGAATAAGGCTTGCAATGGAGTCCGGAAGCGGAAATGTCGGCGAGGTGGAGGAGATAACGGCGGTTGATTTGTCCGCCGAAAGCGGAGTTATATATTCGGAAAACGGTGCGTTTGAAAACTGGACAATTGTTTCCGGAAACGGAAGCACGGAAACCGGTGAAACGGCAAACAGAGTATACAGAACTACCGCCGAAACAAACGGAGCCCTTATACTTTCGGACAGAAGCTGGAAAAACGTATCTGTTTCAGCTGATATAAAAAGCTGCGGCATGGGCTGCGCCTTCATCGGTTTTGGACGGTTATGCAGGGGTATATATACGGTATCCCGATGCGGATAACAATATACTTCTGGGATATTCTCCGTATTCTCAAAACAGCGGCAACGGAACCGTTTTCGCTGCAAAAAACGGTTAACGGCACACTTTCAATATTACGCAGCACGGAAGTCCCGGCGCTTACTGCCGGTGAATTTCATAATGTTGTATTTCAGGCGAAGGGCAGAGCGTACCGTGTTGTAATTGACGGAAAAATCATGTGCAATCTTTTGAAACCGAAACGGACAAAGCTCTTTGCGGCACAATTGTCTTAATACAAATAACCAGGCGGTTGATTTTGATAACGTAACGGTAAAAGGCGAGCGTTATATTTTCTTTGACAGCTTCACCCGTGAAAACAGCGTTAATGACACAGGTTACCAGGGATTTACGGCAAAATCCTTGAGCGGCGCCGGATATGCCGCCGAAAACGGCACAATAATGCTGAAAAAGAGGATCGCAGTGCATTAAAATATAAGCTTGTATTTAACGGTGACGCCGCCGACTACAAGGATACACGCGTAAACCTTCATGCAAATGCCGAAAACTGGGACGGCTTGCATATAAAAAACCCGCGCTCTTGACGGTGACGATTTCCATACATATGTTTTAAGAACTAATTATTCGAACGAAAGATACTACATGACTCTTATGTATAATGTCGGTTATGTTTTGGACGGAGGTTCTACCAATGAAGGACAAATTGACGTAACCGGTGAATTGAAAAATTCCGAATGGGCACGTTTGTCGGTGGAAACCGCTGATAACGCCGATGGTTCGGTTACGGTAAGCGCATATTTAAACGGTGAGAAAAAACTCTCATTTACCGATTCCGGACTTCCGGCAAAATGGGCGGAGCATGCAAAGTACGCCGATTATTCCGGAGTGTATCCGCGTACGCTTTCAAAAGGAGTTAACGGATTTTACATTGAATCGGGCTTGTCGGGAACAATGCTTGCCGACGAGATAAGCCTTGAAGATATGACCGTGTCGGATAAAAACAGACTGCACACTGAGTCTTTGACCGTGATGCCCTTTGTTTCGGGCGAGAACGTTACGGCTGCGGCAAAGGTTATAAATAATTCTTTCGTAAAAAGACGCCTCATTGATTTTGGCACTTTTATGATGCGGACGGCGTTCTGAAATTCGCTACGGTTGAAAGCCGCAGACTTGATCCCGAAAGCGAAAAAACAATAACCGCGTCACTCACACTTCCCTCCGGTGCGGAAAACTGTAAGCTGTACGCATTTGTGTGGGACAGTCTGAATAACCTGACGCCGCTTTGTGAAAGGGTTACTATTTCGGCACAACAGTAAAAAGGAGAGCGAAATGATAAAACTTAAAAGGCTAATTTCATTAATCGCAATGCTTTGCCGTTACTGCTGCTTCCACTTTGGGGCAGCAGCGGCAGGCACTTATGCATATAAAAAGCGCTGACACCTCTTTTTGTTTTATGAAAGCTTTGAAAATCTTGAGGCATGGACGCCGTCGCCCGGCATTTCAAAAGTGGAAAAGACGGTACTGTACAGCTTCGTCTTTCGGGTAAAACCGATACCGAAATTACAAAAACCGACAAGCATGATATCGCTGCATCGCTTAATATTACCTCGGATGGCAATAACGGGAGCAACGCCTATGCCGGACTTGCAATGTGCGGTGAGAATTGCAGATATGAGCTTAGAGTTTTCAAAACTTCGGTGCGGCTGTATAAAATAAACGGTGCGGCGTCGCTTGCTGCAAGCCGGGATATAAGCGGTGAATCACACAGGGTGACGCTTGCTGTCATTGACGGAATTATACGCGCTCTTGACGGCGATAGGGGTTTTGTTTGCCTTGTGCGATGACGCTTCGTTTATTCCGAAAAGCATTAATATTGTGTCTGTCGGCGGTACATTCAGCGTGTCTGATTTTGAACTTAAAACCGAAAGCTCTTTTATATACGAAAATTTTGACAATTTGCAAGCGTCATCCTCAATGGGAAAGCTTTCTCCCGAGTATACCATAGAGCGGCCCGGACGGCAAATGGACGGTTGTGTCAGACGGTGCGAAAAATGTTCTTACAACCGACGGTGTGCCGAAAAATGTCAAGAGTTTTATACCGGCTTTGAGAATTGCACACACAAAACCGCGGTGTAATACTAAAAATGAAATCCGGCGGCTGGCAGACTGATTCTGGTGACGGCGGATTTAATATATATCAGCGCTATACTGCCGGGAACTGCAATTATAAGCTGAGCTTTCATAACAGCCGTGCAGAAATTATAAAGGTTACTCCGGCTGCCGAGGAGGTGCTTGGTACGTCCGAGAGGTTTAATGCAAAGGCAGGCACGTATTATGAAATTGCGTTTGAAGCCATCGGTAATTCAGACGGATCGGTTGCGCTTAACGGCTATCGTGACGGAGAGCTTATCGTAAGCGCTGCCGACAGTGAAAACGCATACCGAAACGGCGCATGTTTTTGAAACACTGGGAGAATTTAAAGGGTTATATTGACGAACTCAATTTAGTGAGAATTTCTCCGGAAAAACCTTTGTAGATGCTTTTTATGCAAACGGCAGGGAAAACAAGTCGGTTGACATAATGCTAAACGGACTTCTTTCGAAACGGAGGTAAGTCCTGTTATATCCGGAACGGAAATACTTGTAAGCGCAAATGATGCGGCAAGAATATTAGAAACGGATATATCGTTTGGCGAAAAAAGCGTAACACTATCCAAAAACGGTATAAGCATTTATGCCGAAAACGACAGTTTTATGGGTAAAATAAACGGTGACGATGCCAACATGTATGCAAAACCGATTGCTGCCGGCGATACCCTTATGGTTCCGTTAAGCTTTTTGCAGAGCCTTTCAGGGGCTGTTATCAGCTATGTTGAAAAAGACGCGGACTGCGGAAATTACCTATGATTCTTCATTTTTGGACGGCGCCGAAATATATTCCAAGGACGGCGCAATTTAGCTTTAAATGATAATGCAACGTTAAGAATGCTGAAGCTAAACGGCGTTAAAACCGGTTTTAAGGAAATAACAAAACGCCTCTGTGGACTCTTTATTTTTGGACGATGCCGCGCGCGAACTTAACAAAACGGCAGATCTTCCTTCGACTACGTATTATGCACAAAACTGGCAGCTGGGAAACTGCTTTATAAACAGCACTGACGCGAGGACAAAAAGTATAGGCTACGATGCGGAAAAAATCGGAATTGAAAATCGAATTTGAACATTCCATGGCAAACGTAACATATACTGCTTCATTTGCCGGCGGCGGTATTGATATCGATGTCTGTGCCGTTAACAAAGCGAATATCCTATTCAAACCGTTACAACTCAGGATTGGACCGGCTATTATTCAAAAAACAACACTATTATTACCACTTCCGGTCCGAATGCGCTTGAATTTGAAAATGTATCACTGATAGAATTTCGCTCGGAGGGCGGTATTTTTCGACGGCTGGCTTGTAACCGGTGACAGGTATTTTGCTTCATACTATGTTCATGACGGCTATAAGTCGGAAAAGCAGCCTTACATGGCTACCGATTCTATGCTTACAGGGCCTGCGGTAAATAGGTATGAATATACACCTAAGCTTAACTCCGTTGTTTGGGGTGATAAGGGAGAAACGGTGAAATCCGTAAAGCTTTCTTTCAGGGCGTATGACACACTCAGAAAATTTGCGGACGATTATAATGAGCGCACATACGGTGATATGCGCCCGATACTTGATAAGGCAGAGGAGGATGTGCGCGATATTTATGCGCAAAGCTACCTTTTGCTATTTGCAGGGCGATACACCGAACAAAATGTTTAATCAGCTTGAAAAAATTGCTCCGTATTTTCCGGGACATGCAATGTTTCATGTTTCCAACTCCATGCATAAAATGAAGGTCAGGAAACGCATTTTGACGCATTTCCGAATTATTTTCCGCCTAACGAGCAGTGGGGAACAACAGAAGATATGGCAAGATTTATAAAAACGGCGCGCGATAACGGACACATGTTTATGCCGAGAAACAGTCTGTATTATTATACAGAGGGCAGTGATATCGATAAAAAAATACGGCGGTGAAAGCCTTGCGGTAAAACGTTTTGACGGTATGGTTCAGCGTGTAAGGTGGGGACTGCCCGGTGGATTTACTCACCGTCGTCAAACAATGCAAACAAGGAACTCCACGGCTATTTTGACACGTGGAAGGAGCTTTGGCTCGACTGCATTTTTCACAAATGTTATAGCGATTGTTGCTCCTTTTGGCTATCGGTACGATTTTCACAGTGACGCGGAGCGTCCCGATTGGTTTTTATGATGCCTTATGGAGGAATTTAAATGGTACGGCGACCGGCTTCCTGTGTTTACAGAGGGGGTTTCCGGCAGCAGAACACCTTATCAGGTCGGCTTTATGACGGGAGCACCAGTGGTCGGAAACGGGCGGCGTTCCGAGCTATCAGCGCGATGCTCACGCCGGAACATATATCGGACACCGTTCTGATATATTTGCACTTTTCACAAGTGAGTTTGCGCGGTTGTACCCGCATAACGTAAGCGAGGGCGGTCAGACGGCGTATCGTTCGCTGACCCACTCTTTAATGTATAATTTTTCCCTTAAAAAATCGGTGTTAACCTTGATGTTAAACGAAGTGAGGAAAAGTGGAAATGGCTGAGAGCGCAGGCACTGGTCGGTGAAAAGATTTCATCGCGGCTTATAGGCAGGAAGCTTAATGACGAGGAGGAAAACCTCGGCGACGGCGTCAAAGTTGTAAACTACAGCGGAAATAAGGTAACCGGCAATTTCGGCAAGGCCGGGTATGCAGTGGGTGATAATATTATTTCACCTGACGGATACATGTATAAATCAGCCGACGGCGCTGTGGAGTCAGGAATTTTGACCAATATAACGGCTATAAATTCAGCGAACCGCAAATGATTATAAATGAAAATTCGGACGGTAAAAAACAATATTTACGCACCGCTTGCAAACGGCGAATTTGACATATGCGTTCCGTCTGCCGGAATTGAAAATCCCGTGGTTACGGCGTATTATCCAAATGGCAGCCAAAAGCAGCTGGATGCGGTTGTAAGTCGCGACGGAATTATTTTTTACATATCCTGATTTTGACTATGAAAATGTAAAAATTGACTGGGGTACGGGCTCCTGGGATATGCAGGACTGCCGAAATATCGGATACGTTGAAATATGCGAGAGAACCGACGGCGGAAAAACAGATGTTGTTTCGGCGGTTTATGTTAAAGGAAGTCTTGACGTGAGCGAATACAACTCTTTAAAAACCCTGCCGGATACGGTTAACGGCGAAATACGCGTTGAAAATTACACGGGTATGCCTGTAGCCGGAAAAATATTCGTAAAAAGGCGAATACTTCGGAGAAAATGTTGATTTAAGTTACGATGTTAACACGAGCGCAAAGGTCACGGTTATACCGATTTCTTTTGAGAAAACGAAAACAGCACAGATACGGGTGCCGTGCTGAATATTACTCAAAGCGAAATTAATCCCGTTGCTATAACGGACAGGCTGGAAATCGGGCATATGCAGCTTCCGGAGCTTAACGATTACAACACCGTTAATGCGGTTTTCCCGATTCTGGTGGATTGGAATACCGCAGATACTTCTCAGCTTAAAAATGTCGAGTTTGAGGCTGTCGGCGCAAAAAATCCTTTCGGTACGGGATATGTGTTTGATAACGGCGATTATTTGACGTTCGGCGGTGACGGTGCGGTATTTAAGGAAAAAATTTATATTGAAATGATAATGAAATTTACGAACCTGCAAAATTACATGAGTGATGAGAATATCTTTGCAACTCTTATGAATTTTTTTCACCGTCGGCACGTATGGGAAGATCGATGGAGCTTAGATATTCCCCGGCGATGGACGCATTCAGATTTTTAATGACTTGCGACACATCATTCGGAGATGTCACCGACGTTTATAATTGCGTAAGGGCTAACATGTGGTATCACATTACGGCAAGCTATGACGGTGAAAATCTTGTAATTAACGTAAACGGACGTGAAACAACCGTGAAGTATACCGGCGGCATGCTGTCATATAACGGACCGATAAAATCGGCGGCAATATGATAGGTGAAATTTCCTATATCAGAATAGGCGGAAAATAAGGAAGGGTGAAAAAATTTTGAAACGAATACTTGCTTATATTTTAGCGGCGGCACTCGCCTTTTCCGCTTTGGCGGTTTTCGGTGACGGTATTGACTTTACCGTTAATGCGGTTTGCAGTAAAATTACCTTTGATATATCCGGCGAAAGCGGTGAAACCGCTTCGCTTTTGGTGACTGACGGCAATAATCAAATCGTTTACGTAATGTCGGAAAAGCTAAAGGAAACCGGGGCGGTGTTTAACGTTGTCATGCCTGATTACAACAACGCCTCGTCTGATATTTCCGGCACGTATTTCTACATATTGAAGAAGGGCGAAAGCAAAATTAACGGTGAATTCGATTATATCGGAAGCTTTAAGAGAAAAGAATATATAAAAATCTTAACAAACAAACGGATTTGCAGAAATATTTTGCCGATTCAAAAACGGATAAGATGTTTTCCGCCTTCGGTATAGATTACGGGGGCTTATTCAAGCGCCGAAACGAAATCAAAGCCGCGATATGCGAAAGGCTTTTAAAAGTATTGCCGGCAGACGAAAAAACAGGTACGATGAATTTTCGGTAATTTTCAATTCTGTTTGCCTCCCCGTATATGTTAATCGTGCAAAAACGGAAAGCGAAATTAAAACAATTTTAACAGGCAGTCCGGGTGTTGAACTCGGACGCCTTGAAAGCGAAAAAAGAGATTGACTATGCTGTGTCTTATGTTTTCGGGCTTATTCCCTTTGAAACCGTGTCCGAAATTAACGGTGCGCTGGGGGATGCAAAGGTTTCATACGACATAATGTCGGCAAACAAAGCCGATATGACGGAAATGATAAAAAAAAATACGCTGAAAATCTGGGAATTTCCGGAACCGACGAGTATTCAAAAATATATTTCATCAGCGGCGGCTGCAAAGTATGTAAACGAACAGATTATCCTTAATAATCCGGTATACGTTAAAGACATTCCTCAGTGTTTAAAAAGGCGGCGGCAGAGTATAAGGAAAACAGCAATTCGCCGTCAGCCGGCGGCGGTGGCGGAGGCGGTTCGTTCGGCGGAGGCAGCGGAACCGGCGGAGTTACCGTTGATATTAAACCGGACCCCGTAAAAGAACCGTACTGCGATTTGGGGGCTGCGGCGTGGGCACGCGAATATATTTTTAAAGCTTACGGAAAAGGGCATAGTAAACGGTGATGAAAACGGACGGTTTAATCCGAATGATTATGTCACACGCGAGCAGCTCGTAAAGATGCTGTCTGCGGCATTCCTGACAGAGGTCAGTCCGGAGGCGGAAGAGCTTTCGGACGCGGTCAGAACCGAATATTACTACATACACATAATGAAGGCGAGAAATGCCGGGCTTTGTAAACGGCAGACCTGACGGGAGCTTCGGCGTGGGTGAGAAGATAACCCGGCAAGATGCGGCTGTAATGATTTACCGCCTGCTTGCGAAAAACGGTAAGGCGGCAGCCGTGGCAAATGCGGAGTTTTCGGATTTTTCCGAGGTTGCGGATTACGCGGCAGAGGCTGTTTCGTGTTTATGTGAAAGAGGGATTATAAACGGCTTTGACGACGGAACATTTAAACCGGCAGCATATCTTACGCGCGCGGAAGCGGCAAAGCTGATATGCGGCATTGACATGTAAAGGAGGAAAATCTGAACAATGACAAAGCGATACATAAGCGCGTTTCTGACGCTAATTATTTTTATAATGCTTATGCCGTGAAAAAAAAAAAAAAAAAAAAAAAAAAAAAAAAAAAAAAAAAAAAAAAAAAAAAAAAAAAAAAAAAAAAAAAAAA
>VOFC01006243.1_pt1 | contig 20694 bp, 31 predicted proteins | sample 5384161 | NCBI WGS metagenome assembly VOFC01 (sample SAMN12384722, study PRJNA508395) | human gut metagenome | isolation source: healthy gut B | host: Homo sapiens
ATGACCGACGTGGTCAGCGGCAGCTACTATGAGAAGGCGGTGGCGTGGGCCATCTGAGAACGGCATCACCACCGGCACGACGACCAGCACGTTCTCTCCCGACGCGACCTGCACCCGCGCGCAGGCGGTGACCTTCCTCGCCCGCGCCCCTGAAGGCCAAGGCGGCGAGGCGCGGCGGAGTTCTCCTCGACGTCCCGACCGGCAGCTGGCTTTGCGGACGCGGTCGCCTGGGCGGCGGCCAACGGCGTGACTGAGGCATCGGCGGCGGCCTGTTCGGCTCCGACAACGACTGCACCCGCGCCCAGATCGTGACCTTCCTCTACAGAGCATACAACAAGTAACGGAACGCGCTCCCTCAGACAAAACAAAAGAAGGCCCATCTGCTTTGGCAGATGGGCCTCTTTATCTCGCGGCGGCTCAGCTCCTGCTGGCTTTGTGCATCGTATTTGCTCATCGTGTTTCCTCGGTCAAAACTCTTCCGGAAATGCTCCGCTGCGGGATGGGAGGCGACCCGGTACGATCGGTCAAAGGCTCTTCACGAGCGTCAGAATTTCGACCCGTCCGCGTATTCAGGTCACCTCGTCCATGAGCTTCTTCACCATGAAGATGCCGAGACCGCCGACCTCCCGCTCCTCCGCCGACTGCGTTGTATCCGGATCGGGCTTTTCGGTGGGGTCATAGGGCCGTCCGTTGTCGGAAAAGCGAAGCGTCGCCCTGCCGTCCTTCAGCGAGCAGCCCAGCACGACGCCGGTCGCGCCCGCTGTAGCGGGCGATGTTGGAGAAGATCTCATCCACCGCCACGTTGACCTGAGCGATCGCCTTCATGGAGGCTCCTGCCTCGGCGAGAATGCCCTCAAAAAGTCGGTGGCCTGCGGCGCGCTCCAGCGTCGGCGCAAGACGGATTTTTTCATGCCCGACGACTTCATCTCGATGCAGAGCATGGTGATATCGTCGAACTGGTCCGCGCCGCCCGCGAACTCGTCCACATCGCGGTGCAGGGCCTCCAGCAGCTGACGGCACGAGCCGCCCTCGGCGGCGTTCAGCGCGCGGAGCATCCGGTCAGTCCCGTAAAGAGCGTGTTGGAAGCATTCGTGGCCTCCGGCACGCCGTCCGTGTAGACCACCAGACGGTCTCCCGCGTCCAGCTCCAGCTCGTATTCGCGGTATCGGGCGCCCTCCATGCCGGCCAGAACGAAGCCGTGCTTATCCTGAACAGCTCGAAGGAGCCGCCACGGCATAATGGCCGGATACTCGTGACCCGCGTTGGCGCACTTCATTTTTTTTCCCGTGGAGATCTCGAGGATGCCCAGCCAGACGGTGACGAACATCTCCGCTTCGTTGTTTCGCAGAGCTGATCGTTCACCTTTTCCAGCACGGCCTTCGGGGACAGACCGCTCTGCGCGGCGGATTTCAGCAGCGTTTTGGAGATCATCATAAACAGCGCCGCGGGGACGCCCCTTGCCGGCCACGTCCGCCATGACCAGCGCCAGATGGTCGTCGTCCACCAGGAAGAAGTCGTAGAAGTCGCCGCCGACCTCCTTCGCCGGTGTCATGGAGGCGTAAATGTTGAACTCGTGGCGCTCGGGGAAGGCGGGAAGATGCGGAGGGCAGCATGGACGCCTGAATGTGGCGCGCCACATCCAGCTCCGCGCCGATGCGCTCCTTTTCCGCGGTGACGCGGCTGAGATTTTGAATATATTCATTCAGCTCCGACACCATGTACTGGAACGAATGGGCAAGCTCCTCCAGCTCGTCGCCGGTGTTGACCTCCACCCGAAAGTGACAAGGCTCCGCCATTTTGCTCTCCACCAGCCCGATGGCGGCGTGGTGCAGAGTCCTCAGCGGACGGATCAGAATGCGCCGCACATAGTAGTAGTACGCGAAAATGGAAAGCAGCAGAACGGCCAGCACCACGCACAGCGTCAGGCCGAGAAACTGCCGGATCTGCTGGTCGATCATGTCCATCGAGATGTCCACGCTGGCCAGCGCCACCGGTGTGCCGGCTTTGTTGAGGATGGCGACGTAGGCCGACGCCAGATAGCCGTACTCCTCGTTGTTGGTGATGAGGATGGTCTGTTCCGCGTCGACGGCAAAGGCACCGTGCATCAGCTCGTTGCCGCCGCCGTAGTAGGCGTCGGTGTCGCCGAGGTCGCAGACGCCGTCCTCACCGGGAACGCCCGCGTCCCAGATGTAGTACATGACCTCATCCTCCGGCACGACCACATAGAAGTATTTCAGCCCCAGCTTCTCCCCCTGACGTCCTGCAGGTAGCGGTGGATCTCCTCATAATAGGCGTCCTTCTCGCCGGTCCGGTAGTATTGCTCCACGCGGTCTCCGTCGATGAGATCCGCCGCCACGGAGGCCTGACCGAACGCGAGAGAGGCGTATTGCTCCTCCATCCGCGCCCGGTACAGTTGGGCAATCGAGGGGGGCCAGGATCGCCGCGAGGACGGCGGCCATCGCCACCAGTCCCAGCAGCAGCTTGGGCTGTAACCGTATGCTCCTTGCTCGTTTCATGTCCGCACCTCCATCGGATGGATATGAAGCCGCAAATGGCCGTCCATTACGCGGTAGAGCGCCCGCGTGGGGGACAGACGCTGCACCTCGCAGGCCAGGGAGGCCGTGCCGGTCCCTATCGCAGTCACATAGAACCACGCGCCGCCCAGCTCCACCTGAGTCATGGAATTGTATTTTTCGGAAGATCGCCAGGGCCTCCGCCCGGCTCATTTCGGAATGCAGCGTCAGCAGCGCGGACGCGGGACGCTTCCAGTAGGGCTGCTTTCTCCGCCTGCGGCCGGCCGGCGGCCCAGCGGTCGTCGAGGTGTTCGAGGAGCTCCTCGACCGTCGCGCGCGCCCATGCCGCGCTTTGCAGGTAGACGTCGATGCTGTCCGTGTCCGCGGTTATGTCAATGGTATGCTGCGCCAGAACGTCGCCGCCGTCCAATCGCTGCGCCACCTTGTGCATCGTCACGCCGGTGCATGACAGCTCCCGCTCCATGGCTCCCTCGATGGGGTAATAGCTGCGTCCCTGCGGGAGCAGCGAGCTGTGGGTGTTGATGCCGCGGAACGCGGGGAAGTCCTCCGGCAGCGTCAGGATGCGGTCATACTCCGCGATGAAAAACAGCTCGCAGCCCTCCTCCGTGAAGTACCGCCGGATCTCCTCCGGCGAGATGGCTCATAGTGAACAGGGATGCCAAGCTCCCCCGCCCGCCTTTACGATGGCATATTCCGTGAAATAGTCCTCGTCGTTGTGATAGGTATACAGCGCCAGCACATGGTGCTTTCCACAAAATATTCAAAGCACGACAGGAACACGTCGCTGCCGAAATAAACGACCTTCATCGCTTTTCCTCTTTGTCCTCAGATCTTGATGATCAGTGTGTTGAAGCCCTGATAGCGCCGGTAGAAAAATTCCTTCGCCCGCTTTTTGATGACCAGCACGCCCATGCCGTCCATGTCGAAATCCTCGTCCGGCTGGCGCGGGAAGTATCTAACGCAAAGGGATTGAAGGTCGTGGGCGTCGTCCGCAGGTGCAGCTCCAGCACGCCCCTCGTCCATGATGGCCGTCAGCTGGAGGTAGCCGTCCGTCCGCCCCTGAAAGCCGTGCTTCAAGATGGCCATGCCGAGCTCCTCCACGGTCATGGTCGAAAGCATTCTGCTGCTTCATGTCCGCGCCCCAGACTTCGCAGAAGGCCTCCAGCTCGCGGCACACGTCCATCACATCCTCCGCGTTTGCTGAGGATCGTCCGCTGGAAGATGCGCTCCTCCGGCAGCTCCGCTTTCTTATAGCGGCCGCCGAGGCCCAGCAGCAGGAACACCGCCAGCGAGCTGGCCTCCGTCAGCAGGAACAGCAGCCAGAAGCGCTGCAACCCCAAGGCATAGCATACGAACGTCAGCGGAATGAGCAGTACCGCGCCGCGCAGCGTCTCCAGCAGGAACGACGGCTTCTCATTCTCGCAGGCCTGATAGTAATTGCACAGCAGGATATTGATGCCGGCGAACAGCGCCCCCGCGCCGTAGAGCCGCAGCGCGGTACACGCCAGCGCCTCCGATGCCGAACCGGCGATGCCGAACAGCAGGCACATTCCCGCGGGCCACAGCTCCACAAGGGCGATCAGCGCGCCGCCCACCGTCAGTCCCGCCGTAAGAAGCCGAGATGCACCGTGTTCCGCATTCCCTGCCGGTTGTGCTCGCCCTGATAGGTGGAGAGGATGGCTGCATGGCGCGCCCCGTCCCCTCAAACAGGTACAGGATCAGGTAGGAGGTATTCTGAATGACGTCGAACACCGCCACCGCCGTTTCGCCGCCCAGACGGATCAGCAGATTGTTGCACACGAGGAAGAAGATCATCTGGTACAGGTACTGCACCGAGGTGGCCATGCCCGCCTTCAGCGCGGAAAGGGCAGGGACGAGCCAGCGCCGCGCGGCAGCGCGCGAAGCGCAGCGTGCTTCTGACCGAAAAAGCCCGGCAGATAGATGGCGATGGTGATGATCTGTCCCAACGCGGTGGACAGTGCCGCGCCCCGCGTGCCCATGTCCAGCGCCAGCACCAGCGTGATGTTCAGCGCAATGTCACAGAGGTTGCCTATGACCGAGCCGGCGCCGGCGCGGCGCTGACTCCCGTCGTTGCGCAGATAGTAGTTGAACACGTTGGACAGGTAGAACAGCGGCGTGGCCGCGACAAGGATCTGCAGATAGTCCCTTGTGGCGGCATACAGCGCGCCGTCTGTGCTCCGCGTGCCCAGCAGCGCCAGCAGCGGGTCCATGAACACGCTGCCCAGCACGGCGGTCGTGACGCTGAAAAGCAGCGCCAGCGCGAGCACACCGTGAAAGCTGTCCGCGGCCTCCTGCATTTTGCCCTGACTCAGCAGACGGGAATAGCGAACGGAGCCGCCCAGTCCGAGGCCGTGGGCAAACATGCAGTTGATCATGTAGACCGGCAGGATCAGACCGATGGCGGCAAGTCCAACGGCGCCCAGCCGCTGCCCCACCACCACGGCGTCCGCCATATCGCTCAGCGCCCAGCCGAGCGACGAGAGCATGGCAGGGACCCACAGTCCACGGAACATCCGAGCGGTAAAGCGGTCCACCGTCCGATGTGCGGCAGGGGCTCATCGTCCGCATGGTGTTACTCAATGGTCAGAATGTCGGAGAAGCCGGTCACCTCAAAGATCTCCATCACCGACTCGCTCACATGGGTGAGCACCATTTTGCCCTGACGGTTCATCAGCTTCTGCGCGGACAGCAGCACGCGCAGTCCCGCCGAGGAGATGTACTCGACCTGCCCGAAGTCCAGACGCAGCTCGGTGACGCCGTCAAGGTCGGCCTTCAGCTCCGTTTCCAGCTGGGGGGCGGTGGTGGTGTCGATGCGGCCCTCAATGGCCATTGACAGCGCGGAATCCTTCTTTTCTTTTCTGATCTCCATGATTTTTCTCCTCCAAAAACGATTGAATTTTCAGTGTGCGGCGAAGGGCCGCGCGTTTCATTTTCTATGATAGCTGTATCCAGTGTAACACAAGCGCGGCTTTTTCTCAACGAAAAAGTAGATTCTGCCGAAAATCGGTGCGCGGCCGGCGGACGGCGGGACGGTCCCGTGACGCGCGCGGGGCTCCGCCCGGTATGAAAAAAAGCCCCGCATACCCTCTACCAAAACAAAATGGGAGGATATGCGGATGTTTTTGCAGTTTGCCTTGAGGAAAAGCGCGGGAAACAGGGGAGACGGCGAAGCCGCGCTTTCTTGTTCTGCGGCGCAGGACGCTGACCGCCGGCGCGGCGCTGCTGGCGGCGCTCGCCATCTTCGGCGCGGTGAACGCGCCCGCCGCCGTGCGGGCGTCGGCCGCGACGCGCCAGCTGCCCATCTACTGCGTCGAGCGCGACCAGAAGGTGTGCAGCATCTCGTTTGACGCCGCCTGGGGTGCGGACAACACGCAGAAGATTCTCGATGTGCTCGCGGACTACGGTGTGAAGTGTACCTTTTTCGTCGTCGGCAACTGGGCGGACCAGTACCCCCAGCAGGCCAAGGCCATCGTCGAGAGCGGCAACGAACTGATGAACCACTCCAACGCGCACGACCACTACAATTCCCTGACCGCCGACCAGATCATCGCGGACGTGAACACCTGCAACGACAAGATCGAGGCCCTCACCGGCGTCCGCCCCACCCTCATTCGCTGCCCGTTCGGCGAGTACGACGACCATGTCATTTCCGCTATCCGCTCCATCGGCATGGAACCCATCAGTGGGATGTGGATTCGCTCGACTGGAAGGGCATTTCCGCCGCCGAGATCACCAAACGCGTGACGGGCAAGGTACAGAGCGGATCGATCGTCCTCTTCCACAACGCGGGCGAGCACACGCCTGAGGCACTGCCGGATATCCTCGACTACCTGCTCGGCGAGGGCTATGAGATCGTGCCGATCTCCAAGCTCCTGCTGACGAACGAAGAGACGTACATCGACCACACCGGACGGCAGTGCCGGAGCGCGGAAACGTGAGATGCCTGCTGCACCGACCAGATCACGGGCGCGAGCGTCAAGCGTCCGGACATTACAGGTATCGAGATTATGTGTGGGAGTTCGAAGACCGCGTGCGCACCCTATAAGAGAACCGAAAAAGGCCGCTGCAGGAATGTTCTGCGGCGGCCTTTTTTCGCGCTGAGAACTGGCGGCTGTCAAGGCTCGGACATTTTACCGGAGCCCCGCGAAATTTTCGAAGCCCCGGTGCGCTCGATGAGCTGCGCGGGGCGGCGTCAGCTCTTGCTCGCCGGACTGGAAGTGCAGTTTATAGCTGCGCGGCGTATCCTCGGCGACGGTGATGACGGGCGTTTCACCGTTTTCGCCCTTGGGACCCTGAACACCCTGCTCTCCCTGCGGTCCCGGACAGCCGCGGTCGCCCTGCACACCCTGTGGACCGACCTCGCCTTGAATATGCAGGAGGACAAGGAGGCCGTGTTCGACTGCGTGGACACCGTAAAAATGTGCCTGCGTGTGTTCACGCCGATGATCGCCGCGATGAAGGCCTGCACCTGCAATATGTACCGCGCGGCGCAGCGCGGCTTCCTGAACGTGACCGATCTCGCGGACTACCTGACGAAAAAAGGGGCTGCCCTTCCGCGCGGCCTATAAGATCGCCGGTCAGCTCGTGGCCTACTGCATCGAGCATACCACCGTACTCGAAGAGCTGCCGCTCACACTGCTCCGGCAGTACAGCGAGCGGTTCGGCGAGGACGTTTACGCCGCCATCGCGCTCACCAACTGCGTGACGGGCCGCACCTCGCTCGGCGGTACCTGCGTCGCGTCGGTCGAGGCGCAGATCGCCTCCGTCCGCGACTTTCTTGCCGGACAGACAGAGACTGCAAAGCAGGCAAAGAACGGTTGACAACACGGAGGATCGGACTATAATAAGCGATAGTCAGCGGGCAATGTCTCCGCTTACAAAATGGGATTTGAAGGAGAACTTTTTGAAACACATCACCCTATCACCGGAGCGTGTGGGCTGACCGGGAGGTCCGGCAAATCCAACACACGCCGTTCCTCCCGAGAAATTTCGCGTGATCTTTCTTCCGGAGGATCCACCATGAATCGGGAAAACAAGCGCAAGACCTTTGAAAAAAAGGCTACTACAAGACCCACGCCTGCAAGGGGATACCTTTACCTGTAAGGTCTGCGGGTGGCTCTGCACCCCGCAGAACGCAGGGAGTGACCACCGCAACCACTGTCCCAACTGCCTCTCCAGCCTCCACGTCGACCTCACGCCCGGTGACCGCGCATCCGACTGCGGCGGGATCATGGACCCGGTCGCGGTCTGGGTGCGCAAGGGCGGGGAATGGGCCATCATCCACCGCTGCCGCCGCTGCGGGGCGCTCAGCTCCAACCGCGTCGCGGCGGACGATAACCCCATGAAGCTCATGAGCATCGCCATGAAGCCGCTGTGCGAGCCGCCGTTCCCGCTCGAGCGCATCGAGGAGATGACGCGTCTCATGGGCGGAGACGGGCGGCTCCGCTGAAGCGGGAGCCAACGAAGGCAAAAACGCAGAGCAGTACCGAAACCGATTCCGTCATTCGCAGAATGACGCGTATCTCCAACGAGAGCGGCGCGATCAACTTAGCGCAGGGCTTCCCCGATTTTGACCCGCCCAAGGAGATGACGGACCGCCTTGAGGTCGTCAGCCACGAAGGCCCCCATCAGTACCCCATCACGATGGGTGCGCCGAATTTCCGCCAGGCCATCGCGCGCAAATGCGGTCACTTCATGGGCCGCACCATCGACCCCGAGACCGAGATCGTCGCGACCATCGGCTCGACCGAAGCGATGGTCGACACGCTCTTCGCCCTGACGAATCCGGGCGACCGCGTCGTGATGTTCTCCCCGTTCTTCGAAAACTACCGCGCACAGGTCATCATGGCCGACTGCGAGCCGGTCTTTGTCCCTCTGAATCCGCCGACGTTCTCCTTCGACCCGAACGTGCTCGAAGATGCGTTCCGCGGCGGTGCCAAGGCCATCATCATCTGCAACCCCTCGAACCCGAGCGGCAAGGTCTTCACCGAGGAAGAGCTCAAGACCATCGCCGACCTCTGCATCCGCTACGACGTTTACGCCATCATGGACGAGGTGTATGAGCATATCATCTACGATGGCCGCAAGCATGTTTACATGAACAGCCTCCCCGGCATGTGGGAGCGCACGGTCTCCTGCTCGTCGCTTTCCAAGACCTACTCCGTCACCGGCTGGAGACTCGGCTATGCCATCGCGCCGGAGAACATCATGGCGCGCATCCGCCAGTACCACGACTTCAACGCCGTCGGCCAGCCGGGCGCGGGAATGATGCGCACGGCGGTGGTCTTGCTGTTGACCATGCCGATGGCGGCCTCGTCGGCTATGATCGCGGATATGGTTTCGGCGCTCGTGTCGCCGGGAACGGCGATCATGTCGAGCCCGACCGAGCACACGCAGGTCATGGCCTCGAGCTTATCGAGCGTCAGCGCACCGGAGGAGGCCGCGGCGATCATGCCCTCATCCTCGCTGACGGGAATAAACGCGCCGGAAAGTCCGCCGACGGAGGCTGGACGCCATCACGCCGCCCTTTTTCACCGCGTCGTTCAGCAGAGCGCAAGCGCGGCGGTCGTGCCGTGGGTGCCGCAGACCTCAAGGCCCATCTCCTCCAGAATACGGGCCACGCTGTCGCCGACGGCGGGCGTGGGCGCGAGGGAGAGATCGACGATGCCGAACGGCGTATTGAGCCGGCGGCTGGCCTCCTGCGCGACGAGCTGACCCATGCGCGTGATGCGGAAGGCAGTCTTTTTCACCGTCTCGGCGACCACATCAAAGGGCTGGCCCTTTACACTTTGCAGGGCATGGTATACTACGCCGGGACCGGAAACGCCGACGTTGATGACGCGCTCTGGCTCGCCGACGCCGTGGAACGCGCCGGCCATAAAGGGGTTGTCCTCCACAGCGTTGCAGAACACCACGAGCTTCGCGCAGCCGAAGCCTCCGCAGTCGGCGGTGCGCCCGCCGCAGCCTTGACGGTGCGGCCCAAGAGCGCCACCGCGTCCATGTTGATGCCGGCCTTGGTCGAGCCGACGTTGACGGACGAGCACACAAGGTCGGTGACGGCCAGCGCCTCGGGAATGGCGGCGATGAGCCGGCGGTCGGCGTCGGTCATGCCCTTTTTGCACGAGCGCGGAAAAGCCGCCGATGAAATTGACGCCCACGGCCTTGGCGGCGCGGTCGAGCGCGACGGCAAAGGGAACGTAGTCCTCCGTCTCCGAGGCGGCGGCCACGAGCGCGATGGGCGTGACGGAGATGCGCTTGTTGACGATGGGGATGCCGAACTCGCGCTCAATGTCCTCGCCGGTTTTGACAAGCCCTTCGGCATAGCGCGTGATCTTGTCGTAGATCTTCTCACACGCCGCCTTGGCGTCGCGGTCGGCGCAGGAGAGCAGGGAAATGCCCATGGTGATGGTGCGGATGTCGAGGTGCTGGCGGTCGATCATCTGCACGGTGGACAGCACGTCGTTTTTATCGAGCATGGCGCGGACCTCCTCTCAGATGCGGTGCATGGCGTTGAAGATGTCCTCCCGCTGGATGCGCACGGCAAGGCCGCGCTCGGTGCCGTAAGCGTCCAGCTTGTCGGCGATCTCCGGGAAGGATACCGTGCACGCGGAAATATCCACCAGCAGGACCATGGTGAAGTAGCCCTGTTCGAGGATGGTCTGGCTGATGTCGAGAATGTTGATGTTGTACTCGAGAGCAGGGGCGCAGACGGAGGCGATGATGCCGACGCGGTCCCGGCCGAGATGCACCACGCCTCCTCCAGCGCGCCGGACGCCGCGGCGTCAAAGAGCTCGTCCACGCTCAGCAGACGCTCCTCGACGGGCACGCCCCAGCTCTTTAAGAGCTCGATGGCGGACTTGCGCGTCACGCCGCGCAGGATGGAGCCAGTCAGCGCGGGGGTGACGACGGTGCCATTGATCTTGAACATGACGTTCATGCCGCCGCCTCTTCGACGTACTTGCGCTCCACGCCGTCGAGCCACAGGACTTGAGAGAAGCCCTTTTCGATGGCGCGGTCGCCCGCGCGGTTGGCCGCACCGTAGTTGCCGCCGCACTTGGCCTCGCCCGTGCCGCCGCGCACCGCGCGGACGTCCTCGGTCTCGACCATGATGGGAACGGGCTGTAAGCCGTTTTTGAAGTAGCTGCCGGAGGGGGAGAGGATGATGGCGAACGTCGCCTCATGCACGCCGTGCAGGGCGAGCGTCGGGTCAGTGCCGTACAGGAACGGACGGATGTAGAGGGACGTGCCGGGATCGCTCGGGACCCAGTTCTCGTCGACCTTGACGACGGTCTTGATGGCCTGCAGCGCATCGTCGGGATCAAGCTGCGGCAGACCCAGACGCTCGCAGGAGCGGTTCAGACGGGCGACGTTCTCCCAGGGGCGGAAGAGCTGCACGCCGCCGTCGGGACGGCGGTAAGCCTTCATGCCCTCGAAGACCTCGGTGCCGTAGTGCAGGACGCTCGCGGCCGGGGACATCGTGATGGGGCCGTAGGGCACGACGCGCGCGTCATGCCAACCCATGTCGGCGCTGTAGTCCATCAGGAACATATGGTCCGTGAACACGGTGCCGAAGCCGAGCTGGTCGGACGGGGGCAGCGTGCCGGGATGGGTAGTCTTAGTGATCGTGATATTCATAAGGATGACCTCCTGTCGAAATTTGTTTGCTCTTTAGATTTCCTCGAGATGCTCCATGTTGTGGCGGATGCCCTCGCAGCAGGCGTGGAAGGTAGCCTTCTCGTCGGCGGTCAGCGGCAGCTCGACGACCTGCTCGACGCCGTTTTCACCGATGACGCAGGGAACACCCGCGAACAGGCCCTCTTCGCCGTACTCGCCGCACAGTTCCGTGCTGGCGGGCAGGATGACCTTCTCGTCGTGCAACACGGCGTAGGCCATGCGCGCGGCGGTGGTGGCGATGCCGTATTCCGTGCAGAACTTGCCGGAGAAGGTGACCCAGCCGCCGCCAATGGACTCCTTCTGCAGCGCCTCGCGGTCAAAGCGGAAGCGCTCGTCGGTCTTGGCCCAGTCGTCCAGCGGCACGCCGCGGAAGCTGACGCAGGACCAGGGGCGAACTGCTGGTTGCCGTGCTCGCCCATCATGTAGCAGGTGATGGACTTGTGGTCAAGGCCGGTCTGGCGCGCCAGCGCGCTCAGAAGACGGGAGGTGTCGAGGCCCGTGCCGGTGCCGAACACGCGGCCGCGGGGCAGGCCCAGATGCAGTGCCAGCTCGCGCGTGACGATGTCGCAGGGGTTGGTGATGTTGACGAGCACACCATCAAAGCCGCTGGCCTTGATCTTTTCCGCGTAGCTGCGCACGGCGGGGATGGTGAAGTCCATCTCGGTCACGCGGTCGTGCGTGCCGCGCAGCAGATCGATCTTGCCGACGCTGTTGACGATGACGTCGCACACGCCAAGGTCGGAGAAGTCGCCGCCGCGCACCGTCACGCGGTGGGGCATGTACGCGACGGAGTCGCGCAGGTCCTGCACTTCGCTTGCGAGCTTCTGCTCGTTCTGGTCGACGAGCACCAGCTCGTCCGCGATGCCCTGGATCGCCAGAGCGTAAGCCACATGTGCGCCGACATGACCCATGCCGACCACGCCGAGAACTCTTTTCTTTGCCATAAGAATACTTCCTTTCTCAAAAACGGTGTGCCCGTGTAGTTAACTGATCGTTTGTGCGGCCCTTACATGCCGAAGTTGGGGAAGAGCACGCAGGTATAGAGCATGGCAAGCGCCATGTACAAAACAAGGATGATGGCGAAGGCCTTGAAGGTCTTTTTCATGACGTCGCTTTCGTTGCCCACCTGGTCGACCGTCGCGCAGGCGGCGACCGTGTTGTTCGGGCAGATCAGGTTGCCGAGCGAAGCGCCCGCGTTCTGACCGGCGAAGATCGTGATGGGGTTCATGCCGAGCGACGCCGCGGCGTCGATGTGCATCTGGGCGAACATGATGTTGGAGCCCAGGCCCGTGCCGGTGATGAACGCACCGCTCGAGCCGATGAGCACGGCTGCCGCGGGGTAGAAGCGGCCGACGACGGCGGCGATGTCAGAGGCGAGGAGGTTCATCATGCCCGTGGAGGAGGACTGCATGATGTAGGCGACGATAAGGAGGCTGCCCATCGTGATGAGGACCGGCAGCACGCCGCTCGCGGTGCGCTTGCAGACCTCTTTGTAGGTCTTGAAGTTCACGCCCAGCGTGAGTGCGCCGAGGATGCCGCACACGAGGATGACAAGGTCGACCCAGAAGATGTAGCCGAACGTGCACATGATGGCAAAGCCATTTTCGACGACGGCGGGGAAGCCGTAGCGGACGAGCGGGAGCAGCACGAGCATATAGATGTAAGGCGACATGGCCTTGAACGAGCTGTACTTGCGCTGATGGTTGGCGCTTTCGTTGCGGAATTCGTCGGGCGTCTTCACGCCGACAAGCTTGACGTACGCAACGGAGAGAAGGATGGAGATGAGGCCGGCGCCCATGGAGGTGACCTCCGCGCCGACAAAGTTGGAAAGAACGAACATCGTGAGGCACGTGCTCACACCCGCGAAAGTGAGGTAGGGGAGAATGCCCTTGTAGCCCTTTTTGCCGAACGCCATGCCGACCATGATGAACGGGATGACGAGCACGCCGAACATGTGGAAGCGGCCGACCATCGCGGCGTTCTGCGCGACGGTGGCAAGGCCCGCGTCAACGAGGGCCGCACCGCCGTTGATGGTCGTCAGGCCCGCACCGCCGAACGAGGCGGGCGTCGCGTCGCCGAGCAGCGCGATGGCGATGGAGGTGGTGGGGTCAAAGCCGAGGGCTACGAGGAAGGGCGCCGCGATGGCGGCGGGAGCGCCCGCGCCCGCCGCGCCCTCGAGGAAGATCGGGAGCATCATGCCGATGATGACGACCTGCACGCGGCGGTCGTCGCTGATCTGCGCAATGGTGGCCTTCACATCGTCAATGGCGCCTGTCTCGCGCAGCAGGTTCAAAATGGTGAACGCGCCGAAGACCATCAGCACGATCTTGAGGCCTTCCTTGATGCCCTTCCAGACCAGAGGGTCGAGCACCTTGACGTTTTCAGCAAACGTGAGACCGTCGAGGTTAAAATAGGTAAAGGCAAGGATAAGCGTCCAGGCAAGGGCGATGGGCGAGACGGTTTTTGCGGATTTCTTGAAGCCCAGGATGCCGACAAGCACGACGACAATTGGGCTGAGCGCCATGAGGAAGTTTAAAAAGTCCATTGGAGGGATCTCTCTTTCTGAAAAATGTGGAATGGGGGGATCTATTTCCGCTTTTTTCGCCGGCCGAACGAGAAAAAGTGAAAAAGCTAAGAGGAAGAGGCTCCGTCGAATCGACGGAGCCTCTTTCGTGATATCAGTCTCTATCTCGTGCGGAGAATCGGGAGAGAAGTCGAAGTTGCGTCGTGATTCGGACGGGCTGTTCAGTTTTGTTTCTTACCAGTACTGCCAGAGGCAGAATAATAAAGGACGCCAGCAGAATAAGGCTGGCGTCCAGAATAATCATGCTGTTCATATCAGAACAGGAGAAAGCGGCACAGGCGGCCTGTGCGAAGTGAGATGCAGCTGCATTGGCAAAGAACTGAGTCATCAGACGTTTCTCCTTTCCTGAAGATGAACGCATCTTAACACACATTTTTTCACCCTGCAAGGGGGAAAAGCGACTGATTATGCAAGATTGGACGAGTACACAAAAAACGGAAATACCCACTTTTCGACATTGTTAAAAAGACATAATGAATCCTAATGGTTCCTTCATGTCATGGAAAGAAGCACTGCATAGGGACTTCCCGTGCGGCCATAGGATGGAGAAAAAGAGGAGGCGTTTTTATGCTGTCGATTGCACTTTATTTGCTTACGCACGCCATGCTGCTCTCGCTCCACCTGTCGGGCGGCTCGTTCCCGCGCCCGCTCTCGGCACAGGAGGAAAAGAAATACGTCGAGCGCATGCTTGCGGGCGACATTGAGGCGCGCAATGTGCTCGTTGAGCACAATCTGCGCCTTGTGGCGCACATCGCCAAAAAATACTACACCCAGTCCGACGAGCAGGATGATCTCATCTCCATCGGCACTATCGGTCTCATCAAGGGCGTTTCGAGCTACCGCCCGGAAAAGGGTACGAGGCTCGCGACCTACGCTGCCAAATGCGTGGAGAATGAGATTCTGATGTACTTTCGCAGTCGGAAGAAATTACAGGGCGAGGTGTCGCTCAACGATTCGCTCGATTCCGACGCCGACGGCGAGTCGCTCTATCTTATGGATGTCGTCGGCGTGGAGGACACGATGTATCTCGATATTCAGGATCGGGACAACTGCCTGCGCGTGCGAAAACTCGTGCACGAATGCCTGACGGAGCGGGAGGAAGAGGTCATCACCTCGCGCTACGGCCTTGGCGGGAAAATGCCCCGCACGCAGCGCGAGGTCGCAAAAAAGCTTGGGATCTCGCGCAGCTACGTATCGCGCCGGAACTAATGCAAGTGATGCCCGGAAAGCCTTGAAAATCAAGGGTTTCCGGGCATCTGGCATGTTAGGGTAGCGCCGCCATTATTGTAAGTGGTGTAGAAAAATTAGAAAGATAAGCGGCTGTTCATCATATCTGTTATGTTGTTGGGAAATACGTTTTGCCGCCCCAGTTCATCTGAGTGTGGGGTTGCGAGAAGATTTGAGGATTGTTTTCTTTTCATTTCTTCAAGCAAAGCAAAATCTCCATCACTTGAGAAAACACATCTTTCACTTTGCATGGCACAGAGCGAATTGTAATAGTCAATATATGCTTCGTTATCTAACAGCACATATCTTCTTTCCAAGTGTGCATTTTGAAAGTGATAAGAACCATCAAACATTACTAAAATGCACTCTGGAGAAATAGGAAAGAACACTTCCACTCCTTTTGATTTCAATCCGTTCATTGACATAATAGGGTGATCTACATGCGCATGCGTACCTATAGGACTATCAGAGGTATATAGCTTCTTTTTCGTTTGATTAATACATAGAATCCATGTCAAACTAAGAAAAGAAATTGCAAGGTCTGAGAGGCTTTTTAAATCCATTAACATTTGGGCTTGAATATTTTTGCTGTCATTTTTTGAAATAGCATATTTTCCTATGACCTCATCCGATGCTCCCATATCTTTCAATGCCTGGACTAAACAATCGGCAGAATCGATAATACGATTCCTGACTTGCTTTATTCGTATATATTGAATTGCAAGATAGGCGGAAAGCATGCCCTTTTTTTTGTCTTCTGATATAAAATAGCAGTTTTCTATTATCCATGGTGTAGCAGAAGTGGCTTTTCCGATAATCTCCTTTAATATATTTGCAAAATCTCCTTCAACTTCATTTGCAAAAGTATGTTCAATACCCTGCGACAATTCGTCGCTATCCCATGATAATCCTTCCACCTTCAGGGCCGCTAAAAACTCTTTAGAGAAAATTTCGTTGGGATTGATATCATAGAAGCAATTCTCCGAAGCAATGTCATTTATACTATTTACTCTTTCATTATCTGTTTTCTTATCGTATACATGAACTTGATACGTCCCCTGGAATTGCCCATGCCTTAAGATAGGACTGAGGAACATAATGTTGTTTTTTTGTTTTTTGCATCAGATTCTCCTAAAAGATAAGTGACTGGTTATCAAAATTTTTTGCTGATTGTGATGCCAGCAAAAGGTTGCCTACTAATAGTGCGATTAATCATTCTTGAGAGCAGATGCCAGTCATTTCAAAAGCAAAGAATGGTTGGCCGAAAGCTGATTCGTAGAGGTCAGCTTTCCAACCAACTCCGCAATCTCAGCAACATAACCGATAATCGCATTAGTAATTTCAAAAGGAGGTTTTTTATTCTTCATGGTGTTTCTCGCATCAAAACTCTTTTATTGATATTATATCACAGCATCGCTCATTTCATCAATCAAAAAGTAGCTGAGATTACAAAAGGTCGCCCTTTATGGCGACCTTTAAACATTGAATGAGGTGTAAGCAAATGGGAAATTATATTGGATTTCGAGTCTGATCTCTTTGGCCCACTTCGTTACCACTTATCGGCGTATATAATTTATCCACACAAGTCAAAGGAGAAATTATATATGGTAAGTGGTCATTTAGCAGTCAAGAAAAATCGATGGTACGCTATTCTGTGTTTACGTCATCCAGATGGACGCAGATACGATAAATGGATAGCAACCGGATTGTCTTATCCGGAAATAAGCGGAAAGCCGAAGCTATGCTAATAGAATTGCGTCGACAGCATTTCAACTCCCATATATGGAATGCGGCAACACTGCTTTCCGAGTACATACCTGACTGGCTCAAGACTCGTCAAAAGGAGATTTCTGAAACAACATACAGTTCATATCTTCAAATCGCAAATGAGATTGTTCGCTACTTCTTGAATCAAGACGTTCGTTTGAGTCAAATAAGTCCCCATCATATTGAGACTTATTATCAAACACTATACGAAAGAGGGCTAAAGTCCAATTCCGTATTACACCATCATGCGTTGCTTCATAAGGCTCTCGCAGATGCAAGTCGAAAGGGGCTGATTGCTGAAAATCCTATGGAAAAAGTCCAACGCCCGGCAAAGGGTAGATTTATTCCGCATCCTTATACCGCTGAAGAAATGAAAACATTATTTGCCGCTCTGCAAGGCCACTACATGGAAGTGCCTATTAAACTTGCTGCTTACTACGGCCTGCGTCGTAGTGAGGTTCTGGGGCTGCGGTGGCAAGCAATCGACTTTGAGCAAGAAACGATTTCCGTTGAACATACCATTTGTGAAGTTTCCCAAGCAGTTTCCAATCAGAAAATTATAGGACGAGATACTGTAAAGCAGAAATCCAGTAATCGTACACTTCCAATGACTCCGAACATAAAGGCACTTCTGCTCGAGTATCGTGGCAAACATCGCCAACAAAATGAACACACCGCTACCGATTACTTATTTACCGATGATCCGGGAATGTGATTCGTCCCGGACACATCTCTTATGCTTTTCAAAAAATTCTGAAGGAAAATGACCTGCGCCGTATCCGATTCCACGATCTCCGCCATAGCAGTGCAGGAATACTAATATCCAACCGCGTACCACTGGTGGAGGTACAGCAATGGCTCGGCCATAGCACAATCCGTATTACAGCAGACCTATATACGCATCTTGAATACGAAATCAAAAAACGAAGTGCCGCGGTGATGAGCGACATTCTATTTAATCATATGGAGGGTTCAACGAATGAAACGAATTGAAGAACTATTGTCCACCGCATCGCCACAAGAACTTTCACGGGCCAAAAGACTTTTGCAAAGCAACCAGTTCCTGAGCGCAAAATTCATAGATGACGCTGGTATACAAACCTTCGAAGCAATGATCACATATCGCAATGGTATTCTCATGCCTTACTTCATGGTGGGCGATGACCATGCTTTGGTTTGCCAATGCAGCAATCATGCCGGGTTGTGTGTTCATAAAATCGCGCTGTTGCTGGCTGCCGAGTGTATGCTGGAAGAAAACTGCCCGGATTACCACACAACTCTCAAGCAAAGAACTGCAAACGCGATAGATCATGGTATACGAGAGATCTTAAAGAAACCTTGATTGACCAACAATCCTTTCCTGGGATTGAAGGCAGATAACCAATAAACGACGGAATGTCAAATAAACTCTGAGAGTTTGGCTACAAGAAAGCTTTCAGCGATTACAAAGGGATAATCTATGGTGGAAACTGCATATCCTAACCACAGGTGATGATGCTATGAAAAAAACAAATTGGAAGGTATAGCTGATGAAGATAGATTGCGCAATCAAAAGCCGGAGAATACAGGCGGTCAAATTAGCAAATGCACTCAATATCATAGAAGGCGTCCCTGTTTCGGATTATGCCAAAGAGCTTTCGCAGCAATGGGCAAACGGAGAAATATCCGGAGAAGAGATGAAATCCTTATTGCTGGAGCACCATCGAAAGATTGCGTCTGAAGAAGATTCCGTTTAAAAATGCCGGACTGATCGTAGTTAAGGACTTCCTCATACCATATCAATTGAATTTTAAAGCAGTGAAAAGCGATGGGCTATTGGCTCATCGCTTTTTGCATGCCGCAAGACGAATAGATTCAACACTCTGCATAGATTGTAGCAGAATAAAAGGAGGTACGCCATGAAAGCACAGAAACTGATAGTCAGCTGCTTTTACAATGAGGAAGGAGAATCCATTTAGGGTTTGATAGATTCGTCCTTTGCCACCGTCCTTAAACGGGGGCTTCCTGAAAATGCAACAGTCCAATATCGCGCATATTCGCTCGCCGTATATGGCAAGATAATGATTTGAGAGAAGGTGAAGTGAAATGAAAGCAGCAGTACTATTTTGCCACACAGATGAACAGGAACCCAATGCAGCAGTCGAATGGGAATTGAGCAGGCAATACACAACTATTATCCCAATATGCGAATGAGCATGGTTTTGAATTGGAGCAAGTCTTTTTCCATATTGGACAATTGGATTATGAACATCCCGATGATGTGCTTTTGCGGTTTTTGCGTGGGTTGCAAAATAGCAGATCGAACATTGTTATCGCAGAAACGCGAGACTACTTCCCAGAGAGTCAAATGAGGTTTATTCCTCCGATACATGCGTGCTTTTTGAAGGAACATATTCAACAAATGAAGATAGGCAGCAGACAGCACCCGCTGCCTGCTGAAAAGAAAACTTTATCCGGAACACCATATCTATACAACAAAGAGAAAAACCGTTGAAATTTGATGAGTCTTGACGGATAATGAAAGCATCCCATAAAAGGATGTGACAGCTATGGTTGCGAAAGTAACACATTATCTTCAAGAGGTTTTGGCTCCGACATTGGATCATTTTCGTGTGCCGGCAACGTACGCGAGTCAGATTATAGATACGGTTGAGCTGCAAATGATATCATTTCTGCGGCATTGGGATGACCTTGCCTTTCGAGAGAACATTATTGCTGTTAGGCTCAGAAGAAGGCCCTTTTTATGAGCCTGCCGGAAAAGCTGATGTGAAATGTTTTATAGTTGTAACGCTCCGAAATAGCCCGATTGAAACAATCCAGAGCGACAATTATGTTTCTGCGGGAATGCAGAACAGCCTCTCCAGTCAGGATGTGAAGGAAATTACCAGCGGAGCGATCCGCTTTTTCAATCCCCCTGGATTTTTTTCCTCCATGTGCTTACAGGCGAAGAACTGTTCGGGATATGATTACTATCAAGAAATCGTGGAACGCCATCCTGCCGCGTGGGCGGCTCTGCGGGCATTAGGGACAACTTCGGCTAAAATTATTGATTATCCAAAAGTTCAATATGATACTCCTTTTTCAATCGAAGCCTGCGGTGAGATTCAAACCGACTGTGCGGATGAACTTCAACAAAAGAGGCTTATCCCCAAAGTAGTATTTGACGGATACTCTACGATGTGGGACCCCCAACTGCTTGAGGTATTGCGAAGCCTTTCTCCTTCGTCCAGAAGTATTTTTGCCGTAGAATCCTTGAAGTCTGCCACCAGAAATTTCGAAAAGCTACTAGATATTCTGGAATTTTTGCTGACGCATGACCTGAAATTCGCTTCAACGAATTTTTACATAGAAAATGGACATGTTGAACGTAGAATAAAACCCTTGCGTGCTGGACATACATCGAAAGAGATCCAGAAAAATCTTTCTCAGACGGCAGGGTTAGGATACCGACATGCTGCTGCATTGAATCAACTCTGAGCTAAATTGATAGGAAAAGCACAGCCGCTTCGTAAACTCAACGAGGTGGCTGTGCTTTTTCATCAGGCAATTACATAGCTTTTGGTAAGGGAGGTGTGCCATGAAAGCACAGGAACTGGTAATCAGCTGTTTTTACGATAATGATGGGGAATCCATTCAGGACTTGCTATATTCATCCTTCGCTGGCTTCCTCAAGCGGGAGCTTGGAAAATTTGCGCCCGCACAGGAGCATCCTGTATGATAGACGGGATGAATGGCCGCTTATCTCAGGAGGTTAGAATATGTATCAAGAGATAAGCAACCCTATGGATTATCATGTGGCATTATACATCAGACTGTCAAAGGAGGATGAGAACGAGGGACCATCGGAGAGCGTGACCAATCAGAAGTCTCTTTTAGATGAATTTGTCC
>VOFC01007157.1_pt1 | contig 20686 bp, 37 predicted proteins | sample 5384161 | NCBI WGS metagenome assembly VOFC01 (sample SAMN12384722, study PRJNA508395) | human gut metagenome | isolation source: healthy gut B | host: Homo sapiens
AACAAAATGCAGATTATACTATAATGGATTGGGTGTATTGACCTTCAATGCATCACTGTCAAAATACCATCAGGAGGAAAAACATGAAGAAATCATTCAAAGGCTTTTTGCGTCCTGCTCGCGCTGATCATGGTCATCCCCATGTTCACCTGTTGCAAATGCGGACCAAATGTCCACCTTTAACGGCACCCCTTCAGGCCCGCGAAACCGCTTCCGTTGATGTTTCCCGCATCAGGAACAGCGGCATCGATATGACTGCGGACGTTGCAGTCAAGGAACAGCGCAATCCCGAGGATATCGTCACCATTCTGGTCGAACTCGAAGCCGCTCCCGCAGCGGAGGTTTGCGAAGATCTCAAAGCAGCAGGCGATTACCGTGAGCAGCTCAACGCTTCCCACAAGACCGCAGCCGCTATGATCAACGAAAAGCTCGGCACCGAAATCGTTATTAAGCACAACTACTCCGTTGTGTTCAACGGTTTCGCATTCGAAGGCGAATATCGCCTCATCGACGAGATCAACAAGCTCGACGGTGTTCGTGCATTCGTTGATATGGAATGGGAAAGCCCCAACCTCTTCAACACCACCACCCAGGTCGGTGCGGTTGATGCATGGGCTCTCGACTACCCGGTGAGGGCACCGTTGTTGTATCCTCGACACCGGCTGCAAAGTCGACCACCCCGCCTTCTCCGTTGAACCTTCCAACGTAAAGTTCACCCGTGACAACATTGCTTCCATCATCGCAAGCGGCGAGCTCCAGGGCTCCGGTTCCCAGATGAATGTTAACAGCGTCTATGTCAGCGGCAAGATCCCCTTCCGTTGGAACTACTACGGCAACAATGCAGACGTAAGCCATAAGTCCAGTGACCACGGCACCCACGTTTCAGGTATCGCAGCAGGCAACGGCGGCGAGATCCAGGGCGTTGCAAAGGATGCACAGCTCGCAGCAATGCAGGTTCGCACCCACCGGCGGCGCAAGCTGGTCCACCATCATCCTTGCAGTTGAAGACTGCGCGGTTCTCGGCGTTGATTCCGCAAACCTGTCCTCGGTTCTCCCTGCGGTCAGGAAAGCTACTATGACGCTTCCTATGCAGAAGTTTTCGAGCGCGTAACCGCTCCGGCGTTAACTTTGCAATGGCAGCCGGCAACGACTACGATGCTTCCATGAACAACGCATGGGGCAGCAGCGACATCACCACCGGCACCTGGGGCATGGACGGCTACAACCTCGTTTCCAACCCCGATTACGGTGTTGTAGGTTCCCCCTCCACCTGGCCCGCAAGTCTCTCCGTTGCTTCCGTAAAGAACAGCAAGACCCAGGGTTACTACATCAGCGTTGAAGGCGTTAACTACGGCTATACCGAAAACGCAGACAACCCCGTTAAGATGCGTCAGGCTCTCGGCGGACAGACCGTTGAATACGTTATGGTTCCCGGCGTCGGCACCGTTGAAGATTTCGCACAGGTCAACGTACAGGCAAGATCGCTCTCTCGTAACAGCGCGGCGAAATCAACTTCACCGACAAGGCTGCAAACGCAGAAGCTGCCGGTGCGGTTGCCTGTTGTTTACAACAACAAGGACGACGCGGTTAACATGGTTGCTTACGAAGGCGGCCATATCCCCCATGTCTTCATCAGCAAAAGAAGCAGGTGCAGCTCTTGCGGCAGCATCCGATAAGCACGCATTTGTCGGCAGCGAAATGGGCATTTCCGATTCTGTCGGTGGCAACATGCCTTCCGACTCTCCAGCCGCGGTGTAACTTCCACCTTCGGCATCAAGCCCGAGATCACCGCCCCGGCGGCCAGATCTACCTGCAACCGATCCCAGCATCTCCGGTGCTCTCTACCAGGCATGGGACGGCACCTCCATGGCAACTCCCCATGTTGCAGGCGGTATGGCAATCGTAACTCAGTATGTTGAGGGACAACTTCCCCGGCCTCAGCACCAGGGAGCGTCAGGCAATGGTCGATCGCATCCTCATGAGCACCGCAACCCCCGTTATCGAAGCAGGCGGCACCTATGCTGCCGTTATGGATCAGGGCGCAGGCGAAATGAACCTTGCAAAGGCTGTTACCACCAAGGCATACCTCACCGCAGAAGGCACCTACAGCAACCGTCAGAAGCTTGAACTCGGCGACGATCCCGAGAAGACCGGTGTTTACACCTCACCTTCACCGTTCACAACTTCGGCACCACTGCTCTTAACTACACCATCGATCCTTCCGTCCCTCCTTGAAGACATCGGTCTGCTCGGCTACATGGACGAAGCTCAGAACTCCCCGTCATCATTTACACCGGCGAAAGCTGGGATATCGCTGCTGAAGGCGATGAAGTCCTCCTCGGCGACGTAAACGGCAACGGCACCGTTGAAATTGCAGACGCTGTTAAGATTGCACGTCATGCTCTCGAACTCGAATCCTACGACGAAGCTGTTTGCGACGTAAACGGCAACGGTGTTGTAGAAATCGCAGACGCTCTCCCTTGCAATGCGTGTTGCAATGGAGCTTGCGGAACCCACTTACACACCTCCGCAGGTTATGTAAGAGTTGACAAGCCCGACGTTGTTACCGTCCCCCGCAGGCGGCGAAACCGAAGTCACCGTAACTCTCAACCTGACCGACAACTGCAAAAGAATACCTTGATGAGTACTACACCTCCGGCGCAATCGTAAACGGTTACATCGAGCTGATGCCCGTTTCCGAAGCTGACGGCGTAAGCCTCACCATCCCGTTCCTCACCTACTACGGCGACTGGAACTATGCAGCAACCGTTGACCGCGGATATTACTATGATGAATATCCCTTCAACTCCAACAACTACGCCAACACCGTCGGCTTCAAGAAGGGCAGCCAGAAGCTCCAGCGGCTCGGCGAAATCCCCTTCTTCGACAATGAAGATGACAAGCCCGCTCTGTATGAGTACTATCTTGCAGATCGCAACGCTATCAGCCCCAACGGCGACGGCCTCCTCGACACCATCAACCTGATGTACATGGGTCTGCTCCTGTAATTCCGGAAGTTCGCTACGTCGTTCTCGACACCAACGGCAACGAACTCGGCGTTATCGCTGACTACGGCGTATGCACCAAGGGCTTCTGGGACACCGACACCCGCGACCAGCTCGGTGTCACCTACGGTCAGTTCCCCCGGCAACTACAACTTCAGTCAGTACAACAGGTCCGACCTTATCGTACGCATTGAAGCTAAGCTCGACAACAACGGTATGCACACCACCAACGCATTCTCCGAAGAAGCGAGCGAAAACTGGAAGTGGGATATCCCCCTCCATATCGACACTCAGGCTCCTTCCGTAAGCAACTTCAGTGCTGCAAACGGCAAGTTCACCTTCAACGTAACCGATGAGCATTACGTTGCATACGTTGGCGTATTCACCAACAACGACGGCAACCTCGGCAACTGCCAGGGCGAAATCGCTGTTATGGAAACTCAGCGCGGCGCAACCACCGCAATCGAGCTCAGCGGTGAAGCCAACAACTTCGTTGTTACTTACGACTACGCAGGCAACATCGCAGTTTACCTCTGGAACGGCAGCACCCTCAGCCCCGTTCAGGTTGACCCCAACCCCCAGCCTGTCGGCAACTACTCCGATGCATACATCTACTCCTACGGTCTCAACCTCTCACGCAGAAGCAGTGGCTCTTCTTCGAGTCCAACGATCCCATGAATGCTGTTTATGAGGGCGAGGAAGCACCCAACGGCGAAAGCATCTCAGCAGCAGGTTATGATGCGAACAACGGCGTTGTTTACGGCCTTGAAGCGTCCGGCAAACTCTATCGCTACAGCGGATTCAACTCCCAGGGTAAGCTCACCGGCAGGACCCAGGTTGCAAACCGTTGCAGGCGCAGACGGCATCAACGAAATGGCATTCAACAATGCAGACGGTCAGCTCTACGCAATCAGCGGTGCAGCAAACCTGATGACTGTTGATGTCAACACCGGTGCAGTTACCGAAATCGGTCGTTCGGCAGCGGCGTTGTCGCAATGGACTTTGATTCCAACGGCACCCTCTGGATCGTTGACCTCTACGGCGCACTTTGCAGCGTAAACCTCAACACCGGCGCTATCACTCAGGTTGCAGAAACCGGCATCAGCGCACCTCGCAGGCCAGAACTTCTACAGCCAGAGCGGCTGCCTGTTTGAGAACACCTTCTATTGGGCAGCAATTCCCGGCGCGGGCGCAAACGCAAAGACCCTTTGTCAGGTTTGATGTTACCAACGGTGCTTTCGAAGAACTCGGCAAGATCGCGGACGGCACCTACGGTCTCCAGGCTGTTGGCATGTTTGCACTCCCCAAGAGCAACGCAAGCATTGCAGCTGACAAGCTCAACAACGTTTCCATCGCTGACTGAGTTTAAACTCAGCCGGACTGAGCACGGCTCGGTCCGAATGCAAACCCATTAACAAGGGGCGGCACTGCTTCGGCGGCGCCGCCTTTGATAATCCGAACCCGCTGTCGATGTGAACATTGACTTGAAACATGAAATTGCATGAAACAAGGCAAATCGGCTCGAATTGCGGCAGAATTATGCCTTTGCCCCAAAAAAAATCAACATAATGTTCATTTTTTACACGAAAACACGGTTGACAAAACGCTCTGCGTTCATTAAAATAATAACTGTCATCAAAACATCTAAGAAGCTTGTTGATTCTTAAATGTGTAACCCTCCTATATTTTTTCTGTGAAGCGGAGCAGCTCCCCAAGCTCCGCTTCAAACTTTTTATTCGAACACGGAGAAGTCATCGGGCGGAGCTCGCTCCGCTTCAAACTTTTATTTAACCGAAAGTAACTCTGCGGCGGAGCTCGCTCCGCTTCATGCTTTTTTCCGAAATAAAAAAGTGCAATTACGGCGGAGCTCGCTCCGCTTCAAACTTTTATTTAACCGAAAGGCAATTTGCGGCGGAGCTCGCTTCGCTTCATACTTTTATTAGGCCGATAAATATTTCGACAGAAAAAATGCTTCGATTTGATAATTGCCCCTTGCTGTTTCTCCGAATATATGGTAAAATGATAATAACAAATATATTTGAACCGCATTCAAAGGGTGCAGCCGCATTCCGATAATGCGGAACAATCCATTTGCAGCAGGAGGTTGATTGTATATGCCCGCGAAAAAAAATCGTTGCGATGCTGCTTGCAGGCGGTCAGGGAAGCCGTTTGGGTGAGCTTACAAAAGCATGGCAAAACCCGCCGTTCCGTTCGGCGGGAAATACAGAATTATAGACTTTCCGCTCTCAAACTGTGTGAATTCGGATATCGACACCGTTGGTGTGCTGACGCAATATGAGCCGCTTGCGCTGAACGCGTATCTCGGGAACGGACAAGCATGGGATTTGGACAGAAATAACGGCGGCGTGTTTGTTCTACCCCCTTATGCAAGCAACAGCGGCGGCAGGTGGTATTCCGGCACGGCGGATGCGATTTATCAAAACACACCTTTCATTGACCAATACAACCCCGAATATGTCCTTATTCTTTCGGGCGACCATATTTACAAGATGAATTATGCGCAGATGCTTCGCAATCACATAAAAAACAATGCAGATGCAACCATTGCCGTTTTGACCGTTCCGATCGCAGAAGCTTCCCGCTTCGGCATTATGAACACCGATGAGGAAGGCAGAATCACCGAATTTGAAGAAAAACCCAAAGTTCCGCGCAGCAATAAAGCGTCCATGGGCATTTATATCTTCAATTGGAGCATTCTGAAAAAGTTTCTGGCAGAGGACGTCGCAAACCCGGATTCCTCCAACGACTTTCGGAAAGAACGTCATTCCGGCAATGATAGACAGCGGCTGCCGCATGTTTGCATGGAACTTTTCCGGATACTGGAAGGATGTCGGAACGATTGCAAGCCTTTGGGAGGCAAACATGGATTTGCTCGGCACAAATCCTGTTTTTTCAATCTGTACGATAAGGAATGGCGTATATATTCAAAAAGTCCGATTATGCCGCCGCATTATGCGGGCGCGGATGCAGTCATTTCAAACAGCCTTGTTACCGAGGGCTGCGTTGTGCACGGCCTTTGTGCGGCACAGCGTGCTTTATGCGGGCGTTCGCATCGAACCCGGCGCGGTCGTGGAGGATTCAATTATAATGCCCAACTCCGTGATTGAGCGCGGTGCGGTCGTTCAAAAAACAATTGTGGGTGAAAATGCGATTGTCGGCGCAAAAGCTCGGGTCGGCTGCGAAAAACTTGATACCGATGCCGACTACGACACAAAACTTACCGGCGACATAACCCTTGTTGCAAGTGCCGTTCGTGTTGCGGACGGGCTGCGGATTCCAAAGGGCATGGTCTACAACTGCGGAAAAGGGGCGGATTCAATGAATAACAGCATGTTCGGCTTGATTTACACGGGCGAGGCGAATGCGCAGCTTCGCGAATTGACGTTTTCGCGCTCGGTTGCAGCCGTTCCGTTCGGCGGACGTTACCGTGCCATCGATTTTATGCTTTCCGATATTGTGAACACGGGCATTTCAAACGTCGGCATAATCACTCAAAGAAATTATCACTCTCTGATGGATCACCTCGGCAGCGGAAAGGAATGGGATCTCCACCGCAAAAAGGGACGGTCTGTTTATCCTTCCGCCCTTTGTAACGCGGGATAATACCGGCGTTTACAGGGGAACGGTCGATGCAATTCGTTCCGTAATGGGCTATATTCGCCGCAGCGCGCAGAAATATGTCATTCTGACCGGGAGCCACACTCTCTACAACACAACATATGACAAAATGCTCCGACAGCACATTGAAACGGGCGCGGATATAACGATTATGTATAACGAGGAGCACGAGTTCAACAGAGCGGAACAATACGATGACCTGCGCCTCACGATTAACGAAAACGGCAGGATCACCGACCTTGCGCTCAATCCTTATATGCCGGACAGCCCGTTTATGGGCTGTGATGCATATAATGGAAAAAGACTCTGCTGGAATACCTTGTTGAGGATGCGGCCGCACACGGCGAGTTTGATTTCATGCAGGATGTTCTTATCAAAAATGTGAATAAATACAGGTTCTGCGGCTGGAAGTACAACGGCTATGTTGCAAGATTGAACTCCGTCGATGCATTTTATAAGCATAATCTTGCGCTGCTTCAGCCCGCTGTGCAGCAGGATTTGTTTAATTCCGCGCACCCGATTTATACAAAGTCAAGGATGAGGTGCCCGCGAATTACTGCGGCAGCGGCAGTGCGCGCAACAGCGTTATTGCGGACGGCTGCATTATCGAGGGTGAAGTCGAAAATTCCGTACTTTTCCGCGGAGTTCATGTCGGCAAGGGTGCAAAAGTCAAAAACTGCATACTGATGCAAGCCACCTATATCGGGGATAACAGTGAGCTGTCTTATATGGTGCTTGATAAGGGCGTTATAGTTTTGAACGGCAGGCGTTTGAGCGGGCATGAGAATTATCCCGTCATTCTGCGAAAAGGCGTCACTGTATAATGCCGCGAACGAAGCGGGCGGGGCAAAAAGCTTCCCAAAGCGGGGGCGTCGGAGCAAAAGTTTTGCGTTCGGTCGGAGCAGAACGGATACAAGCGTGAAAAAATGCTTATTTCCAAAGTATATTTTCAAATAAGTGTTGACAATATTTGCCTGTGGATTTATGATACAACTGAGCGGAGGGAGAAAAAGCCTCCCGAGCCGCCTGTTACCAAAGCCGCAGCGGATGCGGTGCGCCCGATGTGGCTGCACATGTTCGTTTTCGGCACCACGCCGGCGGCATGAACTCGCCGCCTGTGCGGTAATTAAAAACATTATTTTTGGAGGATTTTATAGAATGAACGCTTACATTCAGGAAATTCTTGCGAAGGTTCAGCAGCGCGATGCGCACGAACCCTGAGTTTCTTCAGACTGTTGAAGAGGTTCTCAAATCCCTTGAACCCGTTATCGAAAAGCATCCCGAGTATCAGGAAGCCGGTCTTCTTGAGCGTCTCGTAGAGCCGGAGCGCGTTATCGAATTCCGCGTACCTTGGACCGACCGTGACGGCAAAGTTCAGGTAAACCGTGGCTTCCGCGTTCAGTTCAACAGCGCGATCGGACCCTACAAGGGGCGGTCTCCGTTTCCAGGGCAATGTTAACCTTTCCATCATGAAGTTCCTCGGCTTTGAGCAGACCTTCAAAAACAGCCTCACCAGCCTTCCCATGGGCGGCGGTAAGGGGCGGTTCCGACTTCGATCCCAAAGGCAAGACCGATAAGGAAATCATGGATTTCTGCCAGAGCTTCATGACCGAGCTCTGCCGTCATATCGGACCCAGCATCGACGTTCCCGCAGGTGATATGGGTGTCGGCGGCCGTGAAATCGGTTATCTCTTCGGCCAGTACAAGAGGATCCGCGGCGCATACGAAAACGGCGTTCACCGGCAAAGGTCTCCTTCGGCGGTTCCCTCATCCGTCCCGAAGCAACCGGTTTCGGTGCTGTTTACTACCTCTGCGAAGTTCTCAAGCATGAGAACGACACCATCGAAGGCAAGACCGTTGCAGTATCCGGCTTCGGTAATGTTGCTTGGGGTGTTACCAAGAAGGTTGCGGAACTCGGCGGCAAGGTTGTTACCCTCTCCGGCCCCGATGGCTACATCTACGATCCCGACGGCGTTGTAACCGAAGAAAAGATCAACTACATGCTCGAAATGAATGCAAGCCGCCGCAATCGCGTACAGGACTATGCAGACAAGTTCGGTGTTGAATTCTTCCCCGGCGAAAGCCCCTTCGGCCGCAAAGGTCGATATCGTCATGCCCTGCGCAATGCAGAATGACGTTCATATGGAATCCGCAGAGAAGATCGTTGCAAACGGCATCAAGTACTATATCGAAGTTGCTAACATGCCCACCACCAACGATGCTCTCTACTTCATGATGGATCAGCCCGGCATGATCGTTGCTCCCTCCAAGGCAGTTAACGCAGGCGGCGTTGCAGTTTCCGGTCTCGAAATGAGCCAGAACGCAGAGCGTCTTGCTTGGACCGCAGAGGAAGTTGACGCAAAGCTCAGGCACATCATGGTCAACATCCACAAGGCATCCATGGAAGCAGCAGAAGAGTGCGGCCTTGGCTACAACCTCGTAGTAGGTGCCAACGTAGCAGGCTTCAAGAAGGTTGCTGACGCTATGATGGCTCAGGGCATCTGCTAATCATTGATTAACATTTGTTGATTAACCTCAAATAAAAGGTCGGGGAATCGCTGTACGGCGATTCCCCGATTGTTCAATTTCGGTATTGCTGCCGAAACAACTCAAATTCACTTTACTGCGGTTAAATTTAATCAGCCTCATTTTCCGCTGCCGGCAGCAGCTTTCAAACGCGGAAAGTTTTGACAAACCGCCACAAGCGTAAAACAGGAGTTACCCATGGACTTGATGAAACTTTATAAAGGGCACCGATATAGGCGACTGCGTTGCTCGGCTTCTTTCACTTGAACGCCGATCACCCCCGATGCGGAGAAGGCTAGGAAACTTTTATCAGCGCAATAAAAGCAAGAATGCCGCAGCAGGCAAGGCTGAATTTGTCGAGTGCGGAAAAAACTTTCGGACAGCATTGACAGATACCTGATAAAAACGATACCGAACGTATGCGGCGGTGAAAATCGGCAGCGCAATGATGTTTGCGGGCCCTTGCCAACCGCGAACGGAAAACGCCGCTCTTGTGCGGTCGGCGGCCGAGAGTTTCATTTCGGATATTCCGGACGGAATTGCGGACGACCGCGAGGCACTCAGCGAAATCATCTTTTCCGAAAAAACAGGGCAGGGAAAAATTGATTGAGATTTTCAAATTGCTGCGAGATTGAGAAACAACAAAATATATCCATTTTTTGCCGAAAATCAGTGAAAAACTATTGACAGGCTCAAAACAAGCGGTTATAATTATCCGGCAAATGAATATCCGCCATAGACAGCAGGTGCGCGGGCAAGATGCTTTTGCATCGGCCGTCCAAGCTTAATTTCCTGCCGAGGTAGAGACAAAATAGTTATTTCATCAGTTGCAGCAGCGGCTTTCGGTTTATGCTAATGCACTTGCGTTTTGCATTAAATCGGGGGCAGTGCTAAAATGATTGTTCGACTATCCTCTGTCCCCCCCCTGTCCTATGGCATGGGGGATATTTGTTTTGTGACAAGGAGGAATTTTCCATGGCAAATGCTTCTATTCTTGCAATGAAGGAGCAGCACGTTGCGGAGATCAAAGATCGTCTCACAAGGGCTCAGTCCGTTGTTATGTTCGATTACCGCGGTCTTACCGTTGACGAGGTGACTGCACCCGTGTCGAAATGCGCAAAGCAGGTGTTGAGTACATCGTTCTCAAAAAACACCATGGTCGAAAGAGCCTGCCGCGAACTCAACATCGATGAGTCCGTTCACGCAATGCTCAAAGGACCGTCCGCTTTTCGCTTTCGGTTACGACGACGCGGTTGCACCCGCAAAAATCCTTAAGGATTCAATCAAAAAGTTCAAAAATGCACCATCAAGGGCGGCATTGTGGACGGCGTTGTTACCGATGCTCAGGGCATCGATGCTCGCTGATCTGCCCCCAGAGAGGTTCTCATCGCCCGTATGCTGGGCAGCATGATGAGCCCCATCACCGGCCTTGCCATCGCTCTCGACCAGCTCGCAAAGAAGCTCGGCGGCGGCGAAGCAGCCGAAGAAGCAGCGGCAGAATAACTTTCGCTGCGTAACCGTTTCAAACAAAAATTTTTAATCGGAGGAAATTAAAATGACTAAGCAGGAATTTATCGATTACATTAAGTCCCTCACCGTTCTCGAACTCGCAGACCTCGTTCATGCGGTCGAAGAAGAATTCGGCGTATCCTGGCAGCAGCAACCGCAGTTGCAGTTACAGGCCCCGCAGCAGCAGCAGAACCCGTTGAAAGAAGACCGAATTTGACGTTATCCTCAAGGGCTTCGGCGCACAGAAACTCAACGTTATCAAGGTTGTCCGCGCAGAACTCGGCCTCGGCCTGAAGGAAGCAAAAGGAAGCTGTTGAAGGCGCACCCACCACCCTCAAGGAAGGCCTCTCCAAGGAAGACGCAGAGAAGCTCGCAAAGGCATTCACCGATGCAGGCGCAGAAATCGAAATCAAATAATCATTTTTCCCTGTCACAAACAAACCCCGTCCGCCGCAGCTGCTCGCCGCGGCGGGCTTTTTTGCTTTTGAATAATAACGACGGAACGGGTTAGATGTCAACATTTGAGTCAACGTAAGAACCGGGAAAAAGAGATTTGTAAAGAAACAGAATTACATCAAAACTCCGTTGGCCGGCACTTCATCAACCCATACCAACGGTAGATAAATTAAAATCCAAACAATATGAGCGGTGTGTTCCGTGCACCGCTCTTTTTTGCTATAATTGGGTAAAGAAAACGGCAGGACGAAAAGCCTGACGGCGGTTGTTAAGGACGCAGTGCGAAAATGCCGCCGAAAAAAGGAGGAAAGCGGAGCAAATGGAGAATAAGCTTGCAGAGAATATCCGAACGTTCAGAAAACAGCGCGCATTGACGCAGGAACAGCTTGCGGAAGTGCTGGGCGTTACTGTCGGTGCGGTGTACAAATGGGAAGCGCGGCTGTCCCAACCGGAATTGAGCACAATAATGGAGCTTGCGGACTTTTTGACACATCGGTGGATGTGCTTCTCGGCTACAAGCTGAAGGATAACCGCCTTCCGGACAACGGCGGCACGATTGAAAAGTATCAGTCCGACAAGGATGAAGCCGGCCTTGCCGAGGCGGAAAAAGCATTAAAAAATATCCGAATTCCTTTGAAATTGTGTTTAATGCCGCAGGGCTTTTCAGTGTGTTCGGAACGGAGCGCGGCGAAAAAAGGCTTATGCGGCGCGCATTGGAGCTTTGGAAAAAAGCAGGCAGCTTATTGCGCAGAATACGAACCCGCGGATAAACGAAAGCACACTGTGCGGAAACATAGCGGAGGTGCTGCGCATAATGGGCGAAGCCGAACGCGCCGTTGAGATGCTGAAAGCGAATAATGCGGGCGGAATGTACAGCGACATAATCGGATTGACACTTGCGGAAGCGTGCGGCCGCCCGGAGGAGGCAATGCCCTTCCTTTCGGAATCGCTCGTTGAAAATACGGTCAGAATCATTCGAACCGTGTTTGGTTATATCAATGTGTTTTTTCAAAAAAGGATTATGCGTCTGCAAAGGCGGTGCTGAATTTCGGCCTTGCTCTTTCGAACGGACTGCGGCGGGACGGGGAAACGAATTTACGGACAAAACATCGGGAATGCTTTACGCATGTTTGGCTTATTCGGAGTTGATGGACGGCAATGCGGTCGGCGCGGAAAAAGCGTTGATTCAGGCAAAGCTGACAGCGGAACGCTTCGATGCAAACCCGAATTACAGCGCGGCAGCAATCCGCTTTGTTTCGTGTGATGAATCGGCAAGTGCATATGATGACATCGGCGCAACGGCAGCGGAGGGAGTGCGGAACACGGTCAGTTCTCTTTGAAAGTGCCGAACTTACGAAAATATGGGAAAGGGTAAACAACGATGAAAAACGGTCGAACAAAGAATGACAGCAGCGGAATTGTGCTGCCGAAAACGAAAAGCAAATGCAGCAAAAGAAAACATGGGCGCACTTTGTAAAAAACCGCTCGGGAAACAGCTGCGGGGTCAGTTCTTTTATAAAAAATATTCCGATTTTTTGCCTTGCGGTGTTTGTAGCTTTGGCAGCCGGCTCGCTGAATCTGATTCTCTCGTGGATAATTCAACAGCTGATGGACACGGCAGCGGGAGAGTCCGGGGCGTTAAGCTTTCGCACTTTGCTTTTGATAAGCGCGGGCTTTGTTCTGCTTTGTGCGGGGCTTTCCCTATTGAACTATGCGTCGCAGCCCCGTTTTTGGAACGGGCAATGCGGCAGTACAAGGATTTCGCATTCAAAAAGCTGATAGGAAAAGAGCATTTCGTCTTTTCGTGACGAAAGCGCGGCAGGCTATCTTTCCGCATTGACGAACGATGCCGCAAGCATTGAAACCAATTATCTTGCGCAGATGCTTGCAATGATAACCAAGGCGGTCACTTTCATCGGTGCGCTGCTGCTGATGTGCAGGTATTCACTGCTCATGACGGCGATTGCAGCAGGGCTGACGGTGCTTCCGCTGATTGCTTCTCTTTTGACGGGCAACAGACTGCAAGCCGTTGAAAGCAGGGTTTCGAACGGAACGGAGAATTCACCGCCGCACTCAGCGATTGTCTCGCAGGGTTTACCGTTGTTAAAAACTTCAGGGCGGAGCGGAGATCTTTCGCCTGTTTGCGCAGAGCAACAAAGCCCCTTGAGCATGAAAAATTCACGGACGGCGCATTAAAACGCTCGTCGGAATGATCGGCGCGGTCACGGGGATTTTTTTGCTCAGCTCGGAGTGTTCATTGCAGGCGTGTACCTTTCGATGAAGGGCGGCAGCATGACGCCCGGTGCAGTTGTTCTGTTTGTTAACCTTATGAATTTCATCATTTCGCCAATTGCGGAGCTTCCCGGACTGCTTGCCTGCCGCAAAGCGGCGTTGGGGCTTGTGGATAAACTTGCGGCCGCGCTGGAACGCAGCTCTTCCCGCGAGGGGAGTGAAACGCTCAACAGGCTTGAAAACGGGATTCGGCTTGAAAACGTCTCTTTCGCAGATGAACCGGGGAAGACGGTGCTGCACGGAATAAATGCCGAGTTTGAGGCAGGCAGGGCATATGCGCTTGTCGGCGGCAGCGGCAGCGGAAAATCTACCCCTGCTGATTTTGCTCATGGCGGCGGAAACAAACTACAGCGGGCATATCCTTGCGGACGGAATCGAACTGTCGGATATTTCAACGGAGTCGCTCTACGGAACGATGGCGGCAATTCAGCAGAATGTTTTTGTTTTTAATGCCTCGATAAAGGACAATGTTTCAATGTTTCGCGATTTTCCGAAGACGGAGCTGGATGAAGCGATTGCCCGTGCGCACCTTGGCGCGCTGATTCGCGAACGCGGGGAGGATTACCTTTGCGGGGGAAAACGGCAGCGTGCTTTCCGGCGGCGAGAAACAAAGAATCTCCGTTGCGCGGAGTCTGCTCAAAAAATCCTCCGTTCTGCTTGCGGATGAGGTGACGGCGGCACTGGATGCGCAAACGGCACACCGGGTTTCAAGCGATATTCTCGATTTGCAGGGAATCACACGAATTGTTGTTACGCATACTCTTGAAGAATCGCTCCTGCGCAGATACGATAAAATCTTTGTGCTTCGCAGCGGCAGGATTGAAGAGGCGGGCAGCTTTTGCGGATTTGATGGCAAACAAGGGATATTTTTACGCATTGTTCACCGTTGCGCAATAAAACGAAACATGAACAATTGCGCTGTTTCCATGCGGGTGCAAATGTGATATATTTCTTTGTGATACGTTTCAAATTGATTAAATAATCAATAACTTATACTGATTCACAAAAAACATCAATCAAGCTTCGGCAAAAGTGCGAACAATTCGACTGAAAAATCCGGATTCAATTGCGAAAGTTTATAACAATGCTGCCGAAAAACTCGGGAACTCCGCATATAAGCTTTGATACGGATTTTCGGGCAGGTTCGCATTCTCGAATCCGAATTAACTTTCAGTCATTCTTATTCGTTGTTCGGGTTCTGGGTTACATGAATCGTGATGTCAACGCCGTCCGCCCTGTCGGATTGGGACACGTCAACATTCATGCCGCCGGAGCGCAGGTGTTCGCAGGCGGAATTCACCGTGTTCATGAACATGCGGTAGTCCTTTACAATTCGCATAATGACGGGGCGGGGCTTTGCACCGTCCTTTTGCTGTCAAACAGTGAGTTGAGCTTTTTTTCAACAAGGCGTTCGGTGTCCTTAACGCTCAGGCCGTCCTCGCCGGCTTTTTGATTATTGCAAGCTTGTCCGCATCGTCCGAAAGGCGCAGCACGGCGCGGGCGTGGCGTTCACTCAGCCCGTAAAGACCGACAGCTTCGCGAACTTCAGGGGAAAGTTTGAGAATACGGAGCTTATTTGCAATGAAACTCTGGCTTTGCCGAGACGGGAGGCAAGCTCCTCCTGTGTGAGCTTCAGCTCGTCCAAAAAGGGCTTTATAGCATTCGGCCTCTTCAAAATAATTCAAATCCTCACGCTGAAGGTTTTCAACAACGGCCATCAATGCGGAATCGGCGTCAACCGCGGAGTTGTCAACTATACAGAGCGCTTTTTCCGACCCAAGGCTCCGCAGCGCACGCAGACGGCGTTCACCGGCGATAAGCTCGTATGTTTCGCCGTTTTTGCGAACGACAGGGCTGAATCAATCCGACCTGCCGAATGGATTGTGCAAGCTCGGATATGCTTTCGTCATCAAAGGTTTTTCGCGGCTGAGCAGGGTTCGGAACGATGGAATCCAGTGCCAGTTCAACAAGCTGGCGTTTTGCCTCGGCAGGCTGTGCGCCTGCTGTTCCGCTTTTTTGTCTTTCAGAAAATCAAACAGTGCCATATTGAATAAAACTCCGTTGCCGCTCTGCCGTTCGGACAGGTAAAAACTGCCTTTTCGGGCAAGCGGATATTTCGGTTGTGCGGAGAATGAGCTCCGCATGTAGATTATACATTATTGCCCGGTATTTCCGCAAGCGGGAATATCGTTTTGTTTTGTCGAAACCGGATGAAACATGAAAGCACGAAGCGGGAAATACCTCGCCGTGCATCTGCGCGGGGTGAAACCTGCTCGGACGGGGGCGGTTCAAGGGCTTGAATCAAAGTCCGTATTTTTTAAGCAATGCATCAAGCTCACCGCTTTTTTGCAGGTCATAGATGAACAGTTCCGCAAGCTGAGCAACGGCGGGTTCATCCGCAGCTGAGGCGATTGCATATTCGACATTGCCGAGACTTGTTTCATGGCGGATAAATCCGTGTGCGGATATATCTTCCGCATATCTTGTGCAGTAAGCACCGGTGACGACCGCACCGGCAACGGTGCCGCGCGCAAGCGCATCGAAAAGCTCCGGATAGGAGGCGAAAGCTTTTGTTGCGAACACGATTGCATCGGCGGGAAGTTCCGGTGTGCGTCCCTTAAGCCGGTCAATGAGAGTGCGTTCAACTTTTTGTTTCGTGCGCATCAATGTATTTCTTAAGCCTTGTTTCACCTGCCGTGCCCTGAACAAAACCGATAACAAGTTCGTTCAGCGGAGTTGTTTCGCTGCCGCTTTTAACAAGCACGGAGCATGTATCCGTATAATACGGATAGGAGTAAACATATTTTGAACTTGCGCCGCGCGGCATCAAAGCAACGGCGGCATCGATTGTGCCGTCCGAAAGCTTTGTTGAAGCGGTTTTGCCGTTTACGGTGATGAGTTTTGCCGCCGCATCCCCCGGCGGTGTCGGGAAGCAGATACGCAGCGAATTTTTTGTGCAAGCTCGATTTCAAACCCTTCGCCGCCTTCGGCAAAAAGCGGCATATCGTCCCGCACGCCGACGGCAAGCACGCCGCGTTCGCGTATGCGCTGAATTTCCGGGGTGTTCATAAGCTGCGTTCGCGGCTTTAAGAGCGCTGCAAGAAGAACGAGCAGAACCAGCCCCGCCGCACAGCAGAGCGCGATGCGGACGGGTTTGCCCTTTCGCCGCGAAGAGTAAAATTGAGCCGAAGCTTTTTATGCTGTTTTCCGTCGCGGAGGAAACTCCGCCGCGGGTGATGATGTCGATTTTTTTCATGATTAATATTATATCAGTAAAGACGCACATTGACAAGAGCGGCATGTTGACAGTATAATGTATAATTGGGCAAACGTTGATTAATTCGGAACATGCCTTTCGCGAATGCACCTGTCTTAACCGCAGCCTGTCCGAAACCGATTCGGGCATTCGGGTGTTTCGAAACCGCGATTTGCCCAAAGCGGCCGCCGAATCGAGTTTTGCGAAAACAAATTATTCGGAACGAACCTGACATTAAGCAATCAAGCCCCGCAAGGGGGAGAAAGGTTTACAAATAGAATGAAATCATTAACAACAACCGAACTTCGGGCACTCTTTCTCCGCTTTTTCAGCGAAAGAGGACACACGATAATCCCTTCGGCTTCCCTTATTCCCGAAAACGATCCCACGGTTCTTTTCACAACGGCAGGTATGCATCCGCTCATGCCCTATCTTATGGGCGCGGCGCATCCGGCGGGAGTTCGCCTTGCCGATGTCAAAAATGCGTTCGCACGGGTGATATCGATGAAGTCGGCGATGCAAGCCACCTGACCTTTTTGAAATGCTCGGCAACTGGTCTCTCGGCGACTACTTTAAAAAAAGGAGTCGATCGCATGGAGTTGGGAATTCTGACCGATGAAAAATGGCTCGGCATCGATCCGGACAGGCTTTATTTCACATGTTTTGAGGGCGATGAGCGCGCCCCGCGCGATGAGGTTTCACGCGATCGCTGGGTTGAAATGGGTGCTGATCCGAGTCACATCTTCTTCCTGAACGCAAAACATAACTGGTGGATTCCCGGAACGAGCGGCCCCTGCGGCCCCGATACCGAAATTTTCTTTGATACAGGCAAAGAGAAATGCTGCGATGAATGCAGCCCGCATGCGATTGCGGCAAATATCTTGAAATCTGGAACAATGTTTTCATGCAGTACTTCCAGCCCGCAAACGGCGAGATTCGCATGCTTGAAAAGAAAAACGTTGACACGGGCATGGGCCTTGAACGCACGATTGCAACGCTTCAGGGCGCGGAGAGCGTCTATGACACGGATGCCTTTGCACACATACTTGCGCGCATCAGCGAGCTTTCCGGCAAGAACTATCGTGGTAATGCCGAAACAACACGTGCGTTCCGCATCGTTGCCGACCACATCCGCACAAGTGCGTTCATGCTGGGCGACCCGCGCAGCGTAACCCCGAAGCAATGTCGATCAGGGCTACATTCTCCGCCGGCTTATTCGCCCGCGCGCTTCGCTTATGCGATGCAGCTGGGCATGCCCGAAAACTCACTCAGCAAAATTGCCGAAACCGTTATTTCGGATTACGGCGAGGTCTATCGAACTGCGCGAAAACGAAGCCCGAATCATTCGCGAGCTTGACACGGAGGAGGCAAGATTCCAGCGCACTCTCACCAACGGTATGCGCGAATTTGAGCGCATCAAAGGCAAGTTTGAAAACGGTATAATTGACGGAAAGAATGCGTTCCGCCTGTTCGACACATTCGGTTTCCCCATTGAGTTCACCGAGGAAATGGCGCGCGAAAACGGCCTCCCCGTTGATGTTGAGGGGTTCCGTGCGGCATTCGAAGAGCACCAGCAAAAAGTCCAAAGCGGGCGCGGAGCATAAGTTCAAAGGCGGCCTTGCGGAAGCAACCGACGAAACGGCAAACTGCACACTGCGACGCATCTGCTTCAGGCAGCACTGCGCAAGGTTCTTGATGAGTCCGTTGCACAGCGCGGCTCGAACATCACGGCCGAACGTCTGCGCTTTGACTTCTCCTTCCCGCGTAAAGTGACTCCCGAGGAGCTGCGCGAGGTCGAAAAAACTTGTCAACGAAGCAATTGATGCCGGTGTTGACATTACCTGCGAAGAAATGACCGTTCCCGAAGCGCGTGCGCGCGGCGCGATCGGCCTGTTCGGCGATAAATACGGCGAACGTGTAAAGGTTTATACAATGGGTGACTACAGCTGCGAAATCTGCGGCGGACCCCATGCCGCAAACACCGGTGATCTCGGCACGTTCAAAATCAAAAAGAAGAGGCTTCAAGTGCGGGCGTGAGAAGAATCAAGGCCGTTCTGATTCCGAAAGAGGAAAAGAAAGACTGATTTTATCTCGATAAAACTTCAATTCCCGATACTTTGGCGCATTGAGCCGCGGCCCGCATTCGACTTGGATTTCGAGCGGAGGCCGGCTGCGGTTCAAACGGCGAATGCAAATGCGAGGAGGATATGCAATGACGAAAACGAGCAAAATGCTTGGCTTGAATACGATTGGAAGTTGGACGGCGGTGATGCGCGGTTCCGCGTTGATATGTCGCTGTATACAAATACCGATCGAGGGCTGCGCGGAGCTTGTTTTCATCTACTGCGCAAGCCTTTCCGGAGCAGCCGCTCAAGGCAGGCGAGCTGCGCCGAATTGACAGCCTTATTGCCCGATGCATAAAAAACTCGGCAAAGAATATGTCGGCTGCATTGAATCCGCCGCAATGCACCAGTATTATTTCTATATTGACAGCGAAGAAAAGTATTCACTTCAGCAGCTGCTTCAAAAACGCAAGCTGACGGTGAAACTCGGCTGCAAGTCCGAACCGAAGTGGACGACATATTTTAAACTTCTTTATCCCGATGCTGCAAAGCTTCAAACCGTACGGAATAAGGAGAACATCGAAAAACTTTATTCGAACGGGGATTCCGAGGCGGCACGGAGGCTGAATCTTCACATGTATTTCCGCTCTGAACCGCTCCGTCTGCAATTTGAAGAGGCGGCAAGACGGGAAGGCTTTGCGATCGGCAGCGCGGTGGACAGAGAGATGAGCGAGCTGCCGTACGGCGTGATTCTCCACATAATTTGTCCGCTGAAAAAACGCAGCGTTGATGAGGTCACGGTGCTTGCGATACGCATTGCGGAGCAGTTCGGCGGCAGATTGATGTTTGGGATTGTCCGCTTGCGCCGCAGTCGCTGAAGTGATGCGGCGGAATGAATAAAATCAATATAATGACGGCGCAGTGCGTGGAACCCGACTCCGCACTGCGCCTTTTTTATCAGCCAACGGGGTCAAAGGGGGCGAATTTGCAAAAAAAGCGGAAATTGCGAATATACTTTTTAATATAATGAACGAAAAAAGAGGGCAAAAAAGGGGTTATAAACGTCGAAAGAGAATTGCAGCATTCCGGGAGGGGTATGAACAACACGGAAGGCATGGTGGCGTAAAAAGGGACGGAAAAGAAAAATGGAAAAAGGTGTTGACAAAAGCTTGCGGGAGGGATAATAGCAAAGCTGTCGGACGAGAGAGACAAGCGAGCGAAACCGAGGTGGGAGCCGAGGGGTGCGAACGGAAGTGAGCAGCGCGAGCGAGTCGAGGGGAAGGCAGCCCGGTGAGAGGACGGAAGTTCGGGAACCGGATGTTCCTTTGAAAACCGTATAGTGAACCAAGAAGAGATGCTCGAGAGCAGATCAAGCGCAAACAAACAAAAGTAATTTTGAGACGACCGGCGGTCTGTCGGATGACGAAGTCGCGAGACAGACGCAAAAGAAATAAGAGCAAAAGCGCGAGCTTTTAAAGGATTTTAACTCAAGAGTTTGATCCTGGCTCAGGACGAACGCTGGCGGCGTGCTTAATACATGCAAGTCGAACGGAGTTAAGGGTTTCGGCCTTTAACTTAGTGGCGAACGGGTGAGTAACGCGTGAATAACCTGACTCAAAGAGGGGGATAACAACGGGAAACTGTTGCTAATACCGCATGAGACCACAACACCGCATGATGAAGGGGTCAAAGATTTATCGCTTTGAGAGGGTTCGCGTCCCATTAGGTAGTTGGTGGGTAACGGCCCACCAAGCCGACGATGGTAGCCGAGCTGAGAGGCTGATCGGCCACACTGGAACTGAGACACGGTCCAGACTCCTACGGGAGGCAGCAGTAGGGAATATTGGGCAATGGGCGCAAGCCTGACCCAGCAACGCCGCGTGAGGGAAGAAGGTTTTCGGATTGTAAACCTCTGTCCTATGGGACGAAGGAAGTGACGG
>VOFC01002836.1_pt1 | contig 20685 bp, 35 predicted proteins | sample 5384161 | NCBI WGS metagenome assembly VOFC01 (sample SAMN12384722, study PRJNA508395) | human gut metagenome | isolation source: healthy gut B | host: Homo sapiens
CATCTGTATGATGCAGTTGAACGTGTACTTGTTTATGACACTGAGACAATAGAAATTGTCTGGAAGTTCAACGAATCAAAAATCAACACCGATGAAAACATCGGAGTTGCGAATTGACTCCGGTGTTTTCGTTTCGGGGCAAATCTGTCGAATTTGCTCCTAAAATAACATAATCTATCGAAACCTCGTAGGCGCATCGTAGCACCGTCCGGAAAGCCCAGAGCCATTGATATTAAAGGCTTTTCGGATAGTTTGTAAAATTTTTTTGCACCTACTTGACATAAAGGGACGACCTCGGGCGCGTCGTCATCCCCAAGGAGATCCGCCGCACCCTCCGCATCCGCGAGGGCGACCCGTTACAGATAACATTGGCACGGTGGGAAAGATTCTGCTTTGCCATGCTGGATCTGTCAAAAAAGATGGGGACTGGATTGTACATAGTGAGGAGGACAGGTGGCCGACCGTGGGGATTCGGGAGGAGTGGAACTGAAGGCATAAACAGCGCAAACCCGTTGTATTCCAACGGATTTGCGCTGTTTGCTCTGTGTCAATAATGTCAAGAAAGGCAAAGACTACTTTCCATAAAACACCGCTATTGGATGGATAACGCACAAATTTTCTTTATTTGTAGGTAAGATTTTGCGCAATGCCTCATTAACCGTAAATTGAAGCGTAGCGAACATATTTTTAGGATCATTGGGGTTTGTATCAGCACCAATAATATTTGTAATCATACCGACACATGTGATTTCGCCTCCATACTTGAAACCCAGATTTTGAGGATCAATCCGAAAATATTGGTCGTCCATCGGAATTAGATATCCGTCATATGAAATCATCATACGAGCGTAGGGCATAAGTTGACGAAATGCAACGATGATATCATGAATATCATCATACTGCTTATCACTTTCGGCGATAAGTTTTTGAGTTCGCTCTTTATTGTTTTTCCGTAGAGCGAAGTTGTGCTCGGTTCATTTCACCTGTTGCCCTACTTGCTTCCGTTTCAATTTTCTCTTTGTCGTTTTTCTTGAGGAAATCAATCAATCCGTTTTTAGAAAACAGCTTTTCAAGATAATCCATATCAACAAAATCAAAAACGCGGGTTAATTTCTACATAATCCCCCCATACTCACCCGAGTCATTTTTCCCTACAGAAAGTTTCTGTGGCTTAATATAACCATATGCGATATCAAATGCTGCGTCATGAAGAACTTTGGATATAATCTCCCTAGATGTTGTTGAAGAAACGTATTCTTTCCCCAATTCTCCAGATAAAGAAAGGTTAGCTTCAGCTTTTTGCTAATTTAAGAAAAAGAACCTCCTGCTGTCCCTGAGCCTTCCATACTCCCACTAATATGCGTGCCTTTTTTCTTGTCGCTTCCATTTTCTTCGGATTGTTCTTGTATAAGACCTTTTTCTGATTGTGCAATAATAGAATTAACAATATCTGTATCTAGGTATAGAAATTGTTTCATTTAATTTTCTCCTTCCGAACAGTGCAAAGTATCACTCCATTACTTTCGGCTTCTATGAAATCAGAATTTATAGCTCCCGCATAATCTCAACAAACCGATCCAGCGTATATGCTCCATCGATGCCGAAGTCCCGATTCTTAAACACCATAAAATACCGATACTCCTGCCCCACTGAGCCTGCCATTTACGGCCGAGCTTCAGCTTGCGGGCGCTGTTGCTGTTATCGCGGTCATCACCTTTATATTCGATCAGCACCATTTTCCCGGACTTAGTCATTACCAGAAAATCCGGATAATGATTGATAAAGCCGTTCAGCCGGAAGCCCTTCTTCTCAATGATTCGGTGCCACCATTTGATATTGTCAAGGGCTACCACGGCATCGATCAACTCATGCTCCTCCGGATTCATATCATCTTTCTCAGCCTCGTACAGAGACTTTGGAATAGCATCCGTTGTGACGGCAGTAATCACAGGCGGTAGTACATAACTCTCGCGGCACACGATCTTGCCTGCATCCCGCCAGCGAAGGAACTGCTCTTCCCTATATGCCTCTTCCAGCCCCTCAATCTTCTGAGAAATTTTAGCCGCATATGTCGGGATGGCCGTCTCCATAGCTGCCAATTCATCCTGTGTCATGCCGTCAACGATTCTGCGCACATAATCGTTGATCTCCGATGTTGCATATCGATTGTTCCGGTTGATCTGAGCGCATAGCATAGTGGTGCAGCTTTGAATTTTCTGCTCAGGTGGAAGCTGTGCCATGCGATTGCGGATGTATTCACTCAACTCGCTGTTTGCACGCTTGTATTTGGGCACTGCCTCGCCCCGATCCTCCACATCAACACGGTACATTTCGCCGGTGGCCAGCTCAAAGCTGACCTGTGCATCCTGCCCCGCCAGAGAAAATCCCTCCGAAAGATTCTCCTTCTCCAGCAGTTCAAATTCATCGCCAAATAAATCCGGAACGGAACGAAGAAAAAACTGCGGAATCCGCAATGCGGATACCTCTTCAGCAAGATAGGGCTGTACCCTATTTTGTATCAGCATATCGCCCAGTTCACCTCCCATAAATCCGTCGTCCGATTCGCTGGCTGCCGCCGTATAGCTTTCCGCCTGCGCTGCCGCTTCCCCGAACCATTGCAGAAATCGCAGCGCTTCCCTGCGCCGTGCTTTCCAGCGCCGTTTTCACTTCCTGTACATTTACATCGTCAAAGGCATCGGCCTCAGTGGCTTGCGGCGCAAATGGAATTTTCGTCTGCTCTGCCTCCGGTTGAAGTCACAGCCTGCGGTTCTTCCATCGCTTCACCGATACGATAATCCTTACGGCTGAAGCCTGCTTTATTCAAACCGACCACGATTTTCTCCAAGGTAGCGTGGAAGTCCACGGAGTTTGTCAGCACATAGGAGGTGTTCAGAAGCGGCGAGCTGTGCTGCATCGCGTAGGGCTGACGCAGAATGCGTCCCAAAATCTGCTCCACATCCACAGTGGAGGTGCGGTTGGCCAGTGACGCCAATATGTAGGCAAAGGGGCAGTCCCAGCCCTCTTTCAGGGCGTTGACCGTGATGATGTATCGGATTTCACAATCCCGGCTCATCAAAGTTCTGTCCCTTGAGGTCATCCACATCAGATGTTTTCACCGCTATCTGGTTTTTCGGAATGCCCATGCCTACCAGCATCGCCTTGATTTTATCAAACGTATCGCTGCTGTCTCCGGTGCGGGGCTGCGCCTGAAACAGAACAATGGGACGAATGTACTTTCCACCTGCCGCTTCTGCGGCAATAGCTTCCTGTTCAATGCTTCCTCTCAGCTGGATGGCATCCTGAATGACACTCTGCCGGGTGGTGCGGTTATATACCACTACGGGGAGCTTTACCATGTGCTCCTTCTTTAGCTCACGGGCGTCCACATAGGAGATAATGTTGCTGTTTTTCCGTGGCGTTGCCGTTAAGTCGAGTACAAAGGAAGGATTCAGATTATTCAGCATTTCGGTGCTGAGCTTCGATTCTGCATTGTGGCTTTCGTCCACAATCACGACTGGCTCTAGATGGCGCAGCACCTGAATCAGCGCCGTGTCCGGCGTATCGGCCAGCAGCACATCTTCATCTTTGAAATACTCTGCAAAGCGGAACAGATTGCCATTTTCCTGATAGACCTTGCGGACATCCTTCTTCCGGCTGTCAATGCGCAGCGAGCCATAGCTCATCACGCAGACCGTCAGCATTTCCCGCACTGTATCCGGTGAAAAGTTCTGCCCGTTCAGCAGCATTTCCTTGGTGTACACGCCGACACGCCCGGCAAAATCCTGTTCCAGTCTCTGTCGGTAAGGGTGATCCACATCGGATAGCGTGTGGATGGTCTGCGTCAGGATCGAATCGCTGGGAACCAGCCACACCACCACCTGCGGCTTTCCGGTGGGCAAGGCATCAAAAATCCGCCTAACGGAAGCGCAGGCCATAAAAGTCTTGCCGCCGCCGGTGGGCACCTTCATGCAAACATGGGGCGCACGTTCAATAGAGTTATTATAGGACGGTACACCGCCGAGGCCAACGGCCACGTCCTTGAAAACCAGTATTCCCGCCACGCGGAAAACAGATTGGTTCCACGGTTGACGCAGTCCAAGTAGGCGGAGAGGTCACACATGACTTGCTTTTGATAATTATTAAGTTCCATCACATGACCTCCTTACAGCTTCGTAATATCCCGGGGGATTTTCTTGAATGTAATATGGTATTTCTCCAGTTCTGTCTCACTGAGCGTACAAAGGTCAGCGTAGATCACATAAGAGTCTGCCTTGGTTTTGACCGTATGCAGGAATTCCCGATTCAGCGTGGTAACTGCCTGCTTTTCATAGCAGAAATAGTAAGCGCTGCCAATGTGGACGCCCATAAAATACGGCTCGTCCGGGCGCGGCTCCGGCAGAGGGGTCTTCGTATCTGTAAAGTACACATACTCCCGGATCTTTTCCGCGCCCACATTTTCGTTGAGCACATCACCGTGCAGCAGCGGCTCGCCCAGATCATAGAAGCTGAAATTGCCGCCCGTACCCTCTACGGCGTTCTTGCCCTCGCCGTAGCCACGGATCACGCGCTTCACGCGCTCGGCGGTGATGCTGTCGGCGTAGTCCATCATCTCGACAAGAATAAACTTGCGGTGTCCGCCGTCCGCTTTGTTCATGTTCAGCACCGCGTGGGCGGTGGTGCCGGAACCGGCGAAGGAATCGAGGATAATATCGCCATCCGAGGATGCCATTTGAATTATGCGACTAATTAAACTTACGGGTTTAGGATAGTCAAATACAGCTTTTCCAAGAATAGCCGCTAACTCTTGGGTTGCCATCTGCGTATAGCCAACTTCTGAATTTGTCCACCAAGTCCATATACCTCGTCCTTCCCGTTCAGAAAGATACGTTTTTCTGCGAGGTACTCCGTTCCCATCCGCACCAAACCACATTCGTCCTTCTCGCAGGCGTCGATATACCTCTTCAATGTTACTCCAACAGCGACCTTTGGGCGGTACTACACTTTTCCCGGATGGCGTAATTATTGGATACATTTGATTTGGGCGGTAACCCGGCGCAGTAAAAGGCGAAGAAATCCACGGTCCTCTCGGATCATCGTCCGGATTGGTATATGCCTCAATATCTTTGCGCTCTAAGGGAAGTCGTCTAAGCCCCAAGTTTTGATCTGGGTTTTTTGGTGTATATTAGTACATACTCATGCCCACTACTAAGTATCTTTCTTGCGTCAGGAGATGTTCGCTTTTGCCACACGACCGCTTCTGCAAAATTTCCGAAAATCTCATCGCATATCAAACGCAAATGGTGAAATTCAGTATCATCAATGCTGATAAAGATAACACCATCGTCCGCCAGCAGCTTTTGCAGCAGCTTCAAACGCGGGTACATCATGCACAGCCACTTGTCGTGGCGGGTCAGGTCCTCACCCTCTTTGCCGACAACCTCGCCCAGCCACTTCTTGATCTTCGGGTCATTGACATTATCGTTGTAGACCCAGCCCTCGTTGCCTGTGTTGTAGGGCGGATCAATGTAGATGCACTTGACACGCCCCTCATACCGGGGCAGCAGTGCTTTCAGGGCTTCCAGATTATCGCCCCGGATGATCATGTTCTCGCTGCCGTTGTCCTCACCGTGCTGTCCGTTTTCATCAAAGCTGTACTTGTGCTCCAACACCCGAAACGGCACGTCCTGATGGTGATTGATCACCTTGTTTTTCCAATCCATTCGGGTAGTCAGCACCATTCAAGAAAGCAATTAGTTGATCCGGTGCAATTTTGCAAGCCATTTGATACTTTTGGAAAGTTGTAATTGCAGCACCCGGATTCTTCATACCAGTGTCCATAGCCTCGGTCATAGGACGGATAGGATTGATTGTATCAAGCGCCATCGCAAATATTTCCTCAATCTTTGCCCATTTTTCGTTTTCACTTTTCACGAAGCTATCGCGTTGAATCTGTTTATAGGTAAAAAGAATTGTCACAACTACAGTTGCAACCGCCACCAGCGCTCCTAAGACCGTCCCATAATAGGCAAGCGCATCTGCTGCTCCCCACATTGTCATGTATCCGCTGTTTGTTTTGTAGCACTCGTTGATTATGATCGGAACACCAACAATTAGTGCCAGTGCTATAACAGCAGTTAATATCCACTTCGTCCATGACTTTCTCATCATAGCGTTTCCTCTCCGCTCCAGACATACGCCGTATACCGTCCGCCGCTGAGCTTAGTGATCTCGCCGCTTTTCAGCAGCTCTGCCAGCGCGCGCTGGACGGTGATCTGACTGATATCCGGGCATTTGGCCATGATCTCACTCTTGGTGATCTTGCCGAGGTGGTTTTTGATGATCTCGCGCACCCGGTCGGGCTTGGAAAGCCCCTTGGTGGTCAGCAGCTCAACCCGGCTTTCAAAATCCCGATAAGCCGCCGCCAGAACGCCCAGCATATAGGTGACAAAAGGCGCATAATCGTTCGTCCCCTCGTGCCAGTTGTAGGAGCTGGCTTGCAGGGCTTCATAATAGGTCCCCTTGGTGTCGGAGATCAGCTTTTCGATGCTGATATATTTGCCGACAAGATAGCCGGGCGGTACAAAAGCAGCAGCGTCAGGAGCCTGCTCATGCGGCCGTTGCCGTCGTTGAAGGGATGGATGCAGAGGAAGTCCAGAATGAAAATTGGGATCAGCAGCAGCGGGTCAAGCTCGGCGTCCTGTGCGGCCGTCTGGAAGGCGTCGCAAAGTGCTGCCATCGCCCCGGCGTTTCCCACGCGGAGACAGGCTCAAACCGGACGATCTTCCGGCCGTCCGGCCGTTCTTCGGCAATCACATTATCCGAGTTTTTTGAAGCTGCCACCGATGGACTTGCCGCTGAATTTGTACAGGTCCCGATGCAGCTGCAAAATGACCGTCGGCTTTGGCGGGGTATAGTCGTGGCTCTCGTGGATCGTCGCCAGCACGTCACGGTATCCGGCAATTTCTTTTTCGCTGTGGCTCTGGGGCATGGTCTTTTCGCGGACGATCTTTTTTCAGGCGGTCATCCGTTGTGATGATGCCCTCGATGCAGTTGGAGGCTTCAGTGCTCTGTATCTTTGCAACCTCCAAGAGATCAGACAATTCATCCGCCTTTGTCTCGATAAAAAGGTTTTGCTGCCCTTTGTATTCGTGAATCTGCGTCAGGTAGGCCACGACCTCCGGCGTCAGCAATTTGTTGTATTCTGTTTTGAAGTTGAATGCTCTCATGCAATATCCTCATTCGGGTTTTAATTTCATCAAATCTCATCGAATGATGCAATTATAGTATATCCTTGAATTACATCGCTGTCAATATCAATTTTCTCATTTTTGCATTAATGATAAAATTAAAATTTGGCTGTCGTCTGCTACGCATCATGTCCCCTCGCAGGCGCTGACAATCGAAAGCTGTATCGTAACGATTTCAGATTGTCAGCAAAAGGAAGTCCGCCACTCATCGGTACGGACTTCCTTTTGCATTTTCTGAGCAGGTGTTCCAAACTGCGTTTTTACAGTTTTGGGTACCCGTCTGCGAAGAAAATATGGGGAGTTCAGAGGGAAAATCCCTTTGACGCAGGGTTTCAATAGGGCGCGCAGCATCCCTGTTGGCACACGATTTTGCTTTGCAAAGTCTAGTGTGTTATACCTTTGCTTCCGGCTGACGCGGAAAAGGGGGTGGCGGCGTACTCTGCGGTGCAGCAGAGTGTGGCGACAAACGCTTTTTCGCGGCAGTAGGACAGGCGGATTTTGTGACGCGGGCTACGGCACAAACGCAGGATTTTTGAGAAGCAAAATCCGACTGGCCGGAAAAGGAGGGAAAGGTATATAAAGCCCCCGTCCCGCCGCAGCGACGATCCTTTGTCTTACGGCATCTCCTTCCGAAGCGTATCCAGCGACTGTTCCTCCAGCAGCTTTGTCCGGTTCTCGCTCAGCTGAAAATGTATCGCCGCACCGATCAGCGTGTGCTCGATATCATCTGTGAAACCGAAGCGATACAGAAGATACGTCTGCTCCCCGCGGCTCCAGCTTGTCCAGCGCCGCATAAAGCTCCCACAGGGTTTCCGCTTTGATGAAAGCCTCCTCCGGAGGCAGCGCATACGGATTGGCAATTGCTTCAATCCGCAGCAGCCGCTCATAGCCGGGCAGAATCTCGTCGAGGTACACGCGCGCAAGGCCAAGGCCTTCCACACCGTCTTTCACTTTTACAGTTGCCATGCGATGCTCGAAGGACATCTGTTCTGTATGTACAAGGTCGAGCATGGCGTTCTTGATGGCAGGTGCGGCATAGGTCAGAAACTTGAGCTTCCGCGCCGGATCAAAGCCGTCAACGGCACGCAGCAGGCCGATGCTGCCCTCCTGCACCAGATCATCCATGTCGATGTTCAGGTCACTGCCCTCCAGCGACGAACTTCGGTATATGAGGTCAGCAGTCTGAACGATGAAACCCATATTCTTTTCAACAAGAAGCTCCCGCGCGGCCTCATCGCCCTTCTGAGCCAAGGCGCAAAGCCGCTCATTGGTCAAGCTGGTCGGATTCATCGCTTGCCGCCGTCCCGGTCATGGAGAGGAACAACTTCCTGACGTGTGCCGTGTCAACACCGGGCAGATGGGAAACGGAGGCTGCCACCGCGTCCTGCAATCTGTTCCTTCGTGATTTTCCGGTTCAGTTTTTGGCCGCCCTTGGTCAGCTCCGCATAGATGCTCTTCATCGCCTATGCCGTAAGCTGGCGCGTAGGCGGCACCTCCACCTCGGCTTCCTTTTTCACGGCGCGGACAGCCTTCATAAAGGAGTTCTGAATGGAGCTCAAATCTGCCTGATCGATTGGCGTCCGCAGGCTTTTGACCTCATCTGCGGCCTGCGGCAATGTGCCCAGCATGGACGAAACCATCGAATAAAGCTGATTCTGCGCGGCAAATCCAGCGGTCAGCTCGTTATCCAGATACCGGGCGATCTGGTATGTGGTGTCGGCAAACTGCGGATTTTCCAGAAGATAGCTGACGATTTTCGGATTGACCTTCTGTGTGTAGAGATTCCGCGCCGCCTCGACGGAGAGGCCCAGCTCCGAGATGTCGTAGTTTTTGCGATCCGGCTCGTCCACCTCGCCCAGCAGGAAGTCGGTGGACACCTCAAACGCGCGGGCGATGCGGATGATGCTCTCGTCGCCCAACTTATCCGTTTTGCCGCTGATGAAGCGGCTCAGCGCACTTTTCCGAGCAGCCGATTTTCGCGGCCAGCTCTGCCTGCGTGACCTTCCGGGACTTCATCAGATCTTGGATACGGTTACGGATTTTTCCGGGGAGATATACCTGATCCATTGCTGTAAACGCCTCCTTTTCCGGCAAAATCTCTCACAAATATGCTGCATGATATTTTCAAGTACAGCATATAATTTCCGCAAAGTATAGAACAAATGTTTTGCATTCAAGAGATACTTTTTGACACATTTCACTCATTATCATTTTTCTCGCCCTCCTGCTTGCATTTCTGCAAGATTTCAGGAGGGCTTTTTGTTTTCTTGAACATGCGCTGGATTTCGCCGGTCTACGCAGATTTCTCCGTATATTCAGGTGACAAAGGAAATTTGTCGCAAAAATCTGAAAGGAGAAATTGCCTATGAACCTATTTGAAGCCGTGAAAGCCGCCGTCACTCCGCGCATGGCGGCGGAACGGTACGGGCTGCCGATCCAGCAAGGCAGCATGGTCTGCTGCCCCTTCCACGCCGACCGCACGCCCAGCATGAAGCTGAACGAGGATTACTTCTACTGCTTCGGCTGCGGGGCATGCGGCGATGTGATCGACCTTGCGGCAAGGCTGTTCGGCCTGAGCAGCTATGATGCGGCGAAGAAGCTGGCGGCAGATTTCGGCATCACCGGGCAGAAGCCGTCCATTCTCGCAAAGCTACAGCGCGGGAAATCGCAGGCGGAAGCCGAACGGCGCTGCTTCCGCGTGCTGGGGGACTACCTGCAAATCTTGCAGGACTGGAAGGCGCATTGCGCGCCGCAATCGCCGGAGGACGCCATCGACCCGCGCTATGCGGAGGCCTGCCATATGCTGGAGCGCATCGAAAATATGCTGGGCATTCTGGCCTGCGGCACGCCGAAGGAGCGGGCCGAGGTGGTGGCCGACTTGCAGAAGGACGATCGGCTCATGCGGATGGAGGCGCGAAACCGGCAGATCAGGGAGGACGAACATGGAACGAAATGAACCGCCGCGCTGGATGCAGGATAAGCACTTCAATGAAGTCCTGTTCTGCGAGGACTTTCTATCGGCGCACCCGATGGTGTGCGTCGGCGGCAGCTTTTTCACGGTGGAGGGCCGCGTTGCTGACGAGGAGAGCATTCGCAAGCAGATTTATGAGATGCTTCGCCTGCATTTTCACGAGCGGCACGGCTCGCCGCGCCACCACTCTGAAACGCTCAGGCTGGAAGCCTACACGCCGGAGCTGCCCATTCAGGAGGATCGCATCCACGTTGCCAATGGCACGCTGTTTCTCAGCGGCGCGTTCCAAGCCGAGAAGGAATTCTGCCGCAACCGCCTGCCGGTCAACTATGACCCCACCGCGCCGCAGCCGGTGACATGGCTGCGGTTTTGTCCGATCTTCTGGAACCGGAGGACATTCTGACCTTGCAGGAATACCTCGGCTACTGCCTGATCCCGACGAACCGCGGGCAGGTGATGATGCTGCTCAAGGGCAACGGCGGCGAGGGCAAGAGCCGCATCGGCGTAGTGATGCAGAAGCTGCTCGGTAGCAACCTGAAAAACGGCAGCATCGCCAAGGTGGAGCGCAGCCCCTTTGCCCGCGCCGATCTGGAGCACGAGCTTTTGATGGTGGACGACGACATGAAGCTGGAAGCGCTGAAATCCACCCACTATCTCAAGTCCCTCATCACCGCTGAAATGCCCATGGATTTAGAACGGAAGGGCGAGCAGAGCTATCAGGGAGAAATGTATGTCCGCTTTTTGGCTTTTCCAACGGGCGATCTGGAATCGCTCTACGACCACTCGGACGGCTTTTTACCGCCGCCAGCTCATTTTGTCGGTGAAGAAAAAGCCGCTTGATCGCGCGGACGACCCCTTTCTCGCGGACAAGCTCTGCGGCGAGATTGAGGGGATATTCCTCTGGTGTCTCGAAGGTCTGCAGCGCTTGCAAAGTAATAACTTCCGCTTCACCGAAAGCTCGCAGACGAAGGCAAACCGCGAGGACATGCGCGCCGCGAGGCCGACAATGTGCTGCTCTTCCTCCGCTCCGAGGGCTACATCCACCTGAAGGCCGACAGCGCCATCCCGTCCGCCGCGCTGTACGGTATCTATTGCCTGTGGTGCAGCGACAACGCCTACAAGCCGCGCTCCGCGCGGACGGTGAGCATGACCGCTCAAAAAGCACGCCGACGAGTTCGGCTTAGAGCATGACAACCACATCCAGAATGCCCTCGGCAAGCGGGTCAACGGCTTCTGGGGCATCGAGGCGCTGGTCGCGCCGCCGGGTATGAGCTCAGACACGAAATTCTCCATCCCATCCATCCCAAGCATCCCCAAAACCCCGGATGGATGGGATAGATGGGATAGATGTTTTCAAGTTCAACTGCAAAGGAGGATGCAATGGGAAGAGTTTATTTCAAGGAGCTGCCGCTGTTTCACCTGTACGACAGCGATCTGACCGGCACGCAGAAGCTGCTGATGACGCTGCTTTTCATCGATAATCGTACGACGACATTTACGAACTCAGCGCCTTGCGCCAAGCTCCGTGTCGAAGATGTGATTTTTGATTTGAAGGAGCTGAAAAGGAGAGGGTATTTTCAAGAGTGATAAGAACCGGAAAGAAATTTGCGCGGAAACGAAAGGATTTTGCGAAACCGCGCTGCTCGAAACCGCGCACCGGCTTCACGGATGAGTGTGGCATATGCACGGTTTTATGAAATGCCACACGGATTCGTAAAGTCGATACCCCTCACTTACGAAGAAGGCATCGACCGCCGCGTTTCCGGCGGATTTCAGGAAAACAGGATATTACGCCACACAGCGAAGCAGGTTTTCGGAAAAGCAAACCTGCTTCGCTGTTTTCATAACGAAAAAACAGGAGGATTTTATGAACATCAGAAATGAGATCAAGTCGCAGATCGTCCGCGCCGGATTTACCATGCAGGAGGTCGTTGACCGGCTGGCCGAGGAATACGATTGGAGCGACAGCGTTTCCAATTTGTCCGCCAAATTGCAGCGGGAGAGCATCCGCTACAAGGAGGTCGTGGAGCTTGCCGACGTGCTGGACTGCGACATCGTGTGGGTGAAGCGAGGGGAGCGCCGATGAAAGCACAGTACGCCATTCTCCGCTTTGCTAAATACAAGGGGCCGGAGATCGGGCACATCGAGTCCCACAACGAGCGTACCAAAGAGAAGTACGCCAGCAACCCCGACGTGGACACGTCCCGCAGTCACCTCAACTTCCATCTGGTGACGCCCCAGCGCAAATACCGCGCCGAGGCGGAGAAGCAGATCGCCGAAGCGGGCTGTCGCACGCGGTCGGACAGTGTGCGCGTGGTGGAGGCGCTGGTGACGGCCAGCCCGGAATTTTTCAAGGGCAAGAAGAAAGGTGAGGTCAAAACCTATTTTCAGGAGGTGCTGGGCTTTATCCGGGAACATCAAGACACGAAAACCATCATCTCCGCTGTGGTGCATATGGACGAGAAAACGCCCCATATGCACCTTTGTTTCGTCCCGCTGACGGAGGACGGGCGGCTCTCCGCCAAGGAGATCGTCGGCAACAAGAAGAAGCTGACGCAGTGGCAGGACAAGTTCTGGAAGCACATGGTCAAAAAATACCCCGATCTGGAGCGCGGCGAAAGCGCCAGTCAGACCGGGCGAGACCATATCCCGCCGAGGATATTCAAGGAGGCCGTCCATCTGAACCGGATGAAGGAGCAGATCATGGCGATTCTGAACGACACCAATCCGTTCAACAAAAAGGTCAAGCTGGACGAGCTGGAAGCGCTGCTGGGCAAGTACGTTCCCGGCGCGGAGGCTCTGCGGACGAAGCTCAAAAGTACGACGCAGCCTACAAGACGCTGACCGCCGAGAATGCGGCGCTGGAGAAGCAGTTGGACGCATCGTCCAAGGAAAGCGTTCTGAAAAAACTGGAAATCAACGAAAAGCTCCGGGAGCTGGACGAGCTGCACCGCATGGTGGACGGCATCCCGCCGGAGATTTTGCAGGCGGCGAAGCAGGTGTCCGCGCATAAGCAGCAGGAAAGATGAGGAAACTAAGGATGTTAAAGGAGGCCGGTTCTATTTGGAGATGAACGTCAGGGACGATCAGAAGCTTGTTGAAATCTGGCTGACGAATGCAGAAAAAATTGACCCCGTCCTGCGGGAGGGGCTGAAAGAGATTTACGCCAAGTATAAGACGAAGAAATACATGGTCGCCGTGTTCGAGTCCGGCAAGGGCGATCTTTATGAGAACACGCGGGATCTGCTGCTCTTCAACCGCCGCCGCAGCGCCGAAAAGGCCGTGCAGCAGGCGAAAAAGCAGCGCGCCGTGGGCATGGAGCGATAAACCTCGGGCGGAAGAGAGAAATCTCTTCCGCCCTTTTCTTTTTTGCCCTTGCAAAGCTTGAAAACATCATGTACAATATTATCTAAAGCAACGTGTTTATCAAAAGATATGTGTGGTTCATGCTTGCCGCCAGAGAAACGGAGGGAAACGCAAATGGAACATGAAATGATGGAGCACAGTGAAATTCTCCTGTACAGCGATGAAAACGGAAAAGAATTTGTAAACGTTGTATTTATGGACGAGACATTCTGGCTGACGCAGGTTGGCATGGCAGAATTGTTTGACTCCAGTAAGTCCAATATCAGCGAGCATTTGTCACACATTTTCGAGGAGGAAGAACTGGACAAAGGATCCTGCATGAGAAAATTCGGAATTTCCGAATTTTCTACGAAGCCCACCAATTTTTATAACCTCGACGCCATCATCGCCGTGGGTTACCGGGTGAACTCCAAGAAGGCCACCCGGTTCCGCCAGTGGGCCACCAAGACCCTGAAAGAATACATCCAGAAGGGCTTTGTGCTCAACGATGATCTAATGAAAAACGGCCGTCCGTTTGGTAAGGACTACTTTGACGAGCTGCTGGAGCGCATCCGGGAGATCCGTGCCAGCGAGCGCCGGGCCTATCAGAAAATCGCCGATGTCTTCGAGCAGTGCAGCTATGATTACGACAAAAATAGTGAGACGACAAAGGCCTTCTATGCCTTCGTACAGAACAAACTGCACTACGCCGTTACCGGCAAGACTGCTGCGGAACTGATTTCCGAGCGAGCCACACTGGACAGCCCCACGATGGGTCTTACCACATGGAAGGGCGCGCCGGATGGAAAGATACTAAAAAGCGACACGCTGGTGGCGAAAAACTACCTGAACGAAAAAGAATTGAGCCGCTTGAATCGTCTTGTGACCATGTTCATCGACTACGCCGAGTTGATGGCGGAGGGCGAGCAACTCATGAGTATGCAGGACTGGCTGGACGAAACCGACCGCTTCTTGACCAACAACCGCCGGAACGTGCTGGACGGCAAGGACGTATCTCCCGGGAAGCGGCGGCCAAAAAGGTCGGCGCAATTTACGATGAATTCCGCAAGAAGCAGGACGCAGAATACATCTCCGAATTTGACCGGCAGACGGAACAATATCTCAAGGGTGAATGACCATGATTGAAACCTTTGACATCGCGGGCTATGCCCGTATTTCTGTGGATGATGAGCAGGATCAAAAGAACATCTCGATTGAAAATCAGAAGGCCATCATCGAGGACTATGTAAAAACCCGTTTTCCCAGCAGCACGCTGACGTTTTTTGAAGACCGCGACCGCTCCGGCTACACCTTCGACCAGCGCGAGGGCTATCAGGAGATGCGCCGGGGGCTGATGCGGCACAAATACGACATCCTCATCATCAAGGACTTTTCCCGTTTCTCCCGCCGCAATAGCCGCGGGCTGGTGGAACTGGAGGATCTGCGTGATGCAGGTGTGCGCATTATTTCCATCGGAGACAACATTGACTTCCGAACGATGATGACTGGATGAAAATCCAGTTTCAGTTCTTAATTAACGAAATGCCGGTCACGGACACCTCACGCAAGGTCCGTAATGTTATCAAAGCGTCGGCAGGCCGACGGAAAATGGCTGTGCGCCGCACCGTACGGCTACATCATCAACACTCAGCGGCAGGAGTTTGAGGTCGTACCGACCGAAGCGGATATTGTGCGCAGATTTTTGATCTCTACAACAATGATGGCTGGGGCTACAAGAAGATTGCCAACTACCTGACGGAGCAGGGCATTCCTACACCACGGATGTCTGAGCAGATGCGCAAGGAGGCGGAGGGCAAGAAAACGACCAGGCCGGAAGCCAAAAGGCCGCCTGGGCGATCGTCACGGTACAGGGGATTTTAGATAACGATTTCTATATCGGCACCCTGCGCCAGGGCAAGTTCACCCGTGCCAAATCAACGGTAAGGATGTGGGCGCAACGAGGACGAGCAGATCGTCATTGAAAACCACCATCAGCCCATCATCGACTACCGCACCTTCGCCATCACCATCGCCCTGCGGGAAAAGCGCAGCCGTAATAACTATCGCGGCGTGAAGATCAATGACAACGTGTACTCCGGCTTTTCTGGAGTGCGGCGACTGCGGTAGTCCCCTGTTCGCCATGAGCCGCCGGGATTTGGCCCCCGCCTACACCTGCGGGACGTACCACCGGCGCGGCCTCAAGGGCTGCACCAGCCACCACATCCGCGTTGATAAGCTGGACGAGCTGCTGAAGAGCTATGTGCGGAAGCCGTGGCGATGGGCAGTTCTGCCGCCATGTTGGCGCAGCTCAACGAGGACCTGAAGCCGCGAGAGGAGGAATCAGAGGTGGCGGAAACGGAACGACTGCGGACAATCTGGCGGAAAGGTGCTGCCGATCTCACCGAGAACTGAAAGTCACCAAGCGCCAGCGTATCCGGGATATGGCGCGGCACCCGGAGCAGGAAGCCTCCATCGAGGCGCTGTATGACGAGATGGAAGCAGACCTGAAAAAAAGATCGACGGCATCCACCACCAGATCGACCTGCTGTCCGACAAACGCAACACAATTATCCGGGTGAACCGGGCGGCGAAAACCGCCATCGGAGAAAATCAAGGTCTATGAGGATCATCTGGAAATCAGGCTGAAATCCGACATCGACTGTCTGCTCCGCTGCTGCGCTGCCGCGGAACCCTGCCGCCATGGCTATCGTGGAGGATGCCGTAAATTGTCCTGACGGCACGGGAGATATCTCAAATTACCATCGTCCAGAGCGCAAAAAGCGTCCGGACAAGGTCTTTCGTGCCAATGTTATCAATGACGGCGACCCGTTGGAGATCTCGAGCAGTTCCGGGCCGCTGTGGCGGCACCTATTCTCTGCGGCGGCGACGTGCTGGGCGCGGTGCTCTTTTTTCTCCCGACGGCAAGCCGGCGGGGAGACGGAGTGTAAGCTGGCCCAGACCGTGGCATCCTTTCTGGGCAAGCACATGGAGTCCTGACAAAAGGCCCCGCGGCTTTCGCCGTGGAGCCTTGCATAACGGCTTTCGCAAGCTTTTTGACCGGCCTGAAAAAAAGCGCCCTTCAGGCGCTTCTCTTTGACTTATCAGTGCAGCAGCAGGCTGACAACAGCCTGAACGTCATCGACGCTTACTTCGCGGTTGCCGTTGACATCACAGCGGAGGAACTTCTCCATGTCAAGTGCGGAATGCTTGGCGTTATAGAGGTCATAGACATATTGGGCGTCGTTGATGTCGATATGGCCCGTGCCATTGACGTCGCCGCCGTAGGATACCGACACAGTGGAGTTGCCCTTAACGGAGATCGCAGATTTCGCTGTGGCGGCGATACCTGCCGCCGTACCCTTGTCCACCAGCAGCCAGGCGTAGGCTTCGTATTTCTCTGACCAGAACATGGCCGTATCACCGTAATAGAGGGACTTGGTCGCAGGGAGCTTTGTTTTCGGCGCGGCGGTGATGAGCCACACAACGCTGCCGTCTGTATACTTCACATACTCGACCGCGTCCACCGTCAATGCAAGCTGTGCCGTTTTTGGTGATGGTCACCATAATAATGCCGCCAGTGATGCAGTCTCCGGGAATGGTGTAAGTGCTGGCATTTTCGTTGCGCTGGAGCGTGAGGGTTTTCTCGCCGGCCATGACGGTGACCGTGTAGTCAAATCCCTCTTGGTGACTGATACCGAATGTAAAAGCTTCACCGCTTTTTACGGTATAGGACGTAACGCCATCCCAGACATCGCGGCGCCGCTGCCCGTAAGCACGATTTTGTGTGGTGCCGCTGGAAGCCTTCTTCACCGTAATGACCACCGGGCCGGTGACAGCCGCCGCCGGGATCGTGTAGGTATAGGCGGCTGCCGCTGCTGCTGACAGTGCACGTCACCGGCTGGCCGTTCACCGTTACGGCCACCGCATAGTCGTAGTTGGCGGCCTGCGTGACCGTAAAGGTATAATTCCGCCCATGCGTTGCGGAAGTGGAGGCGCTGACATCGCCGGAGCCGTCGCCCTTGACGGTCACCGCGTATGTTTTGACAGTGGGTGTGCTGTTGGCGCTGATGACCAGCTTGCCGGTAACATTTTTGATCGTATAGCTGCCGTCACAGTTGTTGATAATGGCTACCGTTTTGCCATCCACAGTGGCCTGAAAAGCCGTAGTCATAGCCGGGATCGGCGGTGAAGGTATAATCGCCGTTTGCGGTCACATAAGCGTCACCGGTGGCACAATCCGGAAGCACAACAGGGAAGCCGCCACACAGGATCGTCACCGTGCCGCTTTGGCCGGCCGGTACACTGGCAGTTTGGGCGTCCTTTGCCGCGTTGGCGCGGACGTCCATCTGTGCCTTGACCAATTTCACAGTGGCTTCACCGGCAGCCTTTACGGTGAAATTCAGCGTGATAAAGCGGTCGGAGCGCGGTTCTCCGTAGCCGCCTATGGTCAACAATCCAGCGTCAGAGTTGTTGTTGATAATGGCGGGAGTTTCGCTGCTGTTGCCGATAGTGGCACTCGTGAATGTAAGCTTTTCCGCGTCGTAGGAGAACTGAAAAAGAAGGTGTTGTAGGTCAGATCCCCCGGCTCCTGACGCATGAACAGCGGTTTCCTGACACTGGTTTATTTACTTCGGCAGATGTTGCTGTGCTGCCCAGAGAGACGTAGTACTTCGGATCCTCGCCGCTGGCGGACGCCGGCAGCAAAAGCAGTACCATAACCGCCGCTAAAAGCCCGGAAAACCATCGTTTCATCTTAAAAACCCCTCCGTTTCACCACTTTTCGGTAAATACCAACCTAAATTTATCACCGGTCACCGAACAATTCAATTCGCAATAGGCAGAAATTTAAGGGGGATTGTTGTGCAGAATGACGATAAAGCCCATGAAAATGGGCAAAAACCTTCCCCCAGGGGATGGCTTTTTCGCGCCCCTGTTAGCGTTCCGTTAAAACTGCGTTAAGAAATCACCGATTTTTCTTGAAACTACAATCATAGAGTGCTACCATAAAACAACGTAGGGGGGCGTGAGGTACAGGCCTCGCGCGACAGGAGGGGGAGCTCCCGGGAGACAGATCATCTGTTTCCCGGGAGCCTTGCTTTTGTTTTTGCTACAAAAAACCCATCGGCCGCATTTTTGTGCGGCCGATGGGTTTACCATAATTTTATTATTGTCAACTTAGTCCCTGCGGCTGCTCACTTTCTGGCACCGGAGTCTCGACGGCGGAAACGGCAGCGGGCTCCGGAACCGCCTCGGGTACCGGCTCCTGCGGGGAAGCCTCGGGCACAGCAGGGACTTGCGGGGCCGGTTCCGCCTGTGTGGCTTCAGCGGCCTCCTGGGCCTCACGGGCCAGGCGCTCGTTTTCCTCGCGGATGGCGGCCTTCTGCTCGCGGCGGGCATCAGCGGCAGCGAAGAACGTCCGCACCAGAGCCAGCAGCACGAAGAATGCCGCGATGGCCAGGCCGATCCAGCCCGCAGTGCGGATCAGGAAAAAGTCCCGGATGGTGAAATACTCCTTGTAGATCCCCAGGAAATACAGCGCCACGCCGCCGGCGGCACACAAAATGCACAGCAGCAGGCGGAAGAAGGCCCGGACCTTGTGCTTGCGCCCGGCCAGATACGCCACCAGCAGCGCAGCCAGCGCGGCCAGAAACAGCGCCGGGGACTGGCAGCAGAGGATATAGCCCAACGTCTTGTCCAACATGGCCTCGCCTCCTTACAGCTGGCACTTGCCCCGGGGCAGGTATTTGCCGTCCGGCCCGGCCAGCACCTTTGCCGGAGGACACCGCGGGCTTGCCGCGGAGCCACACCTGGCGGATGGAGCCCTTGGTGACCACGCCCTCGTAGGGGTTGTAGTCCGCCGCGCCCACCATGTCCTCGGCGCGGATGACGTGGTCGGTGTTGGGGTCGTAGACCACGATATCGGCGTCGGAGCCGGGGGCCAGTACGCCTTTGCGCGGGAACAGGCCATACAGCTTGGCGGGGTTCTCTGCCAGCACGCGGCACATGGCGCCCAGGCCGATCTTCTTCTTGGCCACGCCGAAGGTGTAGACCAGCTCGCCGCGGGTCTCCACGCCGGGGATGCCGCCGGGAATAGCGGTGAAATCGTCGCGGCCCGCCAGCTTCTGCTGGGTAGTGAAGCTGCAATGGTCGGTGGACACCGTCTGCACCTCGCCGCGGCGGATGGCCCGCCACAGGGCCTCACGGTCAGCCGGTTTCCGAATAGGAGGCGAGCAGACGTATTTGGCCGCCTGCAGCCAGTCCTCGTTATAATACACGCTGTCATCCAATACCAGATACTGGGGGCACGTCTCCACAAAAGACCTTCTGGCCCCGCCAGCGGGCGTTGGCGATCTCGTCCAGCGCCTCGATGTTGGTGGTGTGGACGATGACCACGGGGATGTCCACCTGCTCGGCGATGCGGAGCAGACGGCCCACGGCCTCGGCCTCCATGATGTCGGGCCGGGTCTCCGGGTGGCAGTGGACGCCGTTCTCGCCGGCGGCCTTTTCTTTTCAGCGATCAGCGCGTCGATGACCCCAGCGTTTTCGCAGTGGACACCGCAGATGCCGCCCTTCTCCTTCAGCTTTTTCAGCGCCTTGTACATGGCCTCGTCACCGATCATCATGGCCGGGTAGGTCATGTACATCTTGAAAGAGGAGATACCCTCGGCGTACATATCGTCGATCTCGCGCTCGATGGTCTCGTTCCAGTCGTCGATGGTCATGTGGAAGCCGTAGTCACAGGCGCTGCCGTCGGCCTTCTCGTGCCAGAGCCGCAGCCGTCGTGCAGCGTCTCACCCTTTGTTGGGGCAGGCAAAGTCGATGATGGTGGTGGTGCCGCCCCGCAGCGCCGCCCGGGAGCCGCTGGCAAAGTCATCCGCCGTGGTGGTGTTGCACACGTCCAGATCGAAATGGGTGTGGGCATCGATAAAGCCGGGGAACAGCATCCCGGACACGTCCACCACCTGCGCGCCGATGGCGGGAATATCGCGGCAGACATCGAGGATCTTCTCGCCCTCCACCAGGATATCGGCCCGGCGGGGGCCCTTACCGGTGACCACGGTACCGCCCTTTGAACAGCAATCTCATCACAAGACCTCCTCGTTTGTGTTGATTTCTGTCGGT
>VOFC01002046.1_pt1 | contig 20679 bp, 46 predicted proteins | sample 5384161 | NCBI WGS metagenome assembly VOFC01 (sample SAMN12384722, study PRJNA508395) | human gut metagenome | isolation source: healthy gut B | host: Homo sapiens
GCCGCTTCGTTTCAGTTACACGTATTGCTACTTCACCCCCTCGTCCTTTACTTTTGGAAACTTGCGGCGCTGGTGTCTGTGCTGCCATTGGCGGTATGCGTGCTGGGCGTGGTCATCGAGGGACTGGCCTACCGGCCATTGCGCCAGGCTGGAAGCTTGGCGGTGCTGATCACCGCCATCGGCGTGAGCTACTTTTTTGCAGAACGCGGCTCAGATCCTGTTCGGCGCTAACCCCGTAAAGCTTTACTCTGTCGTCAGCCCAGCTGCCCTCTTCGGCGGCCAACTGCGGATCTCCTATGTGGCGCTGCTGACTGTGGTGGCCTGTATCGTCATCGCTTTGCCTTGACCACCTTAAGAGCAAGATGGGCAGGCCATGCGCGCCTGCTCCGAGAGACCGGGCGGCCCAGCTCATGGGCATCAACGTCAACCGGACCATCTCCATGGACCTTCGCCATCGGCTCAGCCCCCTGGCGTAGCCGGGGTGTTGGTGCTCTTACTCCCCGGTGCTCAAGCCCACCACTGTCCATGCAGCATCAAGGCATTTTACCGCCGCAGTGTTCGGCGGCATCGGCTCCATTCAGGGGCTTTCCCTGGGAGGTTGTTGCTGGGGATTATCGAGGCCATGGCCCGGGCGTATATCTCTACCCCAGCTGTCCAACGCCATTTTGTTTGCTGGCTGATTGTGGTGCTTCTGGTGAAGCCACTCCCGGCCTGCTGAGCAAGATGTGCCGAAAGTGTGAGTGAGGGGATGAAAAAAACAGAATAAGCCGGCCAACGTCAAAAGCCGGACGGGAAACTGAAGCGCTATTTCAAGAGATGAAAACGGTCACCAAGGTGGACTACGCCACCTACCTGGGGGTCATCCTGGCCCTTTGTCATCGTGATGGTCTGCCAGTCCCAGGGGTTGCTCAGCAAGTCCATGAGGCGGCATGCTGGTGCCTATCTTCTTGTGCTTATGTGTGCATGGCGGTGAGCCTGAACCTCACCATTGGGTATTCTGGGCGAGGCGGCCTTGGTCATGCAGGGGTTTCATGGCGTAGGCGTGTTTTCCGGCAATTATTACCGCCATGAGCCTCCAGTCACGATTCCCAATGACCACAATCCATGATCATTAGCCATCGTGGCGGTGCTTTATTTTCACGCCGCCATTGTGGGCTTTGTTGTGGGGATTCCGTGCTGCGCCTGCGGGGAGACTACCTGGCCATTGTCACCTTGGCCTTTGGGGAGATCATTAAGAACATCATCAACTGCCTGCTGGTGGGCTGGGATGAGGAGCGGCCTGCACATTGCCTTTAAATTTGACGGACCAAGAACATTGACAGCCTGGGGCTGAGCAGAAAACGGCATTGAGATCATCAAAGGGCGCTCGGGGCGCTTCAGGCAACACCATGATCGCCACGCCATGGGATTCGTGTTGGTAATGATCACCCTCAGTCGTGGTGCTCAATATGGTGCGCAACCACGCACCGGGCAGTCATGGCTATCCGGGACAACCGGATCGCTGCCGAGAGCGTAGGCATCAATGCACCAAGTCTGCTCGTTACCTCTGCAGCTCCTGGCGGGTGCGGCCGGCGCTCTGTTCGGTCTGAACTACTCCAGCGTCAGCGCAGCTCAATTCGACTTTAACCAGTCCATTCTGGTGCTGGTGTACGTGGTGCCTAGGCGGCCTGGGCAATATTTGGGGTTCCATCATCGCAGCAGTGGTGCTCTATGTTCTGCCAGAAGCCCCTATGGCAGTTTGCTGACCTGCGTATGCTGGTGTATGCCATCGATGCTGATCCTGGTTATGCTGGCCACAAATAACCCCCAGATGCGTGGGCTTGTGGGCAAAATCATTCCCCAGACGAAAGGGGGCGGCTGTGGATGGCTAAGAAATTTGAAAAAGGGTAATGATGGTGCCGGTGCCCAGCCATTCTATCATCCCCGAGAGGGGACGATAAGTCCCCATTCTAGAGTGCAGCCATCTGGGCATCGATTTCGGCGGCCTGGAAGGCGGTGGACGACTTCAACCTGACCATTGGCCGCACGGAGATCGCCGGACTTGATCGGGCCAAACGGCGCAGGAAAGACCGTGTTTAACCTGCTCACCAAGGTCTATCCAGCCCACCACGGTACCATCCTCCTGGACGGGCTGGACACCCGGGCAAGACCACCGCCCAGATCAACCGAATGGGCATCGCCCGCACCTTTCCAGAATATCCGCCTGTTCAACAACCTGTCGGTGGAGGACAACGTGAAGATCGGCCTGCACAATCAGGAGAAATACTCCGCCCTGGAGCGGCGTGCTTCGCCTGCCCAAGTACTAGCGGAAGGAAAGGCGGCCCACGACCGGGCGCTGGAGCTTTTATCCATCTTTGATATGCAGGACCTGGCGGGCCACAAGGCCGGATCCCTGCCCACGGCGCCCAGCGCCGGCTGGGAAATTGTCCGGGCTCTGGCTACCAACCTCCCTTGCTGCTGCTGGACAGAAGCCGGCCCGGGCATGGCATGAACCCCTCGGAGACAGCAGCGAGGCTTTGATGGAAATAAGATCCGGGACACCTTCACATTGCCGTCATGCTTGACAGGCAGTGGGTGGTCAAGCAGGCATCTGCGGGGATCTGCGTGCTCAACTTCGGCAGGTCATGCCAAAGGAGCAGGGAGGAATCAGGCCAACCCGCGGTGATCGAGGCTATCTGGGCAAGAGAGGGGCTAATGCCATGAGGTCAGCAATATCAATGTATACTATATGGGGCCATCCATGCATCAGAGGCGGCAATCCTTCAAGAGAGTGCAGGATGGGGTGTTCTCATCGCGGGGCTAACGGGCAGGTAGAGTGCGATTCTGAATGCTGTATCCGACTGCTCCGCGCTCAAGACCGGCTCCATCGAGTTTTTTGGGCAAGAGCCTGGCAGGGGTGCCGCCCATAAGATCGTGTCCCAGGGCTGGCTCTCATGTGCCTGAGGGGCGGCGCATCTTCTGCAGGCTTGGTGGAGGAGAAAACCTGGGGTGGGCGCCTATGCAGCCCGGCTCCAGGACTCAGGAGTTGCCCGGTCTATGAGCAGTTTCAGCGGCGACGGAAGCAGATTGCCGGCACTCTGTCCGGCGGCGAGCAGCAGATGCTGGCCATGGGCCGGGCGCTGATGGCCAACCTAAGCTGTTGATGCTGGATGAGCCATCCATGGGGCTGGCACCCATTTTGAGGTGGATCAGATTTTTTGAGATCATCCAGAGTCTGCACAAGGCCACCACCATTCTGCTGGTGGAGCAAAACGCCCAGATGGCACTGTCCTGGCGGACCGAGGCTATGTTTGGAGACGGGGAAGATCGTCGCCAGCGGCAGCGGTGTCGAGTTGCTCAATGATGAGGTGAAAAGAGCCTACCTGGGCGGCTGATTGCCGAAGGCCGCCCGGCCGAAATGGGAAATGGCGAAACAGCCCCAAGCAGTCGCTTCCAGGGGCTGTTTTTGTCGTTCGGAAAGATGTCACGGGCCAGCAGGAACAGATTATCCGTGGAAAAGTTGGCCGCAGAGTAGAGCACCAGTCACCGCGTCAATCTCATTGTCTTCAATATAGGCGGAGATGGGGGGTGCGGTTATACCGGGGGTCAAACAGGTGGACCTCCTGGTAGGTCCATGGACAGGAAGGGGGGCCCAGGGAGGTCGGAATAGAGTCCCGGATGACCAGGAGCTTGCCATTCTAAGAGCGTCGGATTTCAATGATGCACAGCCCCTGGTTGCCGCCCAGGAACATGGAGTACTTGTCCTTTTTCCAGCTTGGACAGGTCATAGAGACCACTCCTTGGGGGAGTCCCTCGGGATAGCGGGTGACGGTGGGTGTTTCCCGTCGACCGCCCTCAGGCAGCACCCAAGTGGCCATCTCGTCCGGGGAGATCCAGCCGCTCCCGAGGAGGACCAGGTGGTGCCGTAAAAAGCGGTCGGACACCAGGGTGGGCTGGGTGTCCAGCTGGAGTGTAAGAGCCGGTCATGGAGGTCATGAGGCCTGGGGCCCTGATAGGTGGTCGGTGCGGTAGTAGAGCTCCTCCCCCGCTGTGGGCGGAGAGGACGGAGAGCAGATCCACCGTGCGGGCCGCGGTCCGGCTGTAAAGGGTCTTGATGATGGCCGCCTCGTCGGCAGTGGGGGCCCCGTCAGGGAGCCGGTCGTGCCACACCTGGGCGGCGGAGGGATCAGGCCGAAGTAAACCGGCACCCCGGCGTTTGCTCACCAGCTGGTCCAGATACTCCAGATTCTGGTCCAGCTGCTCCCAGGTCTCCCCGTCAGGCTCCTCCACTCGGTTGATCAGGGTGTCCTGGGCCGCAAAATAGACCCCGTTGTTCTCCTGCTTGCCGCTGAGCCGCTCCCCCACGCCTTTGCGGCTACCCAGAGGTCCCGGCCTGCGATGTGGTCGCTGACATACTTCTCTGCATTCTCCATGAATTTCCCATTTTTCACGGTCTCTATGCTCAGCTCCGGCGGCTTCTGGAGGAAGCGGTTCTCCATCTCAGAGAACTCCTCCTTGGGCAGCAGGGCGCTGATCACCAGGACGCCCCCGATGAACACCGTGAAAGCACTGTGAGAAAAATGCTGTACGCTTTGGTCATGATATCTCCTCCTCAGAACCGGAAGTACAGGAAGGGGTTATAGGTCCGTCCAACAGATAGGCAGTGCACAACAACAGCCCTGCCAGGATCAGTACCGCCCCCAGGATATGGGCCGTGCGGACATTCAGCCTGCGGTAGACCGCCGCCCCCAGCGGGGTGGCAGCCAGGGCAGAGATGCAGAGGACCGGCAGATAGTTGGCCGCGTAGTACTTGAAAGCCCCATCGATCAGGGGCACGCCTCCCAGACCGAACATCACCTTCAGGTTCCCCAGCTGTCCGAAGTCTTCGATGGCAAAGATGGTCCAGCTTACCAGCACAAAAAACAGGGTGTAGAGGTGGCCTACCGCACCGGGGCCCGCTTCAGCCACCGGAGCAGGACAAATTTCTCCACCAGCAGCAGTACCAAAAGTACAATCCCCAGAGCACGAAGTTCCAGCTGGCCCCGTGCCAGATGCCGGTGGCCGCCCACACCAGGAACAGATTCAGGACCCACCGGGCCCCTTGGAGCAGCGGTTGCCCCCAGGGGGATATACAGGTACTCCCGGAACCAGGTCGACAGCGTGATGTGCCACCGCCGCCAGAATTCGGTGATGCTCCTGGAGATATAGGGATAGTTGAAGTTGCGCATGAACTCAAAGCCCAGCATCCGTCCCAAGCCTACCGCCATATCCGAATAGCCGGAGAAGTCAAAGTAGATCTGGATGGCAAAGGCCAGCACGCCCAGCCAGGCCCCGGCCACGGTCAGGTCCCCCGGCGCCATGGCCTTGTAGCTCTCCCACAGCATGCCCACGTTGTTGGCGATGAGCACCTTTTTTCCCAGGCCGATGACGAACATCTGGACGCCGGAGGCAAACTTCTCCACGGTGCAGGTCCGGCTGTCGATCTGATCTCCCAGATCCTTGTATTTGATGATAGGGCCGGCGATCAGCTGGGGAACAGGGTAACGAAGGTGCCGAAGTTGACCAGCGACCGCTGAGCCCGGGCGTCCCCCCGGTAGATGTCCGATGGATAGCTCATGGTCTGGAAGGTGTAGAAGGAGATGCCGACTCAACAGCATTTTTCCATAAAGGGGGGAGCGGTGCTGCTTACCCGCCTGGGAATGGATGAGAAAGGCCGGCGAAACCTCATCTTTCATCATAACACAATTTCCGGCGGATACAAGATGAAATTGTAGGGCAGGAAGGGAAGGCTCAGAATAGGGCGTTGAATTCGCTGACGATGGCATCGCACTGCTCATGGACCACCATCAAACATAGTTTCCGTTGGACACCACCCGGGAGCATTCGGTCCAGATACTGGGTGGGGCTCGGGATACCAGGCGCCGCCTGGGCTGTTACCGATCGCCTACCATGTAGTCGATGCGGGCTTGTAAAATGGCTTTCACTGCCTCTACATCGGCGTTGTCAGCCACCTGGACCAGAGTAAACTCATTGCTGTTCATGCTCATAGAAGTGGCGTAGGCGATACACTCCACGGTGTCAATATCGGACAGGCCGGCATACAGGCCATCCATCAAGGCGGCATCGGCCTTCTGGAAGAACATCACTTCAGAGAAGTAAGTGGATACGATGCTCTCAGCAAAAGCAGCCAGGTCCACGCCGGACTCCTGCGTAGGGGAGTAGAGGCTTTTCAGAGGGGCAGGGGATTCTTCCTCCGTCCAGCGGCAGCGGACAATACAGCTGGCCTCCAGGCCGCCGGCGGCGGCGGGCAATGATGACTGCTTTGCCCGGGAGCTACGGAGGTGACGTTGCCGTTCTGGTCCACGGTGGCCACGGACTCGTCGCTGGAGGTCCAGGTGATGTCGCTGGCCTAGCCGGGTGCCGGTGAAAGTGGCTTGAGCTTGGAGCACAGCCAGCGTAGGTAATGGTGGCATCGTGCATGCTCAGCTCCAGGAAGGCTCCACTTGGTATCGCCGTTGGTGGGCAGGCTGTCAGACGGCTCCTGAGAGGGGGCCTGGGAAGGATTTCAGAGGGACCTCAGACGGCTCCTGGGAGGGGACTCAGCCGGATCTTCAGACGGCTCCTGGGAAGGATCGCCGGCGTCCTGGGACTGGCTGGCATCGGGATCAGGGAAGGGCTGGCGGTGTCAGTGGGCCGCCGCAGGCGGTCAGTGAAGGGACAAGCTCATGGCCAGAGCCATCAGCAGGGCAAGCGTTTTTTTTCATTCTGATCTGCTCCTTTTATCTCTAATTATATAAGGGGGGGGCTTATTGGGCCTCAGACTGTCCAGCGGCGTTAAAAGCCTCTACCATCTGGTCTTTCTCCGCGCCCACGAACAGGGCCACATAGTTACCCCAGGTGACGATCTCGACTGATTCTGCCAGGCTTCCACCGTAGCTGGATAGAAAGCACCGCCCCTCAATCTGAGTATCGATGCGGGCCTGGAAGATCTCCTGGACCTTGGCCACATCATCGGCGTTGGCTACTTTCCACCAGGGCGATCTCATAGGCCACGGCGGTGATCATGGGGGCATAGGCCAAAGCATTGCTTGGTTTCCACTTCACTCAGGCCAGGATAAGTCTGCTCCAGATAATCGCCGGTGATCTCGGACAGAGCGGGAGCGTTGTCGGGGTCGGGGGAAAATGGAATCGTACATCTCCAGTGTAGAAAGCGCTCAGGTCAATGGTGATAGCATCGCCGGAGCCGCCGCTTCCAGAAATTGCCGCAGGCGGCCAGAGACAGGGCCATCGTGGCTGCTAACAGAAAAGAAATCACTTTTTCATGGTTTTGCTCCTTACATTGCTTGATTTAGTGATGGAGGCGGTGTGGGCCGCGCTGTTATTCTTTGACGCAGGTCAAGGAAAAAGGTTCCCGCTTTTTGAAAAAATCTGCTGGCGTGGTCTATTACCTCTTTGGCGTGGGCAAAATTGCAAAAAGGCCTTGCATTCAGGGGAAAAGTGTGCTATCATATTCTTTACTTGCAAAGGGGCGGGTGCGCCCATCTGGATCTATTTTTCCGAAAGGACGGAGCTGTTATGCCCATTTACGAGCTGATTTTGTCTATCGTCTATGTGATTCTGGCCCCTGTTTTTGATCGTCGTAGTGATCCTCCAGAGCGGAAAAGCTCCGGGCTGTCCGGTGCCATTGGCGGCGGCAGCGGCGATACTTTCTTGCTAAGAACAAGAGTATGGATGCCCGGCTGGCCAAGATGACCAAGTGGGTGGCCATTGTGTTTATGGTGCTCACGCTGGTGATGTGCTTTATTGTGTGAGACGGGCGGCTAAAATCAGACAAATGCGGCGCGGATAAAAATCCGCGCCGCAGCGATGTTTGCCGGAAAAGGCACAGCCTTTTCCGGCAAAAAAGAATTACGGCCCGCGGCAGTTCTCACGCGCGCAGAACGCGGTTCGCACGTTTGCGGGCCGAACAGTGTGTTCGACCACGTACGCACCGCGGTCGAACACATTTGATTTATTATTCGCGCCTGCGCGGGCGCGAACGCTCTGCATAAGTTCAACTCCACATGATTATAAATCATGAGGTTCAACTATCTGCGAGACTTTTCCGCAAACTTGGGTAGTTCTGGCTGTCAGGACGGGGACTCCACCAGGGTCAGACAGCCGTCCTTGTCATATTTCAATCGTCGATGTCCAGCCGTTGCGGGCGATGTCCCGCATCTTTACGTCGGTGGCCACCAGCACCCGTGCAGGTCCCCGGCGCGATGCGGAGGCGGACAGGACCTTCTCCCGCACCGGATTTTTGGCTCAGGTCCCCGTGGATGCACTGGGCGGCCACCCCTTCATCTGGAGCAGGCCGGCCAGCCGGTCGGTCATGTTCTTGGTGTTGCAGAAGGCGATGGCCCGGTCATAGCTCCTTCTCCAAAATGGCGACCAGCAGGTCCACCTTGCTCCCCCCCTGGTCCACCTTGATGCGGTACTGCTGGATCTGGGGGCGGTTCTCCTGGACCGGGCGGACCACAATCTCCACCGGGTCCCGCTGGTACACCCAGGAGATGTCCAGCACCTCCCGGGAGATGGTGGCCGAGAACATGCCCAGATTCCGCCGGTGGGGGATCTGTTTGAGGATGCGGGTCACGTCCTTGATAAAGCCCATGTCCAGCATCCGGTCGGCCTCGTCCAGCACTACGGTCTGCACCTTGTCCAGGCGCACCGTGCGCCGCTTCATGTGGTCCATGAGCCGGAGCTTCCGGCGGGCGGTGGCCTGCTTGCTCTTGGACTTGTTGGCGGAGAACCGTGCGATGAACGCCTGCAGCCTCCTGAATCTTCTGTTCGGCGCGCTTGTTCTGATCCTTGACGAGCTGCTGCATCAGCTGGGCTGGATTCGTACCAGAAGTCATAGTTGCCCACGTACATCTTGATCTTGCCATAGTCGATGTCCACGATGTGGGTACACACGGTGTTCAGGAAGTGGCGGTCGTGGCTGACCACGATGACGGTGCCCTCAAAGTCCAGCAGGAAATCCTCCAGCCACTCGATGGCCTGATGTCCAGATGGTTGGTGGGCTCGTCCAGCAGGATGAATATCCGGCTTGCCGAACAGTGCCTGCGCCAGCAGCACCTTCACCTTCAGGCGGCGTCCATGTTGCATCATCAGCTCGTAGTGGTATATCGGTGGAGATGCCCAGACCCTGGAGGATGCGGCTGGCGTCGGATTCCGCCTCCCAGCCCCCCAGCTCGGCGTATTCTTCGGCCAGCTCGCTGGCCCGGAGGCCGTCCTCGTCGGTGAAGTCCTCCTTTTCATAGAGGGCGTCCTTCTCCTTCATCACGTCATAGAGGCGCTGATTGCCCATCATCACCGTGTCCAGCACGGTATAGGATCATACATCGTCTGGTCCTGCTTGAGGACGGACATTCTGGCCTTGGGGTCGATATAGACGTTGCCGGTGCTCGGCTCGAGCTGACCGGAGAGGATCTTCAGGAACGTGGATTTGCCGGCGCCGTTGGCGCCGATGATGCGGCGGCAAAGCCCAGGAAAACTTTTTTGCGTATTGGAGGACATGTCCTTTCGAAAGAAAAAAGACCATGGCCGCCCCATTACAGTGGCCAGGCAGGTGAAGCCGGTGCCCAGCAGAGTATAAAGCAATTCACGCAGCAGCACGGTAAAACTCCTTTTGCTATTAAGAATATTTCTCGTTTATGATACTACGTAAAAAGGCCCTGTCAATGGTGAGAAAAAACCAAGAAAACCGTAAGAAAATCGCAAGGACTTTCCCGCCGGGACTGTGGTATACTCAGACCAGCCGAGGGCCCGCCGGGGCCCGGCGTACAGAGAGGGGGAGAACAGGGATGCACAGCCATCTCTATTTCAAGATCATGGAGTATGTGTTCGACTTTGCCAGCGTGTTGCCGCCAGTGCTCCTGGCGGCTGTGGTGTACGCCTTGGCCCGGCGGCTGTGGCTGAAGCGGCGGGGACGGTCCCGGAACAGCTGGGGAAACGAGGGGGTGCGGCTGTTGCTGGTGTGTGCTGGCTGGTGGGGCTGCTGAACCTGGTATGGATGCCTGGCGGATTTTGGATTTTCTCTCTGGCAAGCCATCCGGTATGGCTGGCCGCTGGAGTTGGGTGTCCGGTGGTTCCAGGGAAGCTTCTCGTTTACCGTGTCATTCCCCAGCCTGGTGTGGCAGGCACTGTCCGGCGGCTCCTGGCAGGTGCTGGGCAATGTGATGCTCTATCTCCCCTGGGCCTGCTGCTGCCCTTTGTGTGGAACAGGGGTGAGCTGGTGGCGGGTGACAGGGCTGGGACTGGCCCTATCCCTGGTCACCGAACTGGTCCAGCCGGTGGTGGGCCGGAGCTTTGACGTGGACGACCTGATCGCCAACACCCTGGGGACGCTGGTAGGCTATGGGCTGTTCGCCGTGGTCAGAATCATTATGCCCCGGGCAGTAAAATGGTGCCGGGGCGTGGAAGAGGACAGGCCGGCGGAGTGATCCGCCGGCCTTTTTCCGTTACCGTAGCTCCTGGCCAAAGGCGACCCGGCAGCGGAGCCGCCGCACCCAGATCCGCTTCCGAAGAAGCAGACCTTGAAATCGACGGGATTTATTTCCGGCGATTTGAGGGGATTAGGGCGCCCGCAAAATCTCTGACACACGCCTTTTTCCCAGGCAGATGAAAAGGAGGCAGGGCAAAGCCCTGCCTCCGCTTTTATCTGAAAATGAATTACTCTGCGATGGCGTCCTTCAGGGCCTTGCCGGCCTTGAACACGGGGAGTCTTGGAGGCGGGGATGGTGATGGTCTCCTTGGTCTGGGGATTGCGGCCGACACGCTCGGCTGGCACGGGCCTTTCACCTCAAAGGCGCCAAAGCCCACCAACTGGACCTTCTCGTTCCACCAGAGCGCTCGGTAATGGCGTCGATCATGGCGGTCACAGCGGCCTCCGTATCCTTCTTGGACAGCTCAGCCTTCTCAGCGGCGGCATTAATCAGTTCAGCTTTATTCATGGTACGATCTCCTCCTAAAATGTTTTTGGGGCCATCCCCAGTCTTTTGAATGATACTTAAAGCTTTTCAGCCTTTGCGCCTGTTCATCCTGAGTCTTGGCCTGAACCCACAGGCTCCTCCAGCCGGTCAGTCCCATTCAGCGGCCGGTCCCTGGCCAGCCAATGCTCCACCCGCCGGAAGCGGCGGATAAATTTTCGCAGGCGGCCTGGGCACGTCATCTGTCCGGCCCCTGCAAAGCGGCCCACCTTGACGGCGGCAAGAGCAGGTCGCCCAGCTCCTCCTCCACATTGGCCCCCTGTTCCACGGCCTGGCGCAGCTCACCCAGCTCCTCCTCCGCCTTGTCCAGCGCCGGCCCCATCTCCGCCCAGTCAAAGCCCGCCTTGGCGGCCTTGCTCTGGATCTTCTCCGCCCGCATCAGGGCAGGCAGGGATCTGGCCACGCTGTCCAGGGTGTCGGCAGCGGTGCGCTGCCCCTTCTCCTCCGCTTCTGGGCGTCCCAGGTGTTCAGCGCCTGGCCGGAGTCCCGGGCGTCCACTGTGCCAAAGACATGGGGTGGCGGAACACCAGCTTTTTGCAGATGCCGTCCACCACATCGTCCAGGGTGAAGAGCCCCTCCTCCTCCGCCATTCTGGCGTGGAAAACCACCTGGAGCAGCACATCCCCCAGCTCCTCCTTGAGGTGTCCGGGGTCCTTCTCGTCGATGGCTTCCACCGCCTCATAGGCCTCCTCCAGCATGTTCCGCCGGATGCTCTCGTGGGTCTGCTCCCGATCCCAGGGACAGCCGCCCGGGGCGCAGCAGCGCCATGATCCGGTTCAGGTCCTGGAAGCTGTATCGTTCCATACTTTGAAAATTTACCACAGTTTCTCATCCTCTGCAAGGTATTTTCACTAGAAATCAGCTCATAGCCTCAAAATTTTCGCGATTTTGTCCCCTTTGGGCATGAGGGAGAGGTCCTCCCGGGAGATAGCGCGGAGAGCCACCACCAAAACCGCATAGATGATGACCGCGATCAGGATGGCTCCCATCACCGCGATCCCGTTGCCGGTCTTCCCCAGGGTCTGGATCGTCTCCCCGCCTGGGTAACCTCCTCATAGCTGAGCAGCTTGGACAGCAGGCCGTACACCGCCCAGGCCCCCAGCCCCATCACGCCCGCCGCGGCTGCCGGCTTGGCCAGCAGAGGCAGGTAGTCCGGCCGGCCGTGGATCACCCGGGCGATGACCACCAAGTCCAGTACCATGCACAGTCCGAAGCAGAGCACATTGCCCACTGGTGCCCCGGAGATGCCGATGGTGGGCACGGCTACCAGGTTGTAGTTGGTGACGATCTTCACTACGCCCCCAGTGCCATGATGACCACCGGCAGATTGATGAAGCCATGGGCCTGGAGGACAGAGTTGCACACCAGCATCAGGCAGACGAAGATGGAGGCGATGCCCAGGACAACAGGGCCCCGCCACAGAGGCGTCCAGCTCCGGAAAGATCAGTCGGATGATGGGGTGCCCAGCACGAAGAGCCCCACCCCCATAGGGAAAGCCAGCAGAGCGGTGATCCGCAGGGCGGGCCGGTGATCCTGGCCGCCCCCCGGCCGGCGCCGGGCCAGGGCCGCGGAGACTGCGGCGATGACCGAGGCGGTGATGGCGGCCATCAGGGAGAGGGGCAGGTTATAGATGGTCAGTGCACCGCTGTAATTCCCATAGAGGCTACGGCTGATATTTTCCGCCGCCAGCTCCACCGCCCCGTAGAGCTGGGAAGACCGCCTCGCCGGGCACGCCGGAGCTCACGGCCTGCTGCCGGCGTCCCGTGCCGCCTCCAGGGGGCGAAGTCCACCACCTGCTGGTACAGCGCCCAGCTGTCCGGGTCGGAGATGAGCACCTTCTGGATCTGTCCCTGGACCAGGGCGGAGTCGATGACGGTGACGATGCCCACCATGGAGGAGCTGATGGTGATGGGGATGGCGACTTCATCAGGGTGGACAGGATGCGCCGGGCGGAGTCCGGGCGTCCGGTGTCCTTCTCCTCCCGCATGCGGGTGGAGTGGAAGTTGACCATCATATAGGCCAGGGCCAGGATGGTGCCCACCGTGACGCCGGTAATGGCCCCCGCCGCCGCCACATGGCTGGGCTGGCCTGCCCAGCACCAGCCAGTAGGCAAGCCCCAGTCCGATGACCCAGCTTGCACAGCGCTTCTAGGATCTGGGAGACCGCGGTGGGCGTCATATTCCCGTGGCCCTGGGCATAGCCCCGGAAGGCGGACAGGCAGCCCACGACAGATCACCGCCGGCGCCAGCGCGCGGATGCCCGCCGCCGCAGGGAGTCGTGCATCATGCCGGCCAGCTGCTCTGAGCCAAAATACATGATCAGGAAGGATACCACACCCAGGGTCAGGAAGGCTGCCAGGGACAGGCGGAACACCTTGTGCACCTGGTTCTGCCGCCCCAGGGCGTTGGCCTCCGACACCATCTTGGACACCGCCACCGGCAGGCCGGCGGTGGAGATGGTCAGCAGCAGGCTGATAGATGTTGTAGGCGTTGTTGAAATCGGCGCTTCCCTCGCTGCCGATGATGTTGACCAGCGGGATCTTATAGAACAGCGCCGATGACCTTGACCAAGATCCCCAATGCTGGCGGCCAGGATGGCGGCTCCGCCGAAGAAGGTGTTTGGTTTGAGTGCTCGTTTCTTCAAAACAGTCCTGGTCCGGGTCATAGTGTATTCCCAGGTTTTGCCGTCTCCGAAGAGGCAGGGGAGGGCGTAGTGCTTCACCTCGGCCAGCGGATCGCTCCAGGTCCAGGGTGAGAAAGCACCCCTTCTCATATATGACCTGTCCCCGGGCCATATTCATCTCCACATTAGAGCCGTGGGCGGAAAAGACCAGGTCCTCCACCGGGTCGTGACAGGGGATGAGATTGGGGGCGGAGAGGTCCACCAGGATCAGGTCCGCCGTCTTTCCCGGGGCGATGACCCCGGTATCCCTGCCCAGGGCCGGGCGCCGTTGACGGTGGCCATCTCCAGGGCGGCCTGCAGGCATTCACGGCCATGGGGTCCCGCTCCACCCCGTTGTGCAGGACGGCGGCCAGCTTGATATCGGAGAAGAGATCGGCACTGTTGTGGGAGGACATGCCATCGGTGCCCAGGGCCACGTTCTCCCGCCCGCAGCATGGCCGGGATAGGGGCCACCCCGGAGCCCAGCTTCAGGTTGGACCAGGGGTTGTGGACACAGGAGATCCCCTTCTCCGCCATGAGAGCCCAGTCCTCCTCCGTGGTGTACACGCAGTGGGCCGCCAGGGCGGCCGCAGTCCCACACACCGCAGCGGTCCAGGGCCTGGATGGGGGTCTTGCCCCACCGCTCCAGGCTGGCCTGGTGCTCCGACTGGGTCTCAGAGACGTGGACGTGCATCCCCAGTCGGTGCTCTGCGGCGTACTCGGCCATCCACCGCCACAGAGGGGGATTGGAGGTGTACTCCCCGTGGACCGAGGCGTCCACCAGGATCTGGCCGCCCCCGCGCCATGCCACCCCTCTGTCAGGGCGGCCTGGTTCCGGCAGTCGCCGCAGGTCTCGGGGAGAAATCCTCTGGGCGCGCCGAAATACACCCCGCCGCAGGACAGGTTGGCGCTGATGCCTGCGTCCAGTATCTGCTCCGCGATGGTCCCGGTACGCATATACATATCAGCTACACAGGTGACGCCGGAGGCGATCATCTCCGCCAGGCCCAGCCCGGCCCCCGCCGCCACCGCCCGGCTGTCCAGGCGCGCCTCGGCAGGAAAGATATACTGGTTGAGCCAGGTGTGCAGGTCGCATCCCCCGCCGTAGCCCCGCATCAGGGTCATGGGCAGGTGGGTGTGGGCGTTGACAAAGCCGGGGAGGAGCACCTTCCCGGCGCCGTCCACCACCCGGTCAAAGGTCCCCTCAGGGGGCTCCGGTCCCCACGGAGGCGATCTTTGTCCCCTCTACCGCCACATAGGCGTCCTGGATCACAGGGTTTTCCGGTCCATGGTGACGGCGGTGACATGCTCAAAATAGGGTCGTCATCTTTCCTGTTTCCTCCTCGTCCATGTATTCACCTCGGTACGCCGCTTTTGTCCGGTCTTCTCCGATCCTTATACGATGGCATTATGGATCAAACCGCCTGCCTGGACAATGGCATCGGCAATGCCGGCATCCCGGCGATGATAATGGCCCCAACCGATGATGACCGCCGCGATCACGACTGCGATCAGATCAAAGTGATGCTTCATTTGTCTCCTCACATCCTCCGCAGGCAGGCCCGGATCAGCCCCGAGAACTTTCCTTCGCCGCCTCGGCGGCGTCCAGCACCTCCCGCTCGGAGAGGGGCTGGTCCAGGATGCCGGCGGCCATGTTGGACAGCAGGGTCAGGCCCTAGCGCCTCCATGCCGCAGTGGCCGGCCACGACGACCTCCGGCGCGGTGGACATGCCCACGGCGTCGCCCCCCAGGATGCGGGCGGCCCGGACCTCCGCCGGCGTCTCATACTGGGGCCGTAGCAGTAGAAGTAGACCCCCTCCCGCAGGGTGAGGCCCTGCTCCTGGGAGCGGTCTGCCGGGCCAGGCCTGCAGCCGGGGCGTGTACAGATGGGTGGCGTCGGAAAACGCGGGGACCAAACTGGGGCAGGTTCTCCCCCGCAGGGGTGACTGGGAGAACAGCTTGATGTGGTCAGTAATGAGCATCAGGTCCCCGCCTGCCAGCCCGTATGGACGCAGCCGGCGGCGTTGGTGACGATGAGGGTGTCGCACCCCAGCAGCCGGAGCACCCGGACCGCGTATGCCGTCTCCTCGTAGGTATAGCCCTCATAGTGGTGCATCCGGCCCTGCATCACGGCCACAGGCCGGCCCGCCAGTGTACCGAACACCAGCCGGCCCTGGTGGCCAGGAGCGGTAGAGGCTTTGAAATGGGGAATATCACCGTAGGGCACAGCGATGGCGTTTTCCACCACGTCGCCCAGAAACCCCAGGCCGGAACCCAGCACCAGGGCTACCTCTGGGACGAAACCGCCCAGACGGAACGGATGGTATCCGCGCTGGCCTGATACTGCTCAAGGTGTAGTCCATCATAAGACCTCCCGGAAAGATTTTCATAAGGACAAGATAGTTTACACCATTTTTTTCCCGAAAATGCAATGAACAGTCAGTAAAGTCTGAAGGAATACTGGGACGAGCTGGTCTGGGACTTCCGTTCAGAACAAAAAGCCGGGAGGGGGGGCCATCGGCCGCCCCTCCCGGGATACGGAAAAAGAGTGCGCTGGGATGCATCAGGCGGCGTCCGTCTCGCCGCTGTCCTGGGGGGTAGATGACCGCCTGGAGCAGCTCGCCGGTGTCCTTGTCATGGGACAGCAGCAGCATGTCGCCCACGGCGATCTGGCTGGCGTCAGCGCCGTCCAGGGCGCCGTTCTGAGCCAGGCCGATCATGGCGTCCGTCAGGTCCACCTCGTCAGTCTCCTCCGTGGCCGAGTATTGGGTCATGTCCACAGAGGCATAGCTTTCAATGACTGCGCCCTCGGGGTGAGTAGATCTGAAGGGTGGCGTATTACCGTCGATAGCGGTCACCTTACCCACCACGTCGTTGACGCCAGCGGTGTCGTCATTCCCGTTAGTTCCATTGTTGGCAGTCCGTTGTCAGTGGTGTCGCTGGGTTCGTCTGAGGGGTCAACACTGGGGCTGGGACTTTCGAAACAACCTGGGAAGGGTCTTGACTGGGCTCGCCATCCTGAGAGGAACAGCCGGCAAACAGGCCAAAGCAGAGCACCAGGCCCAGGGCGAGCGCCAACGGGCGCAACTTACGTAATGTGAAGTGTTTCATGAGATGATCCTCCTTTGTTCGTGTTCGTCAGATGAAACGGATCGCCGGGCGGCGGGCCCTCCGCCGGACGGGGTACTGGCCGCGGGTGCGGCCTCAGGCGCTATTATCCCGGATAAATTTGAACGAATCTAGGGAAAAATTTAAAGAAAACGTGAATTCAGGTGAATTTCAGGCTGGAAAATATAGGGCCTGCCTTGTTTATTTACAATTTGATGGTATAATATCTCTTCAATATTCTGTATGATAATGGAGGAGTTTTTCCATGGAGAGAAAGACCCCTGTGGTGTCGGAGGAGGACATCCGCCGGCAGAAGGAGTACTGCGCGGAACTCCGTGCCCTCAACGCACAGAGAAGGCAGGTGCCCCTGGCCTATGTGGACACTTACGGCTGCCAACAAAACGAAGCGGATTCCGAGCTGCTCCGGGGTATGCTCACCGAGATGGGGTATGAGATGACGGACACAGACCGGGATGCCGACCTCATCGTCATCAATACCTGCGCCATCCGGGAGCACGCCGAGCAGCGGGTGCTGGGCAACGTGGGCGCTCTGGTTCACGGTAAGCGGCGCAACCCGGAACAGATCATCTGCCTGTGCGGCTGCATGGCCCGGGAGCAGCATGTGGCGGACAAGCTGCGCCAGTCTTACCGCCATGTGGACCTGGTGTTCGGTCCCCAGGTGCTCTGGCGTTTCCCCGAGCTGCTGCGGCGGGTGTACCTGCGCCGGGGCCGGGTATTTGAGACGGGAGACGTGCCCGGAGCCATTGCCGAGGGCTTGCCCGTGCGCCGGTCGGGAAAGTAAAGGCCTGGGTGTCCATCATGTATGGGTGCAACAACTTCTGTACCTACTGCATCGTGCCCCTATGTCCGGGGCCGGGAGCGCAGCCGGGAGCCGGAGGCCATCCTGGCGGAGATCCGACAGCTGGTCGGGAGGGGTATAAGGACATCACCCTGCTGGGGCAGAACGTTAACTCCTACGGCAAAGACTTGGGGGAGAACGTTGATTTTCCCACCCTGCTGGAAATGGCCAACGCCATCCCGGGCGACTTTCTGCTTCGGTTTATGACCAGCCACCCCAAGGACGCCACCGAGAGGCTCTTTGATGTGATGGCCCGGTGCGAGAAGGTGGCCCCGGTGATCCACCTGCCCTTCCAGTCGGGCAATACCAGGGGTGCTCCAGGCGATGAACCGCCGGTATACCCGGGAGCAGTATCTGGACAAGGTCCGGGCCTTGCGTGCGCGGATTCCGGACGTGGTGCTCACCAGCGACGTCATCGTGGGCTTTCCCGGGGAGACAACAGAAGAGTTTGAGGACACCCTCTCTCTGGTGGAACAGGTTCGGTTCGACGCGCTGTTCACCTTTATTTACTCTCCCCGAAAAGGGTACCCCGGCGGCGGAGATGCCCGACCCCATTTCACAAGGAGGAGAAGTCGGCCAGCTTCAACCGCCTGGTGGAAGCTCAGAACCGCATCTCCCTGGAGAAGCACCAGGCGTATCGGCACCGTTCAGCGGTGCTTGGTGGACAGGGGAAGGAGGATCCCCGGCACAATCTCACCGCCCGCACCCCCGGCGGCCGGCTGGTCCATTTGGACGGAGACAGGGGCTGATTGGACGGTTGTGGATGTGGAGATTACCGACTGCTCCACCTGGGCCTTGTTTTGGCAGGAAGCGTGAAGGATAGGGGCATAGGGTCGCTTGGAGCGTAGGGGGAGGACAAAAACAGGCTCTGTGCAGTTGATCTTTACAGAGCGAAAGCGTCCCAGCCATACGCATAACCCAAAGCGTGACAACGTCGCCGCAAAGTTCGCTCGAATCCATTTCCGCCTGCGGCGAGAATTACGTCCGTTCCCTTGGGCTCCTTTCCCCACAAAAGCTGCTGGCGCTGGGTTTTGCGGGGCTTCGAAGGACGTACGGCGCACGCGGAAACTGTAAAAATGACGCATTGGTTTCAATCCACCGGAGGGAGGGCGGTGAAGCTGACCAGAAGAGATTTGATGTGGAAATGGCTGGCCTACGGCCTGTCGTTGCTGGTGACCGTAATCAACTACTGCGTCCTCAACCAACTGCCTCTGGGCGCGATACCTGTGCTTCTTCCGGTGACCGCGGTGGCGGTGGGGGGGTGCTGGGAGGGCCGAAAAGCGGCGCGGGCTATGGGATGGCCGCGGGCATAGTGATGGCTGCCGCCACCCCATGGCAGCATGGCATGGGTTTTCCTGCTGTGTGTGTACTGGGCTGGATCTGCGGCCTGCTGGCCCTGTATGTCCTCCGGCGGGACTTTGTAGGATATCTGCTGGCTTGCTTGGTGGCGGGGCTGCTGTACGAAGCAGGACAGGTACTTCCCCGATTGGTGTCAGGCGCCGCCGGACTGCCGGTGCTGCTGCGGGTGGCCGGGCTGGAGTACCTGTGGACGGCGGCGTTCGCCATTCCGGTGTATGGCCTGTACCACCTGTGCTGTCAGAAATGCGGGAGGATCTATCATGAGTAAAGACCAGAAGCGATATGGGCACAGGCAGCGGAGGACCGCACTGAGGCGGAGGGACGCCAGCTGCGCTGGCGCAGCGGCGTGATGGTGGGCCTGTTTGCCGCTGCGCTATGCGTTTATTGCGGGGTGCTGTATAATATTCAAAGTGGTCCACGGGAGCGGACTATCAGGCAATCGCGGCGGCCAACACCTCGATGCAGACAGAGACGGTGGACGCTGTCCGCGGAGATATTCTGGACAGCCACGGCCGGGTGCTGGTGACCAATGAGTCCGCCTATCAGGTATCGCTGGATTCCTCCCTGATGGGAGACGCGCGCAACGAGATATTGACGCAGCTGCTGGCGTTGTGCCGGGAGGAAAGGGTGGAATGGACGGATACCTTCCCGGTGACAGATGACAGCGCACCCTATTCTTTTACAAAGCCTGATGTATACACCTATCTTTATACCAAAAGGACGATCAGGGCAACACGGTCAGCCAGGAGCAGCGGCGCACCAATCTGGGGGCGCTGGCGGTGTCCTATAAGTGGATGGATGACCCGCTGGATGATGAGCCGAAGCAGGACGCGGTGACCTATCTGGACGCCGAGACGCTGATGGTGAAGATGTGCGGCACCTACGGGATTGAGCTGGACGAGGAGAATGCCGAGATTACCCCCTGAGATCCGGGACCTGCTGGGGTGCTTTATGAACTGAGTCTGCGCAGCCGCCAGATCACATACAGCAGTACGTGTTTGCCGAATGTGGACATCACCTTTATTACAAAAGTGAAGGAATTCGGCCTGGATGGCGTAGCCTTTGAAACGGAAACCACCCGTAAAGTACGTAACACCACGTACGCCGCCCACGTGCTGGGGCGGACGGGGAAACACATCGGACGAGATGTGGGAGAAGTATAAGGCTCTGGGTTATCCCTATGATGCGGTAGTGGGACTGCAGGGGGCGGGCTGGCCTTTGAGGAATATCTTCACGGTACCAGTGGAAGCCGAAGGTGGTCACCAGCGACAGCGGCAAGATTGTCTCCCAGGAATGGGAGGAGGGCCGGTGCCCGGAGGCAATGTCACACTCACTCTGGATATCGGGATGCAGAAAGTGGCGGAGGACGCCATAGCTGCCCATGCGGCCTCTGGGAAGGCGCCGGAGGGGCGGCGGTGGCCGTGGTGGATATGACCGGGGGGTGAGGCCCTGGCCTCTTATCCCACTTACGACCTGTCCACTATGGACAGGACATCAGAGAGCTTTCGGCTGACCCCCTCAAGCCCTTGTTCAACCGGGCCACCAGTGAGCTCTCTATTCTCCCGGCTCTACCTTCAAGCTGGTCACCGCCGTCGCCGGGACTTATGGAAGGATCATCGACCCCAGCGACACGATTTTCTGCGGCGGCTCTTACACCGTGGAGGGTGGATAAAAATAGGAGAG
>VOFC01004874.1_pt1 | contig 20667 bp, 36 predicted proteins | sample 5384161 | NCBI WGS metagenome assembly VOFC01 (sample SAMN12384722, study PRJNA508395) | human gut metagenome | isolation source: healthy gut B | host: Homo sapiens
ACAAGTTACGTATTGCTTCGGGAATGATCGCCACGTTGGCCTCCGTCCGCTCTGGTGCATGCGGAACGGCAGATTGCGGCGTTGGATCCATCTGTGGGAAGTGATTACCCGGCGTGCCTGCCTTTTTGTTCCGCTGGTGGAGAAGGGCGGATTCAACGGGCGATGTGGTGATTGGAAACGGTTCCTCGAATAATATCTGGAGCCGCTGCAGGATGCAGGACATTGATACGCTGATTTTGGGATGTACGCATTATCCGCTTTTTTGGAGGATGTAATGCCGATGTGGATGGGACCGGGAGTGACGCTGGTGGTCTCTGCCGGAGAGGAATCCGCCTTTGAGTTGAAGCAGGGCACTGAAAGCGGGGAGGTCTCGGGCAGACGAACATGCCGGGGGGTGACGCAGAGTTTTATGTCAGTGACCAGGTAGAGGATTTTGAGCGCATTGCTTCTTTGTTTTGCAAGAGGATCTGCGCCGCGGCGCACGGAGGATTCAAATTGACCAGTATTGAGAAGACAGATCCAAGACCGGTTATCCTATTTGTCAAAGGGAACAGCTTTTTGACGGAGTGGATCAGACCATATACGGAGCTGGTTACTGAAGGAACGCTGCAGGAGACGCCGGATGGATTTTTGATGACTCCATCAGGAGAGAGTAAACTCACGGGGATGGAGGGGGACGACCACCACCTTTGAAATCCCGCGACCCACAGGTGTTTTTGACGCGCGCTCGGGAGCGGTCCAACTCAGATGGTATTTGAGGAGGGGCGCCCAGCACACCCTCTATGAGACGCCTTTTGAGAATTGACGGTAGATGTTCAAACAGTGTTTCTCCGCCACACCATGACGCCCCGGGGCGGATTGCTGGAGATCCGCTATTCCATTGCAGTTGATCATACTGGTTACCGGACGGAACCGTTTTCGGATCCGTGCGGAGAAGCTATAAGAAAATTTTATAAGCAACAGTCGAACCGGGCGGCAAAACGCACGGCAGGTAGAGGAGAAGATACCATCATGATCAATATGATTCAACAAGCAAAAAGACCAGCGGCAGAGTTAACGCTGCGGGCTTATCAGGCGGCAGCCGCAGCCGGAAAGTTGCCGGATGCCCCGGTAAACAAAGCCCCTGTGGAGATTCCCAAAGACCATCGCAACGGGGACTTTACCACCACATTTCGCTTTAGTTGCTCTTAAGGCATTGAAAATGCCCCTGGAAACATTGCCCAGATCCTGTGGGAGTATTTCTGAATTGGACGGCAGTTATTTTGTCTCCGCCGAGATTGCAGGCCCCGGATTTTTGAATTTCCGACTGGGCCACAACTGGTACCGGGAAGTCCTGGGGAGCGAGTCGAAGGAGACGCTTATGGAACGGCCGGATTATCTGAAAGGACAAAAAATTATGGTGGAGTTTGTCTCTCGCCAATCCCACCGACCTATGCATATGGGCAATGCCCGGGCGGCGTTTCATGACACCCTTGCCAGTTGCTCTGAGCAGCCTGGTGCGAACATCTTCTCGTCGCAGTACCATCCGTCCGCGGGTCGAAGAAGAGGTCGATGCCGGTGCGGGTGCTGCCGTAGCCGTAGTCCTTGGAAAGGTCGAGCGGCTGCGGGGTGGGGCGGGTGGCGGTGGCGCCGGGTATCGGCAGTATGCCCCGTCTGTCGGAAGAAGGGGTAGTCTCCGTCTTTATCGAAGGAAGACCCGCTGTAACGCCTGCCGGCATATAGCCGCTCGCCGTCGAGGGAGGCGGTATACCGCGTATCGGCGCGGCGAGGAAGGCGTAACCCCAGCAGGTCCCGTCGGTCGCGAAGGTGGCCGCCGGCTCGTCGTCGCCTGCCGGGGTGACGGACAGCGTCCGGCCATCGGTCGGGGCGGTATCGAAATCCAGTTCGATAAAGCCGCTTACATAGGTGCAGAGCGCGTTCGCTTGCAGGTGGATCCGTGCGTTATCCCCGAACGTGATCGCGTCCGGCGAGGTATTGTCGTTTTTAAAGGCTGAGCCACCTGTTTTACTGATGACATGTATCTCTCCGTCCAGATGCATCCGGGCATTCTGGAAGTTGGAGATGGCGCCGATGCTGAGCGGCGCTTGGGCATAGACCGTGAGCGTACCCGTGCCCGCGGGAGATCCGTTTAGGATACCTTGGCTTATCTCCTGCGCATCGGCTACGGTCAGGGTGAGCGTGCCTAAGTTATAGATGAGGTCGCTCATGATCTCGATCCGGTTCTCCCCCCTCGATCCGGAGGGTCGGTTCCGCGCCGGCCTTGATATAGAAGAGCTGGTTGAAACTTGAGGTTATGACGGCGTCTTTCAGCGTCAGCGCCGGTGGGTTGCCGCTGTCGGGATCGGCGGAGGTGAGTACGCTGTCGGAATCGGTGGAGGGGTGTATGACGAACTGCCGGCCTACCTCGGGCATCGTGCCGGTGATGGTACCGTTGAAGGGGTGCCGGTGGTCGGGGCCTGCGTGTCGGATGCCCCTACTTTGTACACCCACGTGCCGTTTAGGTACGCGAGGTTGATGTACCAGTTATTGTTCAGGGTGCCCGGCAGGGTGGCAAGGTCGAGTGCCCCAGGAGGTTCCGCTTGCGCGCCGGGCCGCTGTCGGGAGGGTGGCGATCAGTGTCGCGACACTGATCAGCAAAGGCGAATATTCGCCTTGCCGGTAGGTGGATGTCATGTAATGATGTTCTCATGTTCTATGTGTATAATAGGGTTTATAAATCGGTTGTTTCCGGCAGGTCCGGTAGCCCCTGTCCGGCAGGCTTGGCAGCCGTTGTCCTCGATGCTTGGCAGCCGTTGTCCGGACATGTACCGGACAACGTTGTCCTCAGATCTCGTCCGGACTCTCGGCTGTCGCTCCCCCACCGCCTTCCTACGATAGGATGATGGGGAAGGTGTAGGTGCGGGGCTCTTTTACGTTACGGCTTCGCTGTCATTGCGTGGTGGGCTCACGGTGTACTGCCCGTCGGCCAGCGTCGGCATCTGCACGATCACCTGCGAGGGCGAGTTGGCGATCACCACGGGTGCCTTCATCGGCGCGGCCCCTTCGGTGGTGGGGGTGAGGTAGACACCGATGGAGGATCATCACCCTGTATCTTCAGGTTCACGCCACCCAGCACGAGGGCTCCGCCGGAGCTGGGAGCTGCCCGTTGATGGCCTTGGAGGTGGAGTCGGTCACGGTATTGATCACCGGACCTACGGCCGCCACGCCGTTCACCACCACCTTCACCAGCTTGAGGGTCTCGCGCGAAGAGCTTGCCCATGGTGTAGGTGATGCCGAGGGCGTGCTTCCCGGGTTCGAACTGCGCCCTTCTCGCCCTCGAAGGCCCCCTGCACGTTGACGAGGTATTGGCCCACGCCGTCCACCACGCTCTTGCCCTCGGCGATGGCCTGCACCTTATGGCTGTCGGCCATGTCGAGGATGTTGAGGATCGTGCCGTGTTGGTACTGGTACGCGCGGCCACGATGCGGGCGGCGATGTCCGTGTTATACAATGTCCCGGTGATGTGCGGCTTGGCGGTGTAGTCGCCCTTGCGCTCGGTGAGCAGGTTATCGTACAAGTCTGTGTTGAGAATGATTTGTTCTGCCATGGTATTCCCTTTATTAAGTGATTACTGCCCAGCAAAAGAACGGGGTTCGGGGGTAAGAATGAGAGGACAAATCCGGGAAAAAAAGAGGACAGATCTCGGGAAAAATGCTCATTATTGCGCCTGCCGCCGGTATTGGGCGGGGGTGACTCCCAGTATTTTTCTGGAAGATACGCGAGAAGGTGCGGGAGCTGGTGAAGCCCGCGCCGACAGCGATCTCTTCCATGCTCCGGCTGTCGCCCGGCATCAACAGCTCGGTACGGGCGTGGTTCACCCGGTAGCGGTCGATGTATTCCTTGAGCGTGATGTTCAGCTTGTCCTTGATGGAGGTGGAGAGATACTTCTCGTTTGGTACCGAGGGCACGTACTAGGTCTTGCCGGCTGAAATTCGGGTTGAGGAAGGGTGAGGAGCTGGCCATATAGTTTGCGCTTGCTGGAACAACTCGTCCTCCTCGATTTCCAGCAACCCGCCGATAAGATCCTCTAGGTCCATCCGGTTGGGATCGGTATCGGCGTCGGCTTGCGGGGCGAGGTTGAGCCGTAGGTATAGTTGGTCGTACGTGTAATGGTAGTTGGCGTAGTGGATCGATACCGAGGCGTAGAAGAGGGCGAACACGAAGTTGACCGCCGTGTTATAGTAATTATTCGGGAAGAAACAGAGGCTCACGGCGGCGATGCCGATACCCAGCGCCCATAGGAAGGCACGGGTTACCCAGCGCAATTCCAGTCGCTCGGTGATTGGGGTATCTGTTTCAGGTTACCTAGATAGATCGCCCGCTCCCGGAAGAAAAAAATGCGTATAGCCCCTAGCTGGACAAGGTATACGAGGCACGTGAGCGTACGTATCAGCAGGGGCGGGTTCCCAATATTATCCCACCATACGTCGAAACGATACGTATGGACATCCTCCCGGAAGAGACAAGCGATCGTGTAGGGGCTACGGTAAGCGCGATCGTAGGCATGGCGTGGAGGAGGATATTCCTCCGGGTCACGTTCTTTCCCCTGAATAAGAGGGTGAGCAGGAACGTGAACAGCAACGCTTGCGAGGCGCTGATTAGCAGGATGGGGAAGTAGAACAACTCCATGATGGTTCGCTCGTCCGTGCCGGAAGACAAGATGAAGATATGCCCTATGCCTACCAATGCCGAGGCCAAGGCGAGATACTTGCAGGCCGTCCGGTCACTTGGGGATCGTCTTTCCCGCAAGGTCTTCAGCGACAACAGCAGTCCGCTGACCAGAAGGCAGGTAAAGGCTACGATCCCTGTCGAGGCTAAGTAAGTAGGTGGTCGTTCATGTTGGTTCGCTATTGTTTTTTCAAGTCCGGATAGCTGATTCGGGTATGGAACATGGTTTTCAGTTTGTCTACGAATACGCTCTTTATGGTCTCCACGTCCTTGAAGGTCAGGAGCGCTCTTTTAGCAAGCCGTCGGCGATCTGCCCGTCGATGATCTTGTTCACCAAGGCGCTGATACTCTCTTCGGTATGTTCCTTCAAGCTGCGGGAGGCGGCTTCCACGGAATCGGCCATCATCAGTACGGCGGTCTCTTCGAGAAGGGATTCGGGCCGGGAGTAGGTGAATAGCTCGTCGTTAATCGGCTTGTCGGGTATTGGGTTCTTGAAAAAGAGTTGCTAAAAATACTTCTTGCCACGTCCGTGGTGCGTACGGATGAAGCTGATAACCGCCCCAACTTGGGTAACAGGGCCTTCTCGGCGATCTTCACGCCCTCGGTGACGTGGCTGATGATGATGATCTGCGCGCTTTTGGTCGAACGATAACTGGTTATGCGGGTTCACGCTCGATTGGTTCTCGGTGAAGAAGACAGGGGTTGCTCATCTTCCCGATGTCGTGATAAAGGGCGCCGGTACGTACCAGTTGGGCGTTGGCGCCGATCTTGGCGGCCGCCTCGGAAGCGAGGATGGATACCTGCAAGAGTGCTGGAACGTGCCCGGGCAAGTCTCGCTAAGCTTCTTCAAGATCGGGTTGTTGATGTTGGAAAGTTCGACCAACGTAATGCTGGACACATAGCCGAATGTCTTTTCCAGCATATAGACTAATATGTAAGTAAACATCAGCAGGATGAAAATTGATGCCGAAATAGAGCATCATCATCCAGTTGATCTTGTTTAAGTTCGCCTCTTGATACAACGTGAGACTGAGGTAGCAGGCGGCGTAGGAGATGAAATGAAGACGGCGCAACGGATGGTTGCGAACGTTCGCTCAACTCTTCAAGCTGAACGTCACTACCATACCCGCCACGATTTGCAACAACAAGGAACTCATGCGGGAAAGGGTACCATCAACGAGCAGATCAGCACGATGATAAGGTGCGTGAAAAGCGCCGTCGGGAATCGAAAAGGTACGTACGTACTACGATCGGTACGATGGCGAACGGCAATATATATACGTTGAATAATGCGTAGGTAACACATAGTTCCGTAAGGATGCAACTCACGAATATGCAGAGGATCAAAGAATAGTACGTTCTTCCGGTTATGGAATATCTTCAAGCGGAAAGACCATAGGTAGAGCCAGAAACAGAACATTAGCCCGAAGACGAGCACGAATTGTCCGGCCAATATGATGCCTTGCGTCTGCGTGCCCCCGTCTTGGCCTCGTGTATGGCCTTTAGGGAACGGAGCACGTTGTAAGGTATGGTTGTCGATGATCTCGCCCCGGTCTACGATACGCTCTCCGGCTTGTACCATACCGTTAGCGATAGATACGCTCATAGCATATCCTCCTTGATCTTGTCGGACATGTCGGCGGCATAGGATATGTTCTCGGTGAGGTAGTTATTGATGTCACACGATTGCAGGATCGATTTGTCCAGCCGCGGCGGGCAGTTGTTGATAATGAACTCGTAGGCGGTGCGCACGGTGAAGAAGTCGCTCACGTAGCGAGGCTGTGCGACGGCGTTTCTCAAGAGGTTGACACGGGAGTATTCCTCTTTCCGTAGCTCGTCCAGATCCTGCGACGAGATGATACCGTTCTTGTATAAGTTGATCAGGCTGCTCTCTATATACTGCATGTAAGCGGGGGATACTTTGCTTCGCAAGTTATTGCCGTTATTGTAGTTGGCACGCAGTTTCTCGACCTCTTGCTTCTGGATGTCGGGGTTCATGCGGTAATAAGGCTCGAACTTACGGAGTACGCTGTCTTTCTCCGCTTTTACCTCGTCGTCGGTCTTGTAGATCGGGAAATCGCTCAGGGGCGGTGAGTAATCCATATCTCCAAGGCTTGCCCTCATAGAACTGATAACGGAATTTTTCCCTCCCGAGGGAAGAAGTAGGCGATAAGTAATGCGGTCACCACGAAGTAGACCACGGTCGGGATATTGTAATTCTTCTGTTTCATATAGATTCCTTTTTGCGTCCGAAATATACGTAAAAACTTCACTAAGCGGAAAAAAAAGGCGTACTTTTGCCGCATTATTATAGAATGTAAGTATTATGACTCAAAGAAAAGTAAAGAGTACGCTTCGCACCTAGTCCTACAGGGGGCGCTGCATATCGGAGGTGTCCGCACGGCTTTATACAACTATTTATTCGCTAAACAGAATGGCGGTGATATGATTCTCCGTATCGAGGATACGGATTCCCAACGCTTCGTTCCCGGGGCGGAAGACTATATCATCGAGGCCTTGACTTGGCTGGGTATCAAGTTCGACGAGGGCGTGAGCTTCGGCGGCAACTACGGTCCGTATCGCCAGAGCGAGCGTCGTGAGATCTACAAGAAGTATGTCGATCAATTGCTGAACGATGGCCATGCTTATATAGCGTTCGATACGCCTGCCGAGTTGGAGGAGAAACGGAAGGAGATCGCCAATTTCCAATACGACGCCTCTACCCGTTCGCAAATGCGCAACTCGTTGACGCTTTCTCAGGAAGAGGTTCAGAGCCTGATCGAGTCAGGTCATCAGTACGTAGTTCGTGCCAAGATCGAGCCGAATGAGGATATCCACGTGAACGACTTGATCCGTGGCGAGGTCGTTATCAACTCCTCTATCTTGGATGATAAAGTCTTATATAAATCAGCCGACCAGTTGCCCACTTACCACTTGGCGAATATCGTTGACGACCATTTTGATGGAGGGTTACCCATGTGATCCGTGGTGAGGGTGGTTGCCGAGCGCACCGCTTCACGTATTATTATATCGTTTCTTCGGTTGGGAAGATACGATGCCTAGTTTCGCCCATCTGTCGTTGCGGTTGAAACCGGAAGGTAACGGTAAGTTGAGCAAGCGTGACGGCGATCGTCTGGGCTTCCCTGTATTCCCCGTGGAATGGCACGATCGAAGACGGGTGATGTTTCATCGGGCTATCGTGAGAGTGGCTACTTCCCCGAGGCTGTCGTAAACTTCCTCGCTTTGCTGGGCTGGAACCCGGGTAACGATCAGGAGGTGATGAGCATGGATGATTTGATCCGTTTGTTCGACCTGTCTCGTTGCAGCAAGAGCGGCGCTAAGTTCGATTATGAGAAAAGGCAGATGGTTTAACCACCACTATTTGCTGGAGAAAGTAATGCGGAGATCGCCGACCTATTCTTGCCGATCGTGGGAAAGCCATGGTATCCAGACTACCCATAGCATGTGAAAGTGGTCGGCATGATGAAAGGCCGTGTCAATTTCGTGAGTGAGTTATGGGGATCTTTGCTCTTTCTTCTTTATCGCCCCCGACGGAGTACGATGAGAAGACTCGCAAGAAACGCTGGAAGGAAGATTCGGCTGTTCAATTGGGTGAGTTTTATCGAGCAATTGCGTGCCGTGAGCCGTTCGACGTAAGAAGGTACCGAGAACGAGTGCAAGGCTTGGATCGAGCAAAGGGATATCATTTGGGGAATATCATGAACGCCGCCCGTCTGGCCTTGGTTGGCGGGCAAGGGCCCCGGCATCTTTGATATTACCGAGGCTTTGTAAAAGGAGTCTATCCGCCGTATCAACGGGCTATCGGATATTAAAAATAATCATGTACAGTTTAGCAATACATCTCTACGCTTTTTTGTAGTCGCTTGATCTCGCCTTTCCATAAAAGAGACGAGATGCGATTCGGGCAATGAAAACAAAATTCCATACTTCGTGAGAAAATCGACCGAACTAAATACATCTGGTTCATGCACTCCTCGCTGAGTTCGAGCAAGGGCGTCCCATGATCGAGAGAGAGATCAGGCGGAACATCCGAGTATAAGGTGCTGCTGACTTTCTTTTCTCCATCTGGCTATGAGGTACGGAAGAATTACAAGGAGCGGACGATCTGCTACCTTCCTTTGATACGCCTTTCCGGTGAAGAAAGTTCCGAATCTGGCGAATCCGGCGATCGCCATATTTATCAAGTACGAGTTTTGGGGAACTATTTGCGTGAGTTGCGGAAGCGGGAATACCGGTTTATATCATTTCCGCTATATTCCGCCCCGACCAGCTATTTTTCCAATGGTTCGGAAAAGCCGTACCGGAAGATGCTATCTTATTTTAATCATCTTTTTGTTCAGGACGAGCGTTCGATGAAACTCTTGAACGAGTTCGGCATCACGAATGTGACGGTGACCGGCGATACCCGTTTTGATCGGGTGTTGATGTCCGTAAGCAAGCTCGTGAGCTTCCGTTTATCGAACGTTTCTTGGAAAGCAAAGGAAGGTAAGAGGCCGATCGTGATGGTGGCCGGCAGTTCATGGCCTCAAGACGAGGCGATCTTTATCCCTTATTTCCATGAGCATCCGGAGATGAAGTTGATTATCGCCCCGCATGAGATTCACCGGGAACATCTCCTTTCTATCGAGGCGATGCTAAAACGTCCGTCCGTCCGTCTATCGGAGGCGCATGAGGATGATCTGGCCGATAAGGATTGCTTGATCATCGACAGTTTCGGACTCTTATCTTCCATTTATCGCTATGGACAGATCGCTTATATCGGTGGTGGTTTCGAGCGGGTATCCACAACACGTTGGAAGCCGCCGTTTATGGGATGCCGGTCTTATTCGGTCCGGAGATACCATAAGTTTGGCGCGAGGCGAAGGATCTGACGCCGTAGGTGGTGGTTTCTCCATCACAGACGATTCCTCTTTCCGAACGAAGATGGACGAGTTATTGACCGACCCGACAGCCTTGGAAACCTCCGGGCAAGCTGCCGGTGATTTTGTGAAAACAGTGTAGGAGCGACGGATCAAATCTTGCGACAAATCCATATCCGTTAATAGATAAAGCCGGGTTTGCTATTCGAGTGATTGTATGCCCAGATTCTTTTTGATATAGCAATGGAATACGGATGAGATAGATGTACGGATTGGTAATTGAACGATTTGCGTTGTCTATCTCATCCGTGTTTTATTTTTAATCCTCTTCAGCGAACATCGGGTCCCAAGCGGGAAGGCGAGTCGGTGTTTGTTTCAAGATCTTTTTACTTGATCCGTGATGTACTTCTTGTTGACTACCAGACGGAACATATACTCATTAAACCATTGGTCTGTCATGATGAGGTGGCCGGCGTTCGCCCGGGGCCCCAACTGTTTTCCACCATCCATTTTTTCGGCTTTCCATTCGCGTCGAGGTCAACAGCCATCAAGGTCATGGCGTGTGAGGAAACTGCTGGCGAATGTCTGGATGCGTTGTTTCTTGTCCATACCGAAAGTCAGTACCCATCAGTGAACCGTAATCGTAGAAGTTTACATCCAGAATACCTCTGTCACGATCGAAGAATTTGCCCACGTCGCAGGAGAAATACATCATGGTGCTGTCCTTGATGGAGGCGATCGCCATCTCTTTGATATCTTCTATCGGAAGGTTGACGTATGTCCAGTTCTTTTCCATCGTAAGCGTGGCGGTCGTAATCGATCTCATACAACTTATAATAATCGCGGCTCGGATCGTTCATCAGCATGACATAGTTGTTCTTCAAATCGTCCCCGATATATTCTTGGAAGAAGGACTGAGGCGTATATTCCTTCGTCTCTACCGGGATTCCCTTTAGCGTCTTTTGCGAGTCCACGAATTTCGTAGGCGGCCTCCCAAGTTCAATACGAGCATACGGTAAAATCGTACCTAGCATCTCGGTCTTTTTTCTCCAGATCCGCTACGGTCGTGCCTTTGGTCGTAGACAGGTCACGAAGTTGCAAGCCGTATTCTTCAGCTTTTAATCCGATCAGGTTGCTCATGCGTCCGGTACTGTTGCTACTGTTGGTCTCTACCATGACCTCGGCGGGAACCACGCCATACTTTTGGTCAAGATATCGGAGACACCGTGAACTGCCCTCCGTCTCCGATCGGATTCTTGAACAGCCATTCCACCATTTTGTCGTCCATCGGTTTCAGACGAGTATCGATGATGCCCTGTAAGAAAAGGTTCGCTTTCTCCAATTGATCCCAGAAGAAAGAATAATTCTGGGAGAATTGAAAGTCTCCCATGTCATATTTGGCGATGGCCTGCGCACGGAACACGTTCAATCCCGTGAAAAGCCAGCAACGGCCCGAGGAACGTTGGTTGGAGATCCCTTTGCTCTCTACCTTATTGGAGAAGTAAGTATCCAAATTGTTCTTGCTCTCCCCATTAACGGCAAGCTTGTTGATGTCGTTATTGGTGATCGCGTTACGGATCGCCTTATCGGTCGGCGTTCTTTGATAAGACTGTTTGATTTGCTGCAACATCGTGGGTGAGATGCCTCCACCACTTTGTTGTCCGTGAGCCGATAGCGTGATGCCCAAAGCCAAGGCCGCTATCCATAAATTCTTTTGCTTCATGATATTTTAGTTGATTAATAAATTGTGTTATTTCTTTTTTAGGCCATACTACAGACCGTCTTGCCGGATATTCCATACCGTACCGTCTGGTGCGGGTAGTGATATCTCATACATGGAAGGTGTCGTATGTATTTCCAGTTGATTGGCGATCTCTGCGGGCATAGCTCGTTTGCCTTCAAGTCGTTGATGTTATCGGCATAATGTCCGAAGGTCGCGGGCGAACTCATTCTGACGGTAATATAAATTACGCAAGATCCATTTCGTCTCCTCCGAAGGATGTTTTACGAAAGGAGTCTCACCTTTCTCCCGCAATCTTATCCGATATTTGAACATAACCCCAGTATTCCGGGCATATGGATATTGATTACCCCGGTAGGCGCCCATACCCAGTTGTACTCGCGAATCTTATCCTCTCCTTGGATAGGGACTTTCACGTATTTAATACCCGTCTTTCAGGTCCGTTGTCCATTCCACACGAGAGAGAAGTTCACACGATCTGCTCGCCGATTTCCGGCTTTTTCTTTTCCTCTGTCCATTTGAATACGGAAGTCCAAGGAATGAAATACCTCTACGCTCCATGATTTATCCGTGTCTTTCGGGTTATTCAGTACCGTCCACATAAACAGCGGATTTCATTCCGGTAAACTCCAGTTATTCAATACTTGCGGATTATCCCTGATAGGGGCGGTAAGAACAAGTCCATTCCGTACCTCAAGGCGTTCACCGTACCCAGATAATTATGGGTGTCGTTCGTAGGATTCAGGAAGATCCTCGAAGTCGTTGTCGTGGAAGATCACGGCGTCGTGTTCCGTGATGGTCGCCCATACGTGCGGCTCCTCCATAAGGACGGCGAAGTACATTCCGTTATCATCGTAAGTCATCTTGGCCCGGGTCTGGAAGTGAGGGGTTGGGCGTTTGTCGCCTTCGATATCTACGAAGTCGCTGGTCCAAGGTATCGCCCCATTCCCGGGAGAAAGCTTCTCCGTCGATCTTGATAGGAGCGGGGGCCTTGTAGCAAACATACGTCATGGATTGAACGGTGGTTGCGGCATATACGTGATGTCTGGCTTTTGCGTACTGGGTTTCTGTGCGCAAGAAAGCAATAGGAGTGCCGCCAATGGCGCTGTCGTTAAAATCGTTTTTCTCATGTGCGTTTATTTTTAGATCGTTTGATAAATAGATTCTTATTGAAGTAAGTCCATCGCCGCGTCCAACCATGTATTTATATCGTCCGGATAATGTTGATCGGCGGTATAAGTATCGCTGCGTTTGTGCCTGAGTCTTACGATCACGGCGTTCTTTTCCGGGAGCGTGAAGACGTATTGCCCCAAGATTCCTCTCATATAAGGGATCTTCATCCCTTTGTAATCGAGAATCCAGTATTGGAATCCGTAACAATGGTTGGGTTTGCCGAGATCCTTATAGACAAGACGGGTATCGGGCTTGTCGCTTCCGCCAGATAAGCGGGAGAGATCAATTGCCGGTCATCCCATTGACCCGTTGTTGAGTAATAATTGTCCGAAGCGGGCGAAATCACGGGCGTTACTGTTGAAAACAGCAATAGGCTTTTTCCATGCCGTCCTTCCGGTCGAGGCTCCAGCGGGCGCTTTCCTCGGCGTGCATCGGAGTCCATAGTTTGCGGGATACATAATCGCTGAGTTTCTCCCCGGTAGCCTTCTCCACGATAAAGCCCAGCAGTTGTGTCACGCCGCTTTGGTAGATAAAGTTTACGCCGGGCTCGTCGATCTCTTTCATCCCGAAGGCGATTTCCTGTAGGTCATCGCCATAATACAACTGGGTGGTAGGAGAGAAAGGAGAGCTGTAAGCCTCGTCGAAATCCACGCCGGCGCTCATGGTCAGCAAATGGCGCAGCGTTAGGCCTTTCCGTCGTATCCCTTGAATTCCGGGAAAAGTCGCTTACCGGTTGATCGACATTGCGGATAAATCCATCGTCGATAGCACAGCCGATCGCTAACGAGACGATGCTTTTCGCCATCGAGAAGGAATTTATGCGATTCCGGGGAATAATCTTCCCAATATTGCTCGAATAGCAGTCGATTGTCTTGGATGATTACATAGGCAACCGTACCCAGCTCCTCAAACCGGGGAAGATAACGCTCTGGAATACTTTTCGTATTGTAAGCTTCCGATAGTTCCCAAGGGCGGGGCGAACCTGCTTTTACGACCCGGTTCTCGAAAATCGGATATTGATCGATCTTGGGTAACAAATGGATAAGGGCCCTACGTAGATAATAATTGAGGGTAACGCCAGATATCCGCCTATTCCCAGCATAAAAATAAACACTATCCATCCCACTCTTCGGGACAAATAGTGTTTATTGGTGGAACCCTATTATTTGAATCATTTTTCATGTAACCCTTTGGTTGTTACTTTACAGATACAAATATATGGTTTATAATTCAAATAATCAAATACATGCTATTATTCTTTATACCAAGATGAGTACATATGATAGTTCTTGGCTATCTTTTGTTGATCTCCTTCGCTTGCTCGGGGATCTACCTTCTTGACGAACTTAGCGGGAACCCGGCGTAGATGCTGCCCGGCTCGACGATCGTCTTGCTTAATACTACGGAACCTGCGGCGATGATCGCCTCGCCTACTACGGCGTGATCCAATACCACGGAGCCCATTCCGATCAAGGCGCCATTGCAAATCTTCGCCCCGTGGATCGTTACGTTATGGCCGATGGATACATCATCGCCGATCTCGATCGTCGATTTCTCATATAAGGTGTGAAGGACGGAACCATCCTGTACGTTTACGCCGTTGCCGATGCGAATCGAGTTCACGTCGCCGCGGCACGGTGCCAAACCAGATACTGCAACCTTCACCGATCTCACGTCACCTATAATCGTGGCGTTGTCTGCTAAAAAAGTGTCTTTACCGATCTTCGGGGTAAAGCCACGAACGGATTTAATTAATGCCATTTTTAGTTGTTTAAATTTCTGTTGTTTTCTCTTTCAGCCAAGCTTTTCTCCTCCTCGTTCAAGAACGGGCTGATCTTGTCGTAGACCATTTGGTGGTACTTGTTCAGCCAAGCGTGCTCACGGACAGAGAGCATGGGGATGATAATCAAGCTCGTGTCGATGAAAACAAAGCGTCAGCGTATCGAATCCTAGGAATTTCCCGAATTCCCGTTTCGCTGTCCTCACGTACCAAGATCATGTTCTCCGTACGGATACCGTATTCGCCGGTACGATACATGGCCGGCTCGTCGCTGATCACCATTCCGGGCTTCAAGGTCACCGGGTTCTCCTCCATGCGGATGCTTTGGGGCCTTCGTGTACGTTTAGGCAATGGCCGATACCGTGACCGGTTCCGTGCAAGTAATTAATGCCGGAATCCCATAGCGCCTTACGGGCAAGGATATCGATCTGAGAGCCTCGTGTTCCAGCGGGAAACTTGCTTTTCGCCAAGCTGATCGTACCTTTCAATACACGGGTGAAATCCTTTTTCATCTGCTCCGTCGGCTCTCCAAGGGCGATCGTGCGGGTGATATCCGTCGTACCGTCCAGATATTGCGCACCGGAATCGATCAAAGCAATCCCTCCGGTTTCAAGGTCGCGTCCGTCTCCGGCGTAGCGGAATAATGAACGATCGCTCCATGCTCGGCGTAACCGCAGATCGTGCCGAAGCTATCCATGATGTATTGCGGTTGCTCCGCACGTAAGGCTGTCAGCTTCTCGGCGGCGCTGATCTCTGTAACTTGGGCTCCTTCCGCCATTTTTTTCTCCAGCCAGATATAGAATTTTGTCAAGGCGACGCCATCTTTTACCACGGCGTTTTGGAATCCCTTGATCTCGGTCTCGTTCTTGATGCTCTTCAAGTGATTGGCGGGGAGATCCCTTCCACGATCGTACAGCTTCCCGGGATCGCATCGTATAAGGAGACGTTCGTCTTGTTCATATCCACGAATACCCGGCTGTTTTCCGGTAGGCGGGACAGATACCTCTGGATCATGGAGTATTCGGCCAGCGTAACCCCTTCTTTCTTCAAATGCTCGGTGATCTCGGCGGTCAGCTTCTCCGGCTTGATGAAAAGCACGCTCTCGTCCTCCGATACGAAGGCGTAGCTGACTACGACCGGGTTATAGGTCACGTCCGTACCCCGGATATTGAATGTCCACGCGATCTCGTCCAAGGCGGCGAGGATCAAGCAATCGGCGCCCTCGCTCCGCAACTGGTTATTGATTAGGTCTAGTTTCTCGTGCACGGAGGCTCCGCTTAATGCTTCCGGCATCTCGAATATCGGGTTTCCGGGAACGGCGGGACGGTCCTTCCAGATACCCTCGATCAGGTCGGCCGAGGTATCCAGCTTGATTTCTTTACGGCTTAGTTTATTTGCCAAGGCACTCGCTTCGGCGGCGCTATAGGTTTGCCCGTCAGCCTACGGCCTGTCCGGCGTGTAACTCATGCAAGAGAATTCCGTGATAGGCGGTGTCTCCGGAAGCGCCAACTTATAGAGTTCGATACCGGAACCTTCCAGTTGGGTGGAGGCTTGCAGGAAATATCGGGAGTCGGTCCATAAGCCCGCCTTGTCCGCGGTGACCACGATCGTTCCCGCCGAGCCGGTGAAGCCGGATATCCATTCTCTCGATTTCCAGCGATCGGCCGGATACTCGCTTAGATGCGGGTCGGAACTGGGTATGATATAAGCGTCAACCTTCTGTTGTCTCACAGCCTCCCGTAGGGCGGCATACGTTCAGGAATGTTTGTTTTCATCGCATTTTATTTTAGTCAACATTAATACTCGCAAAGTTAATGAATTATTTTGGATTTGTCTCGCCGAAACCGGCTCTTCTACCTTATAATATAGATGGAAGTACCTAGCTTTTTCCCACCGCAGTTTCCTTTCCTCTACCAGCCGCCGCAAGTCGAGGGAAGCCTTACTTCTGGAGCATCCGCAGAGCGACACATACTTCTTCTGGTGGATAAAAAGGTTCGTCTCCAGATAACGGAATACCTCTTGCTCGCATTCCTTGGCGGAGGGATACGCAGGGATCGCTAACCGTGTACTCGTCACGAAACACCGGCATGGTCTTCAGCCGGTCTCTTAGTTCCTTGGACGATCTGAACTTCACGTCCTTGAAATGGATGGATTCCGCCCGGATCTCATTCTTTTTCCATCACGGGCCGGCTTTTCAGTGAGACGCTGAAAGTACCGATCCCTCTAGCTCCACGTTATAACCGAACATGAGGAAGTCCACCATCATGTCTTGGAAAAGCTGCAAAGATCCCTTTCATATCCGCACGGGCGAGAAAGAAGACCGGGACTTCGCTCTATTGATGAACTCATCCGTATGTATCGTCCCGCAAGAGACCAAACGAGGATGTAGGGGGTAATGACTTCCCGGATTCCTCTGGATTCGGGTTGGGGTTTCTGACTAGCTTGTAATTTGCTGACATCTGTGCTGTGTTTAAATGGTTATAGATCTTTTGTCTGATTCTTCTGGATCAGCTTACCCGTTTCTATAGGCGAGCTTAGCGGTTTCTTCAGAAGGATTCATCTTCCAACAGCCGTTGCATGATCATGCACCAACTGTTGGACGATCATCTACCATCTGTTGGATGATTGTCCAACGGATGGTAGATGATGAATACTTCAGCTTCAAAGGTACAACATATAAAAGGAGAAAAAGGGTTAGGATTTCAGATAAAGAGCTAAAGGTTATGATAAACGTGTATGGGCTCACAACCTTGTGAACCGATCCCTTTAAATCAAGTTAAAGATAAAGGCACCCAATAGATATCAAGGAATAATTTGCTAGCTTTGTAGAAACAAATAAGAAGTGCCATGAGGAATCTGCTTTATCTTTTTGTCTTTGCGGCTCTGCTTCTCGGCTTGAGCGCATGTTCTTCTTATTATTATTCGATGTTGAACTCGAATGACCCCGTCGGGAGAAGAATGAGAGAGGTGATTTTGTGCAGGAAAACGATACGGTACGTATCTCTTATCGTTCTGGGGGAGAACGCCCCGGTTACTATTACCATTTATAATAAATTGAATGAACCCTTGTATGTGGATTGGGGGCGGTCGGCGCTGATTATCGATGACGTGGCTACCACCTACGACCCGAAAGTGGCCTCGGTGAGGCGAGGAAGCTCTAGCGTGGCATCCGGTAGCTCCTTTCATTGGGCGATAGGAGCAGCAGCGGGTGGAGCTACTCGGAAGGTTCCTTCTCCGGTGATGTGAGTTTGCCAAAGGGCGTTGAGTTTATCCCGCCGCATTCCAAATTAGTCAATACGCCTTTGCAATTAGCCAACTTCCCGTTTAACGAGATCGAAAGAAGAGTATGTAAAGGAACAAATGACAACGAAAGCAAACACAACCGTAAATATCCGAGTGAAGGATTTTACAGAAGAAGATTCTCCGCTGAGATTCCGTAGCTACCTGACGTTGTTCGCCGGAGGACTAATGGGAAGCCCTTGAAGCATTCCTCTCTTTGAGCGGAACTTCTATCTGGCGAAATTGATCAAGGTCGGCGACGTGGCTCCCCAGTATTTCGATGAGGGACAACAGCAATCCGGCGATTTCTTTTACGTGAAAGAGACTCATGGGGCTACGGCAGGCCTTGTCGTAGGAGCGATAGCGGTTACCGCCGCAGGGGTGGCGATAGAAGCTACGCTGGGTCCCGTGAACTATTAATATATTCATATCGAATGATACAAACTCTATCTGATTTAAAGACCGTGCGTTTCAACGAGCAAGCGGACGGTGTGATCATTTGGACCAAACTCTGCTGCCGGGTAAGGAAGCGTATCTGACCCTTACCACTGCCGAGGAGATATGGGATGCCATCTATAAATTAAAAGGTACGTGGAGCACCTGCTATCGGGATAAGCGGCCGCTTATGGTATCTATGTCTGCGCCCGTCGGATCGATACGGCGGAGAAATCCGTTTTCGTGGATGAGTTTCGGAAGATCAAGGAGTATCTGGCCGGTTCCCGTCCGACGGCGGTGAATCTAGTGACGGCGCTGAACCGGATGGAGCGGGTATTGGTCGCTCATCAACCTTGTCTGTCCCGGAATGGAAAGAGCTATTATATAAGGAAGCGATCGCGATCCGGGAGGAAGACGCCGCCGCTTGCCGGCAGATCGGCGAGAACTGTCTGGAGCTACTCCGTCCCGGGATGGGAATCCTTACGCATTGCAACGCCGGACATCTGGCGGTCTCGGAGTATGGCACCGCCTTGGCGCCGATTTATCTGGGGCAGGGAGAGGCTATGGTTTCAAGGTCTTCGCCGACGAGACCCGTCCTTTGTTGCAAGGCGCCCGGCTCACGGCCTATGAGCTAAGCAGGGCCGGCGTGGACGTGACGCTGATTTGCGATAATATGGCCTCTATCGTCATGCGGAAAGGCTGGGTGCAAGCCGTGGTCGTAGGTTGCGACCGTGTAGCCGCCAATGGCGACGTGGCGAATAAGATCGGCACGTCCGGGTGGCTATCTTGGCCCGGCATTACAAGATCCCCTTCTATGTATTAGGCCCGACATCCACCATCGATAGCTCGTGCCCGGACGGCGATTCCATTGTAATAGAGGAACGTAACCCCGATGAGGTCACCGAGATGTGGTATTCAAGGCGTATGGCCCCGAAAGACGTAAAGTCTACAACCCCGCCTTCGACATTACTCCCCACGAGCTAATCACGGCTATAATTACGGAGAAAGGCATCTTTTATAAAAATAATCGCTGAAAGTTTTTGCTAATCCCGAAACAATCAGTAATTTTGCTGCCCAATTTGTGGATATAAGTAATTAAACAATATAATAAATTAAATTATGATCGTAGTTCCATTAAAAAGAAGGCGAAAACATTGAAAAAGCGCTGAAGAAATTCAAAAGAAAGTTCGAAAAAACAGGTGTAGTAAAAGAATTGAGAAACCGTCAGGCTTTCGAAAAACCCTCTGTAGCAAAGAGAAAACAAACTATGCGTGCTGTTTACGTACAGCATTTGCAACAAGTAGAAGAATAATTATAGCTTCCGGGCTTGTTTTATTGAATTCTTATTCCTATTTTCGTTGCATGAATGTTGATGCAACGAAAATATGCTGATCGATGACTTTCTAAACTATCTCCGGTATGAGCGGAACTATTCAATTATACGATTGGTGCCTATTCGAAAGATTTGGACCAATTCCAGAGGTATGTAAGAGAGCATCGAGAAGGTGTATTCAACCCAGGGAAATCGACTCGGATTTCGTGAGAAGCTGGATCGTCAGTTTGATGGATAATAGCTTTCTCCCGTATCGGTAAATCGGAAATTGAGTTCTTTGAAATCTTTTTTAAGTTTCTCATGAAACGGGGGATTGTCTCCGCGAATCCGTTGAGATTGGTGAGCGGTCGAAAACGAAGAAACCCTTGCCTTACTTTTTTTATTAAGGATAGCGAGTTGGAGGCGTTGTTGGACGGGGACGGTTTTGATGAGGATTTTGAAGGTGTGAGGAATCGGTTGGTCATTGAGATGCTATACGATACCGGGATGCGCCGCTCAGAGTTAATCGGCATACAAGAAACGTGGATGTGGATTATGAGGCGATGCAGGTCAAGGTTACCGGAAAGCGGAACAAGCAGCGGTTGATTCCTTTGCGGAGGGTTTAAAAAACTTAATGCTTGCATACACGGAAGTCCGTGATCGTGAGGTTGAGGCAGCCGGTGAATGGTTTTTCGTTCGAAAGAATGGAGGAATCAGTTGTCGACAGGGATTGTTTATAATATAGTAAAAAGCAATTGTCGGAATACCCATGCTGGCGAAACGAAGTCCACACGTGTTACGACATTCATTTTGCAACAGTATGTTAAACAACGGAGCCGAGCTGAACACTGTGAAAGATTTATTAGGTCATAGCAGTCTGGCTTCTACCAGTATATACACACATACAACTGAGGAATTAAAAAAGTGTATCATGCTCATCCAAGAGCAAAAGAAGGAGGTTTATTATGGACGTTAAAATTCAAGCAATTCATTTCGACGCAACTGCACAGTTGGAGGCGTTTATTCAGAAGAAAGTTTCTAAATTGGAGCAATACTTCGATGGTATTATATTGGCAGAGGTTACATTGAAGGTGGTTAAGCCTGAGACGGTGAAGAACAAGCAGGCCAGTATAATGTTGTCCGTGAAGAAGAACGGGAATGTTTCGCTGATAAAATAAACGATACTTTCGAAGGGGCGATAGACGATTGTGTTGAGGCTTTGGAGAAGCAACTGGTTAAATTCAAAAAATCAGAGCCAAATAAAAAAACGGTAGATAAATTTGGTATGTAAAAATAATATCTAAATTTTGCAGCCGTTTCGCCGTGGTGACGAAACGGCTGCTTTTAAATATCGCCTCTT
>VOFC01003647.1_pt1 | contig 20634 bp, 28 predicted proteins | sample 5384161 | NCBI WGS metagenome assembly VOFC01 (sample SAMN12384722, study PRJNA508395) | human gut metagenome | isolation source: healthy gut B | host: Homo sapiens
TGAAGTTACGTATTGCTTGTTCAACAATTATAAGTTCCAGAACCAAGGTTTGAATGTTTACATAAAATTCCATTATTTCTTCTTTAGTATATCTTTTTTCAAATAATATTAAAGAATTTTCTAATAATACCACCAATACCATGACTAGTTGTATCTGTTGCTGCATTTTAGAAACTTGCATCGTAGAACCACCACCTGCATCACCCTAAAAAAGCTGTCCGAAAACAGCTTTTGAGAATCTTGCGATGTCAATACCATTATGTTGGAAGAATCTTGAATTCAGTTGCAACCATAGAATCAGCTCACTTGGAGGAAGTTGTTCAACTAACTTTTCACGATTCCTCTAACCAAGTCTTTTAAATCTGCTCAGTCATATGGCAATCTTGGTTGAATCTACTTTATATAATCTTTCAGATACCCTCTGAGCAGTTATGATTATATAGCACAGAAGATAATTCCTAAGGAGAATAATGCAACTAAACCAAGCATTATTATTATTAAACTTTAGTCTTTCAAAGTCTTATATTTAATCTTTTCTAAATTTTTCATATCGTCACTAATCACCATTTTCCTATTTTAAAGAATACTTTAACTTTATCAAATTCCTTATATTCTTTATAACTTAATAAATGCAATTCTTTTCATTCTTTAGTAGTTCCTTTTTTGATAGTCTTTTTTCTTCTTTTTTCTTTTTTAAATATATTACGTTTATTTTATCAAATATTTCTTTATCTTGAAGGAATTACGTTTTAGTATTTTGTCTTCTTTTGTATCTTCCTTTTACGTTTCTTTTTCAATTGTTTTACAGTCTTCTTTCCATAATTTTACCCTTAAAAATATATACATCCAACACTAACATAATCAATTTAGGTCTTATTTTTTTATTTATAATGTATCCTTTTCTTCAATATAACTTAGTGGAATACTCTTTCTTTTATTGGTATCAATAAACCTAGAATATCATTTAATCATCATGCAATAAAAAAGTCCATTCATCGCGATTATTAGGAAAGTAATTCCTCCATAGAAATATCATATGTAAAAGTTGTGGGTGTATTATTATTTATAGGAAAAAGAAGTGTGATTATTTGTTTCTTTAGCATCAAAATCAATGTATTTTCCTTTTGTAAATACCATGTTAATCTAGTGTAGAAGGACTTAAAGTATGCTGAAGTTATTATTCTTTCTTTTAAATGCTTCTACCTCAGAAATAGTAATTGGTTGGTTTTTTGGCGCATAATATATGATATCTCTTCTAAATAATATTCGTTACTTTCATTAACTAGGCTCTAAGTCCATACCCACGATTAGCATAGTTGATATTTTTTAAATTTGTTTTTTATTTCCACCTGATAGTTCATAGTCACCTTTTAATATTATATAATATATTCCAATATTTGCAAATTAAAAATATTTATATAATTGTTTCAGTCGAATGTTTGGTGATGATGCGAAGGAAAATAGAAAAGTTCAAATTTGGAGACACATGTAAGGAAAAGTCAACAACTGACTGATGAATTGATGAATTTTTATTATGTGGGATGAAGCGAATGGAAAGAGTGTTACTGTATTAGGTAGAAAATTATGTCAGTACCTGGTAAACCAGGTAAAACTCAACTGAATTTTATTAAATAATAGACGGATGAAGGACGTTCCTGATGGCTATGCTGAAAGGACTAAAGAAAACAACGTAAATTTGGACTTATGATTGAAGAGTATGTGTGAAAGAAAAAAACTTGAAATGTTTTTCAGTTGATTTCCGTCATAAAGCTCAAGAAAATGACATATTAATGTATAATACGTAAAATATAATATTCAGTCAGGAAAGGTCTAAATATGTACAAGATAAAAGTAAAGATAAATGGAAAATCATTAAAGGAATCTTAAAATTGGTTATGATAGAATGAAAAGGGTTTCTCAAGTGTTACTAAAAAGGAAGTAGAAGAAATATATCATATTTATCTATTTATAAATTCATGAATAGTTCTTGTGTTTTTTTGTTTGTTATATTATTATTATAGGTGATGATATGAAAAATAAGGGATTTACTTTGGTTGAACTACTATGGTTATTGTTATAATTGGTCTTATACTTGGTAATAATTTTGGTACCAAATGCTTTTAAGATTAGTAGTAAAGTTGGAAAATAGCTTATGAAACAAAAAGCTATAGAACAAAATCAGCCCGGTGCGGTGCAACTGGCGGAAACAATAGGAGTTGTTAGAACGAGTGCTGGTAGATGTGCTTTAAAGTGGATGCTGATGATAATTTGTCTGCCATTAGTGGGAAGCGAATGGAGTTATAAATGATGCAGGTTCTTAGAAAAGTATCCACATAAAAATGACTATTCTAAGATTATTTAAAGTTAAATACTAGAATATGATAGTAAAAAAAATGTGACTTATAATTGTCCAAATAAATTAAACTAGAGCATATTATGAGAGAATATTGTACTGAACTGGTTGATGATTATATAATCAACACTTGAATGTGTACATATATTATAAGAATAATCGTGCATATGCGACTTTTGATAAAGTAACGTGTGATCAAAAAAGAGATATGCACTGTGATATGACAGTGAATATAAAAGATGTTCAAAAAAGTTAACATCTACAACCAAAAAATAGAAACTTGAGAAATTTTGATTATATGGCACCATAAGGCAATTATTTTATCTTGGTTTAGTTGCAGAAAAGAATGAGAAAAATTAGTATGTTTAGTTGTAGACCTACTACAGGTAAATCGACACTTTTAACAGACTTATAAATGAAAGTGGTGAATATTGCAGATACACCGGGGGTAATCTAGGGATGGAATTTGGAATAGTTAATTATAAAACAAAATCTTTTAGTTTGATTTCGATACTGGTGGTATTGATTTAATGTGAGATGAAGTTTTTTGTAATATCAACATAAAGATGCAAGCTGAACTCATATGATGAAGCGGATGTTATTGTATTTGTAGATGGAAGAGAGAGCATCATCAAATGACCTTGCTGTAAGATATATGCTCTTTAAGAACAAATAAAAGTAATTGTTGCTTTAAATAAGATGGATGATAAAAAATGATGACAAATATATATGAATATTATGAGTTAGTTTGAAAATATTGTATGTATTTCGTTAGAGCATAAAAAGAAACATAAGAGCTTTAGATATGATTACAGAGGATTTCAATGACTATTCCACTGAAGAGGATGAAGAGGTTTTAAATTACGTAATTGGAAGACCTAATGTTGGAAAAAGCAAATAGTAAACGCTATATTAGGTGAAGAAAGAAAATCCTATCTGATGTTGCAATTACCACTCGTATTCAGCAGATTCAAGATTTACATATGATCATCAAGATTACCTGGTTAATGGATACGCTGGAATGCGAAAAAGGAAAAATTTATGAAAGTATTTGAAAATATTCGATTATTCGTAGTTTAAAAGTTTATATGATGTGATGTTGTTGTTATTGTAATTGGATGCTTAGTGGAATAATTGAACATGATAAACATTATTGTTTCTCTATGCCTTACAAGCAGGTAAAGCTATATGTTAGTTGTTAATAAATGAGCAATTAAGGATGAAAGGACTTAAATTAAAGAGTGGAAAACGACTGACAATGAATTCCAATTCATTCCTTGCGTTAACGTAGTATTTTTATTCATAAACTAAGGCGAGAATTCACCTTATGCCAGCAATACTAAAATGTTATGAATCCTATACTAAAGAAAATAAAACCATGTGTTAAATGATGTATTAGAGATGCGGTTAGTTTACATGAACCCTTCCATATAAAGGAGTGAGATTAAAAGATTTTGTTGAATGGAACTGATTCTAAACCTCCAAAATTTGTATTTCATGTTAACAGAAGTAAATCTTAGTACATTTTTCTTATGAAAGATATTTGAAAAACAAGATAAAGAGAATCATTGACTTAGATGGCAGCCCAATACCTTCAATTTAAGAACTGAGGTGAGTGAGTAGTGAAAGATAAACTGTCATTGGTGTCTTTAAGTGGAATAATTGTAGGATTTTAATGAATAGCAACCATGGCCCTTCTTAATAATAAAAAGGAGAGCTTTGATATTGGAGAAAGCAATAAACGAAACGGATTATGTTGTTATAAAAAGGAAATAACACCACTACAAAAGTAGAAGACTCAAACATTAATGTTGAGATAGAAATGTGGCAATAATACAACAATACTAAGACAACTTTAGTAACTACTAAAGTATCTGGAAAAGTTGGTGAAATTATAAAATGCTTTAGCATCAGAATATGATTCGGTTTCTCAAGAAAGTTGGTTGATTCTTGTTGAAAGTGCTTAAAACTTATTTATTAAAAAATAGTTGATTTATATTTTATGGAACCGAAATAAATGGAGTGTATTTTTAAGGATTTAACTATGAAAAGTAAAAATGATCTGTTATCAGCATGCTCTTTTACTCTGATAGTAAAAATAAATTCTTATTTTCCTGATTATAAACAAGAATTAGGAGAAAATAGAATGAAGTAAAGATAAATTATCATGAATATATGAACTTCGAATATATGTTGAACAAAATAAAAGAAACAGTTAAACATGAATTAATATTTAGTGTTAAAATTTCTATTACATGGTCTAATTTAAAAGTGATGTATTTAAAAAATGGTAAATAAAACAACAAAACATCTTTTTGTAAAGAATGAAGAAATATTTAAAAATAACCAATGAATTGAGATGAAGAGCAATTTAGAGATTGTAGTAGAAAGAAAAAAAATTAAAATATATATTTTAGAATAAACAGAATAACGAAATATGTTACTTGTCCTAAATATGAATTTGACCAAAATTATCAAACTTAATAACAATCATGATTCTTTAGTAAGAATTGTATAAAAAAGTTAAGAAAGAACTACTGAAAAAGAAAAAAACAAGCTATTTAGGTAAAAACGATTTATCATAATAGATTATCTTTGATGTAGACGATAGTAATCCTTTTGCTCGCATCTATTAGTTTCAATGAATATCTTTGAGAAGAAGTGTTTAGATGTATTTTCAAAAAAAGAATGGATGATATACTCCTCAATTTGATAACTTACCAGAGTCAGGTAGGTTGCGTAAGAAAATGAAAACTAGATGGGGAGTATGCAATCGAAAAAGTATGACAAATCGTTAAATACTGAATTAATAGCCAAAACCTTATTTGATTGATTATGTTAGTGTTCTGCGAACTTTCTCATTTTGAGCATATGGATCATTCAGCGTTTTTTGGAAATGCGTCGAAATGCATTATCCAAGATATAAGGAAGCTAGAAAAAGAATTAAAAAGTTAGATGAATAGAAATGATTGAATCGGTAACAATGAAAAGATAAAAAAAGATATTCAAAATTAAATGAAAAATATCGCGATAAGGAAAATATGTTTATTTAGAAGGTGAACATTTAGTTGAAGAAACTTAGAAAAAGGTATTTAATTTGATATTTTTTAGAAGAAAAAGAAAAATTCTTACCCAAGTTAGTATTGAAGCTATGAAAAACTTAGCAACCTTCTAATCCTCCAAAAATACTGTTATATTGCAAAAAAATTGAGAAAGAGATTATCACAATGAAAGTTTTAGTTTTAGATGATATTCAAGATCCAGGAAATCTTGGGACGATTATAAGAAGTGCAGTTTTGAATAGATACAATTGTTGCAAGTACGGTTGATGTATGTATCCAAAAGTTATACGTGCAACAGAAGGGAATGCTTTTTAAAATCAATTACTTAAAAGAGATTTGCTGAATTTATTAATGAAAATAAGAATGTTTTAACATTTATTACAACTGATGTTAGAACTGAAAAGACATTAAAGATATAGAAATACCAGGAATATATGCTTTTGATTGGTGGAAACAGGAATGGAGTAAGTGACGCTGTAAGTGAACTTGTTCCCAAAATAAAGTTAATATAAAATAAGTGAAAAGTGTGAATCGTTAAATGTTTTATTGCAACTTCAATATCTTCTTTATGAGCTTTATGTTAAGATAGACTAGGGTCTGGTTTTTTATAATAACAACATTTTTTTTCAAATTAATTTGAAAATCGAGGAGGCAATAGTAAAAGCCTCTAAAATAGGTTATGGATGATGCAAAAGAACTTAATAGTAGTTTTATTTTATGGTAATAGACATGTGGCATAATACAGAATATATGGAAATGTTTAGTAGAAAACTAAGTTATTTAAAGTATATCACCCAATTTAAAAGCAAACGAAAAGAAGCAAGCGGAATGAACAACAAAAAAGGATGATTTTACAATAACATATAAAACGGCACTTTATATGAGAAGAATCCGAATGATTCAAACAGAAATAGCGATATTGGTATCCAATAAAGACAATTTGATCTATACAGAGGAGAAAACGATGTATTGCTCCAACAACAAAATTTAGTAAACGAGACTGGGGAGCACGGTTAAAGTACCAACGAACTTATTGGGTGGTTATGTGAGCTTATTCGCGTTGAAAAATTACAGCAAATGCTCAAAACGACAAATTATGATATAAAACGTTTGAGCCATGCGAATCGTCTGGCGAATATAGAGGTTGCGGCGGTTCAAACAGGCTGTGGCGGTGGTGGAGTAAACACATATTGCCATAACTCTATTTTTTATCATTCCTGAAGAATCATGGAGCATGCTGTTTGCTATGGGTCTCTGATGGCGATACATAAGGCAATGATTTTATGTCCAAGTCTATGGAACCAAATATCGAGGATTTGATTTTACTATAACCAGACTTATTTATGGTTTTATTAATGCAGGTATGTATGGGCCTTATGAGGTGATAACTAATATAATACCCTGGAGGCGCGATATCTGTGTCACATAGGAAATTCACTTTAACAGAAAATCAATGTATTTGTTATAAATGTGCAGAATCAATGAGACTTCAACTCAAAAACGACATCAACTGTACATGTAACGAGAGCAACACTAACTGCAACAGCAAAACAAGGTAATGGATACGCGCGTATCACTTTAATGACAGCACAATCTACTATAGCAACAGATACAGTAAATAATTACCGCTCAAGAAAATGCAAGCCAAAGTTTAGAAAATATAACAGGAAAATCATTAACCCAAAAATTAAAATTAAACAAAGTATCTCGAACAGAGAAGAAAGTATATAATGGTCCAACAGAGTGGGGTGTTTGATTATACAGGAGGAGAACAAACATTTACAGCACCAGTAAGTGGGACATATAAATTAGAGGTTTAAGGGGGAGCTCAAAAAGGTGGCTCGGGTTCTTTTAATAATTATTCAAATGATAAAGCTGGTTATGGCGGATATTCACTTGGATTAATTTCTATCAATTTGTCTTCAAAAATATATATAAATGTTGGCGGTGCTGGTGGCGTTGTAAATAGCATAAATGGAAGTGCTGGTGGTTACAATGGTGGTGGAAATGGAGAAGCTACCTGTGAAGGTTTTAAATACCCTGGAGGCGGAGGCGGAGGTGCAAACATATTTCTGGTACATCAGGAATTCTTCCAACTCTATCTAATAAAATTGATAATATCATAATCGTCGCAGGTGGAGGCGGAGGTGCTGGATTATATAATGGTGGTTACAATCAAGGCGGAGGTTATGCTGGTTCTGGCGGTGGATTTGCTGGCGGTGCTGCAACTACTACTAACCTTAGGCCTATCATCGGCGGAACACAAAACCACTGGTTATAGTTTTGGTTTAGGAGAAACTTCCGTCGCATGTCACTATGCAGTCGATGGCAACTTCAGGGTAATGGAGGTGGAGGCGGAGGTTTCTATGGCGGTTTTGCTTCAGGTTATACAACCGGTGCTTATACCAATGGTGGCGGTGCTGGAGGATCTGGTTATATTGAAACTCCTTTTAAACGAAAAGACTATGTATTGTTACAATTGTACTGAGTCAAGTGAAACATCAACAAAAACGATAAGCACAACTTGTGTAAACTCTAATCCAATTGAGAAGTGCTAAATCCGGAAACGGATATGCACGTATTACTTTAATATCGTATTAGATTAAGTATATAAATTTTATATACTTTTTTTATAAAATTTATATTATAATTTGTTCAAATTTATATGGTGATAATATTGAAAGATTTTATCTTTTTTAAAATCAGAAAAAATTGCTCATCGAGAAATTTTGATAATAAAAGAATATATGAAAATACAATAAGCGCATATGACGAGCTTTAAAATATAAATATTATAATACATATTGATGCTTTAATGTTAAAAGATGAAACTATTATATGTTTTTCAAGGATTTAGATGCTAAAAAGGTTTTTACATGTTGAAGAAAATATTGAAAATAATGACATATGAGCGAATTAATGTATATTGCTAAATATCAAATTCCAACTTTAGAAGAGGCAGAAATGTAATAAATGGTAAAGTTCCTATAATTATTGAAATTAGAAATAAAAAGAGACATCATTTATTTGAGCAAAAATTAAGTGATATTTTAGACAATTATGGTGGTTTATTTGTTATTCAATCTTTTATTTCAAGTTTTAAAAATGGTTTGAAGTAAGAACAAGCATTATGTTACAGGGCATTTAGTTTTAAAAAGAATAGTAGGAAAGACTACTTTTAAAAGAACATTTAAATATCAATATTTTACTCTATAGTGATGCTAGAATTTAAAAGAATTGTGGTAGTAAAATTGTTATTGGTTATAAAATATTAAATAAAAAAGAATATGAAACAACAAAAGATGTTATACGATAACTTAGAGTTTGATAATATAATTTAGAAATAGATAAGTATGAGTAATATAATGGTTTTTAATATGAGTTAGGGAATATTTATGTATATTGAAAAGGGTTAATACTCATGGTATTAAAGGTGAAATAAGATAAAGTAGATATTTAATTTATAAAGATGTTGTTTTTAAAATTGGTAGCTGAAATTAGTATTGTTTCTCAAACTTTTAAAAATAAAAACATATCGTGTTCATAAGGGTTAAGAAAACGTTAACTTTGAAGGAATAAATAATATCAATGATATTTTACCTTGAAAAGTAAAATAAGGTATTGGAGAAACTTATTACCCAAAGAAATAATTTTTTATAATGATTTGATCAATAAAACTTAATTTAGATGATGGTTTTGCAAAGTTGTTAGATTATTCAAATACTAAAAATCCTTTATTAATATGTATTCATGATGAAAAAACATTTTATATTCCTATGAATGGTAATTTTATAAAAGAAATAAAAAATGATATTACTTTTGATGATTCAGCAAAGGCTGATATTAAGTGAAGATAAGCATATTAACTCTCTTTTTCCGAATGATAATTTTAAAACATCATCTATAAAAAAGAGCTATTTGATAAATCTTTAGTGAGGAATGATAATTATATAAGAGATTTTTCTAAACTAAATAACAAGTTTGATGATACCCTTATGGTGGGGTTCCTGGAATGTTATGCGAGATTATTGTAGTTGATGCCATAAATTCAGTTAAACCGATGAATCAACGTAATATTAATTAATTAGCTGGGAAACTACATTTTAACCAAAAGATTCATGATTTTGACGCAAAAAGGTTTATTAATTTTGTATGGGACATTATGAGGGATAGATGAAAGAATTCCTAAATTATGGCTGATAGCGGAAACTCTTCATTGGTGATTTTATATTGATCTGTAGAAATACCAACTATGGCCGTGAGTGATGCAATCATTAGATTTATTCTAGGAGTTATGTGCGATGAATCAAGTAGTAATGAATCATTTGGTCAATAGTCTATCCGGTATATACTCGTCCAAGCGTGTACGATGGACATGAAGTACCTGAAGTATTGATGAATGGTAACGTGTGCTGGACGACAATTGGAGAAAAGAAGAAGCTAAAAAAACACAAGAACGTAGACCAGACTTGTTAAATGGGCAAGAGGGATTCCTTCTGAAAATGGTATCATTTGTTGTATCTAAAAGAAAATAAAAGGGACAATAGACTAGTTTTGAATATGATCGATTAAGTTTTAAATATTTTTAAGATATAATGAAGAACTTGATTATGAGATGAATAGAGGAAGAAAGTCTTTAGGCTTCTTTCTTTTATTTAACATGTGATTTTGAAAGTTATATAATATATAATATTTAAAGTAAATGAAATATAATGAAGAATACTATGAAGAATGTTAAAGTAGTAAAAATCACTGTTGAAGGTGAAGATTGGGAAAAATGCATAGATAAAAGCTTTCTCAAAAAAAAGAAAAAAGATATAAAAGTAGATGGATTTAGAAAAGGTGCAGTTTCTAAAGAAGTTTATATAAAAAGGTAGGAATAGAATCCCTTTTTATGGATGCATGTGATATAGCAGTTAATGAAAGATATGAAAGTGCTTTAAAAGAAGCTGATATTGAACTTGCTTGTGAACCAAGTGTAAATGTTGTATCTGTTGATAAAGATAAATGTGAAATTGAATTTACATTTATATCTAAACCAGAAGTTACTCTAGGAGCTTATACTAAACTTGGTGTTAAACGCGAAGAGGTTAAAGTAGAAAAAAGAAGAAATTGAACATGAAATCGATCATATAAAAGAACATATGGCTGAAGTCGTTATTAAAGAAAAACGGTACTGTTGAAGAAGGAAATACAGCCGTAATCGACTTTGAAGGATTTGTTGATGGCAAGAAACTTGAAGGAGGAACTGGAGCTAATTATCCACTAGAAATTGGTTCAAATACATTTATTCCAGGATTTGAAAGTGGACTTATTGGTGCTAGTGTTGGAGAAACTCGTGAATTAAATTTAAAATTCCCAGAAAAACTACACTGAAGAACTTAAAAACAAGGATGTATTATTTAAAGTTACAGTAAGAGAGATTAAAGAAAGAGTTATGCCTGAAATGAATAAAGATTTCTTTGAAGATCTAGGAATTGAAGGCGTTGATTCTAAAGAAACTTTTAGAAAGTCATGTTAAAAAAGAACTTGAAGATAGAAAAAATCATGAAGCTGATGACAAATATATTGATGAACTATTACATATCGCAACTGATAATATGAAAGTAGAAATCAATAATGAAATAATTGATTCTGAAGTAGAAAGAATGATTCAACAATATAGACAAGAATTAAGCATGCAAGGTGTTAGTCTAGAACAATATTTATCTATGACAGGTACTAAACTTGAAGATATGAAATCTATGATGAAACCTCAAGCTATAGCTAGAATTAAAACTAGATATTTACTTGAAGCTATCGTTGATGAAAAAGAAAATTGAAGTTGATGAAGAATCTGTTGAAAAAGAAATTAAAGATGCTTGTGAAAAGTATGGTATTGAAAGAGATGAATTCTTAAAAATACGTTGGTGGAGAAGACGGAATCAGATACGATTTGAAAATGCGTAAAGCAATTGATATCATTAAAGAGGGTTAATCCTCTTTTTTTATAAATAATTTAGACTTCTTAATTTACTACTATTTAGATATACAACACATAAAATGCTTACAATTTCAGATATTATTAATGGATAAATACCAATACTTAAAAGACATGTAACAATCATAATTATAGTTTTAAAAATGGAACTTATAAGAGTTACTTTCATAGTGTATGCTGAATAATTTAGACCTTGTAAAGTGCTAACTAAAGGGCCTTCTAAATAGAAAATTGGGAAAAAATATTGAAAGTAAATGAATGTAGTCATAACCTTTATTCGTGTTATATACAAGACTTAACACAAAATTTCCTTTGAAAAACACAAATGTACAAAATAAAGCTCCGATTAAAAAAATGAAATAATCATACTTTGTCTTAATCTTCTTTTTAATATATATTTTATCGTTATAATGTTTTGATACTTCTGGTATTAATGTTGTATTTAGTACAAAGAGTAAAAAATGATGGCATAGTTAGTATCGGAATAACGTATGCATTATATATGGCATATTCACTTTCGATAAAATTTGAAGAATAACCTACGAATAAGAGCATGTTCGTTAAGATTATTGGTTCTAAAAAGTAACAGATATTACCAATTAATCTTGAAGAAACTGATGGTATAGAGATGCTAAATACATCATATGCAATGTGCTTATCCGGTAAAATATCTGACATGGTAAAATGAGAGTTTTTAGGAGCAAAAGAAAAGATATACAATAATCTGTACAAGTTCACATATGGCAGATATTATTATGTAACCAGTAACGGCATGAGTGGTTGAAATATTCATAAGGTAAGGGACTATTAAAAGAAGTAGAATTAATCTTGCAAGTTGTTCAAATATACTTGATATAGCATTCGGTAGCATGTTTTGCTTTCCAAAATAGTAACCTTTATTATTCGGAAATGGTTGTAAAGGGAATGACAAATGAAATTGATATTAAGGGATAATATAGATTAGGATTTTTTAATAAATTATTAGCTAAAAATGGAGAAAAAGCAAAAAATTATTCCAATCATAACTACGTTAAATAAAAGAGCAATTGGTATAACTGATGCAAAATACGTATTCCTCGATAATTATTTCTAGCCATGATAACACTTATAGCATAAGGAAGACCTAGTTGAGTTATTGCGATAATAAGTGAATAACTTGGCATAATTAAAGAATATAAATTAATTCCGTCTTTAATAATTCTTGTGAATATTATTTTAATAAAGAATCCTAGAAGTTTTGTAACAAGGGTGCCAACAAGTAGAATAACGGTTGATTTGATGAATGTATTTTTTCATAACATCCTCCTTTAAATTTAAACCAAAATATTATATAATAATATATGAAAAAATATTCTTAATTATTAAAAGGAGAAAAATATGGAAAAGAAAATTAATACTCAAAGGGATTTATATAATAAAGTGTTACCAGCTTTGAAAACAAAAAAGACATGAACTTGTTTCGGCTGGTATAAAAATAGTTAAAGAAGAAGATATTTGGAATTATAATAAAAATAAAAAATGGAAAAATGCGACATCTTTGACTTTAGCGGGTATAGTTGATGATATTTTAAATACTGATAATCAAGAATATGAAAATTATGTAGTACAAAAATAAATAATTTGCAAAGGTGAATAAATATGGAAAAATTATACGAAGAACTTTTAAAAAATGTGAAGAAAACGGTTATAGTGATGAAGAAATCGAAAACATTAAACGCGCTTATGAATTTGCTTATAAGTGTCATAAGGGTAAAATGCGTAAAAATAATGAGGAGTTTATTACCCATCCTTTAAATGTTGCTTTTGATATGTGCTTCTTTAAATGTTGATTCAACAACCATAATTTCTGCACTTGTTCATGAAACGATTGATAATGGACCATCTTCGTTGGAAGAAATAGAAAGTCTATTTGGAGAAGAAGTTATGCATATTGTTTCATCCTTAATGAAAGTTAATAGATTAAAACTTACTGATGAATCAGAATCTACTTCTCTTTATTTAAGAAAAAAGTACTTGTTGCTCTATCAGAGGATGTGCGAGTTTTAATAATTAAACTTGCTGGTCGTGTTCATAATATGCGTACGATTGATCCTTTTTCAAAAGAAAAACAAAGACTTAAAGCAATAGAAACTCAAAATGTACTTATTCCAATTGCTCATAGATTGGGAATAAACCAATTAAAAACTGAACTTGAGGATATCTGTTTCAGAGTTTTAAAAAAATGAAGATTATAAAAGTGTTGAGGAATCTTTACCAGCTAGTCGTGAAAAATTAAATGAAATACTAGAGGAAACAAAAGAAACTATTATCGAAGAGTTAAAAGCAAAACAATATAAGTTTTGAAATAAAGGGTAGAGTAAAAGTAATTCTTCAATATACAACAAATTATCTAAGGGTAAAAAGATGAGTGAAATATATGATATCATTGGACTTAGAATTATTTGTGAGGAAGAAAGTGAATGTTATTTAATTATTGGTTTAATTCATTCGCTTTATAGACCAATTCCTAAACGTTTTAAAGATTATATTTCGATGCCAAAGGGAAACTCTTATCAATCATTACATACCGGTGTTTTTGGCCCAGAAGGATTTCCTGTAGAAGTTCAAGTTAGAACAAAAGAAATGAATGAAATTGCAGAACATGGTGTGGCATCTCACTGGTCATATAAAGAACATTCTAAACAAATTCAAAATGTTATGGAACAAAAACTACAAATGTTTAGAAATATAATCGAAGCTAACTCAAATGATATAACTGATGATGATACTTTTGCTCAAAACATGAGTGAACTTTTAAGCACTTCAATATATGTTTATACTCCAAAAGGAGATGTTGTTGAACTTCCTGAAGGCTCTTGCCCAGTGGATTTTGCTTATAGAATTCATTCAAGAGTTGGAGATACAACGATTGGAGCAATTGTAAACGATACAATTGTACCATTAGATTACCATCTTCAAGATAATGATATAGTTAAAATCATGACAAATGCTCAAAGTGAACCAAATAAGGATTGGTTAAATTTTTGTAAAAACAACTCAAGCTAAAAGCTAAAATAAAAAGCTTTCTTCTCTGAAAAAAAAGATCGTGAAGAATATATTGAACGTGGTAGAAACTTGCTAGAAAAGGAATTAAAAGGCAACATATCACTGTATCATCAGCGTTGGATGATGAACATATAAATAAACTTGTAAGTGATTTAAAAGTTACTAATTTTGATGAGGTATTATTAAATATTGGGGCTTTAAGATATACACCAAGTTATATTGTAGATTTAATGTACAATGATAAAAAAAGAACGTTCAAGATGTTCTTTTGGATAAGGTAATGAATTCAAGCACACTTCCTAAGGTAAATCATAAAAATGATATTGTGGTTTCAGGATGTGATGATATTCTTGTTAATCTTGCAAGTTGTTGTAAACCAGTATTTGGTGATGAAATTATAGGATATATCACTAAAGGACAAGGAATAACTGTTCATAAAAAGGATTGTGTAAATGTTAAAGATCTAAATGAAAGATTGATTGATGTTTATTGGAATGAAAATAGAAATGACGAAAATAAATATTATATTTCAAAGATAACCGTATATACCAATGGAGTTCAAAATAATATACTTGATATCGTAACTAAATCCACGGTTAGAGGGATAAATATTAATAGTATAAATGAAGTTAATAAAAAGGTGGAAAAAGTTTGCTATGATTTAATTTTAAAAGTAAAAAACAAAGCTGATCTTGATAACTTTATAGAAGATTTAAGAACTTTAGAATTTGTTACAAGCATAAGCAGGTATTAATATGAAGTTAGTTGTGATGCGTAGCAAAAATCTAGTGTGACAGTTGAAAATGAAACTATTGGGAAAATTGAACATGGACTTATGATACTTGTTGGAATAAGTGTTGATGATACCTTAGAAGATGTTCAAAAATTAGCTGGTAAAGTTTTAAATTTACGAATTTTTGATGATGAAACTGGAGTTATGAATAAGTCAATCTTGGATGTTGGTGGAAGTGTTCTTTCAATTTCTCAGTTCACTTTACTTGCTGATACAAAAAAGGAAATCGACCAAGCTATATAAAAGCGATGAAAGGTGAACAAGCTATAGTTTTATATAATGAATTCAATAGAATTTTAAGTGAGCGTGTTCCAGTAGAAACCGGTAAGTTTGGTGCTGATATGCAAGTATCAATCTTAAATGATGGTCCAATAACAATCATAATGGATAGTAAAGGTGACAAATAGTCACTTTTTTTTTTCTTTGATTTATGCTATAATAAGTTTGGATGTGATAATATGAGTAATAAACTTAAGGGATTTTTGTTTGATAATTTTGGCAATAGGGGTATTTGTTATGACAGTCATTTTTTAATAACAATGACAATAAGATAGCCACTGAACTTTACAATAATTATGAAAATGTTTCATCAACGGAAGTAAAAAAGAAAATAATGGCAAATTGGTTGCTACAAATGGTGAGATTACACTTCTTCAAGAAGAGCTAACCGATGAAGATTTTAATGTATCTGTTTCTTCTGCTGTTTTAAAAAGAAAAGTTGAAGTATTTGTTTGGACAGAAGAACAAACAACTGAAAACGGACAAACCTCATATACTTATAGAAAAAATGGTCAGATGAATTAATAGACTCTTCAAAATTTAGATTTCAAGATAGATATATAAATCCAAAGAAAATATCTTATGAATCAAAAACAATTTATAATAATCAAGTTAAACTTGGGGCATTTACCTTAGGTGAAAATGAACTTAAACAATTAAGTGTTAAAACAAAGCTTACTCTAATGTAAATAAAAAGAAACTTCCTAAAGGATTTAGCATTGTAGGAGATTATATAACTGATGCTAAAAAATATTGAATCTCCAGAAGTTGGAAATATAAGAATATCTTATACATATAATGTTGATTCGAGTTTAAGTGTACTTGCAAAACAAAATGGCACATCTTTTGATTACTATAAAACAAAAAATGAAAAACAAGTAGATGTTTTACTAAGCGGTATAAAAAATGGTGAAGAGATTATTAAGTATTTTGAAAATAATAACTATACTAGAAATAATATTTTAGTCATAATTGCTTTAGTTTTAACGACTTTAGGAATAATTAAATTAATAAAAAAGAATAGAATTAACTATTCTTTTTTAAATTGAAGCCATTGCTCCTAAAGAAGAGGATATAATAATAAGTAAATAAAAGATAATCATATATAATGATAAACCAGTTTTAAATATTAAAGATAGTAAGAAGAAAACAACTGAATATAAAGTTCCACAAAGAAGACCTTTTGTGTAACCTCTTTCCATTGAAACATCAGCTATCATATAACCATATATGAAAAATATCGCGATAGTTAGTAACAAATATAATAAAGGAAATATACTTACATTAAATAGATTGATTAAAGAAAATATAATTGTAAGCACCAATATTGAAACTAGGGGAACTAAACTTATTTTTTAAATATTTTTTCAAAATTATCACCTAGTTAAATATATTATTTAATTTTTGAATTATTACAATTTAATAACTTCGTTTGCTGTATGTGAGTAACTTCTAAGAAGTGGTCCAGCACCCAGTTTTATTCCTCCAAAGTAACGAACCACACATATGAAGACGTTATTTAAATTGTTTCTTTCAATGATGTTATATATTGGAAGACCAGCTGTGTTGCTTGGTTCTTTATCATCACTTTTTTTTTCGCTGTATTTTCAAATTTGTAGGCATATGGAATATGTCTTGCTTTTTTTATGTTCAATTTTTAAACTATTTAGGATTTCTTGAACATCTTCAATTGAGTCCAATTCATAATAATATCCAATAAATTTAGATTTTTTATTTCATAAGTATAAGTGTTTAATAGTTTCAAAACAATCACCTAATTTATAATAACATAAATGAGTAATTATTTGCTATAATAAGAATAAGTTTGGAAGTGATTTAATGCAAAATGAAAAATTCATGAAAAACTAAAACTTGTGCCACATTTACCAGGTAGCTATCAAATGAAGGATAAAAATGGGATAATAATATATGTTGGTAAGGCAAAAGATTTAAAAATAGATTGTCTTCATACTTTAATGGTCGAGTTACAGGCAAAACTAAAAAGTTAGTTTCAGAGATTGATACTTTTGAATATATTGTTACAACAAGCGAATTGAGTCATTTATTCTAGAAATAAATTTAATTAAAAAATATGATCCAAAATATAATATTTTACTTAAAGATGATAAAAGTTATCCATACATCGAATATAAAAGGAAACCTTATCCAACAGTTAAAGTTGTTAGATATCTTAACGTTAAAAAAAGAGAAAATAAACATTTATTTGGACCTTATGTAAATGCATCAGCAGCTAGAAAAATGGTAAACTTAATAAATAGACTTTATCCTTTAAAAAAATGCTTAAATGGAAGAGATTTGTGTTTATATTATCACATTCATGAATGTTTAGGTTACTGTGTTAAAAAGATTGATGAAGAAACAATTGATAATATGGAAAAACAAATTCTTGGTTTTTAAATGGAAATGATTCAATTATTATTGATAAACTAATGGAGCAAATAACTCTTGCTAGTGAAAATATGAATTATGAACTTGCTTTAGAACTTAAACAAGATCTTGAATATATAAAAAGTAATACAAGAAAAACAAAGAGTAGAAATAAGTGATAGATCAAGTATGGATTTTATCAATTACTATTTTGAATCAGGATTTATTTCAATTGAAATTTTTTCTTTATAAGAGCTGGAAAATTGGTCGGTGGAAGAAATAAAATAATACCAGTTGTAAGTGACGATGCGATAAGTGATTTAGAGTCTTCAATTGCTGTTTTCTATACTAAAAATGAAGTACCTAAAACAATTATTGTTAATAAGGATATGAATACTGAAATTTTATCTGATGCTATTGGAACAAAAGTAATAACAGTTGAAAAAAAGGCGATAAAAAGACTTTACTTGATATGGCATATAATAATGCTAAAATCAATTTGAAAAACAATTTTCAAACAATTCAAAATAAGATTGAACGTACAAGTGGCGCTAATGAAGAATTAGAAAAACTTTTAGGTATGAAAATTAATAGAATTGATTCTTTTGATAACTCAAACTTGTTTGGTACATTTGCAGTATCGGGAATGGTTGTTTTTAAAGATGGGCTTCCTTCTAAAAAGGATTATCGTAAATATAAAGTAAGTGTAGATAAAAATGATGATTATAATACAATGAAAGAGGTTACTTATAGGAGATATTACCGCGCTTTAGTAGAACATGGGGAAATGCCTGATTTAATATTAGTTGATGGTGGAATAAATCAAATCCATGCCGTAAAAAGACACGATTGACTCTTTACATTTGAATATAAAAGTTTGTGGTCTTGTAAAAAATGATAAACATAGAACTAATGAACTTTTAGATGGAGATACTTTGGAATCCTATAAAATTGATTATACATCAAATTTATTTCATTATTTAACACGTATTCAAGATGAAGTTCATAGATTTACAATCAATTATCACAGGGAACTTAGAAGTAAAGGTTCAATTAAGAGCTTGTTTGATAATGTTGAAGGTATTGGAGATGTAAGAAAAAAAGGAACTTATGAAAAGTATGGTTCTGTTAAAAAAAATTAATGAAGCAAGTATTGAAGAATTGGACGAAATATTACCTCATAAAGTAAGTGAGTATTTGAAAAACTATTTGAATTCATTTTATAGTAAAGATGAAGAACAATAAAAATTTCTTGAACCATATGTTTATTTATTATAAAATTATTATAGGTGAGGAATATGAGTAAAGATTTATATAAAAAGTAGAAGAATGTATCAAAATCCAATAGTTTTAATTATAGCAGTTGTCTGTGCAATGATTTTAGCTATATTCATTATAGATATAGTTTCTAAAAAGGTTTCAATTGCTAAAATAGATAATGATACTAAAACTGTTTTAAAAGATATCATGGAAGTTGAATCAGAAAAGAGAAAAGAAGTAGCTGAAGAAAAACTAAAAAACTTGGAAATAATTCTCCAAGTATAAATATTATTGAAAATGGTGATGTACTTGTTTTAATCAATAATTCTTCTTACTTTACAATTGTTGGAGAATTGTTTAAGAAACCTAAATACTATACAGCGTCATTTAAAGCCTCTTACAACGATTATCATGAAATAGTAGTGGAAAAGTATGATGATGGTCTAAACGACTCTAAAAACGATGATATAATAATAAAATAAGATATTCGTGTGAATATCTTTTTATATACTTAAAAAGCGTCTATATTTGCTTATTAAATTATTTAGAAATACATAGTTTTCATTGCTGAAATTATTCTTATATGGTGCTAAATCAAAACTATTGGGATTCTTTTAACACTTGTTTATAGTTACTTTTTTATAAATGAATATACAAAATCTATTTCTTTATCAGTTGTTTTAAGATGATTTTTATTAGCAAACTTAATAATATCCTCTTTTCTTAAATTGATAATAAAATTTTCTATAATATTATTCAAAAAACATTTCCTCCTCGTTATATTTTATGTTTTAATGGTTAATATATTAATATGAAAAGTAAAATATATTTAATTAAAATTTTAATTGTTGTTATTAATATAGTTGTTGTTTGGAGATTATATGATATTTGTATTGTTAAACATGAAAAAATACGAGTATCTTTCATCAATAACAAATGATAAAGTAATTGAATCTAATACTACCTTAAGAGGTAGAATTTTAGATTGTAAAGGTAATGTTTTAGTGGATAATAAAGGTATAAAAAGTTTTATATTATACTAAAATACCTGAAATAAAACTAAGTGAAGAAATTAAAATTGCTGAAAGTCTTGCTAAAGTAATTGATTTAAATGATTTTAGAGTTACGGATTTTACAAATTAATGAATATGTTTTAAAAAATATAAAACGGATATCGATAAAAAGAATTAATAAAGAAAAAATTAAAAAAGTATAATGAAAGAAAATTAAATGAAAACGATTATTTAAATTATAAATATAGTTTAATAACAAATGAAGAAAAAAACAAGTATTTCTAATCTAGAGGTATATATCTATAATCTTATGAATAGTGGATATAGTTACCAAGATAAAGTTATTAAAAAAAGAATCTTACCGACGAAGAATTTACTATGATCAATGAGATGAATTTAAGTGGAATACGTGTAGATATTGATTATGTTCGAATATATAAATATGATACGTCTTTAAATCA
>VOFC01003948.1_pt1 | contig 20633 bp, 29 predicted proteins | sample 5384161 | NCBI WGS metagenome assembly VOFC01 (sample SAMN12384722, study PRJNA508395) | human gut metagenome | isolation source: healthy gut B | host: Homo sapiens
CATCATCCACAGTGTCAGGTCAAGTGCATGAGTACCGATATCGATCAGGGGACCGCCGCCCTGCTTTTCTTCATCAATAAATACGCCCCCAGGTCGGAACGGCTCTTCTGCGAATCGCATGAGCCTTTGCATAGTAAATCTCACCCAGCCTCGTCTGCTTCGCAGGCACTCTTTTAAATACTGGGAATCTGCACGATAACGGTTCTGGTAGCCAGATGGTCAGGATCTACCTGTCTCTTTGCGGTTTTTACCATTTCCTTTGCCTCTGCATAGGTCTTTGCCATAGGCTTTTTCACACATAACGTGCTTGCCGGCTTTCATTGCTGCAATGCTGACTGGTGCATGTGTGTTATGGGAGTCAGAACGAGACAACGTCCACATCCTCTTTCACCAGCTCTGTATAATCGGTATAAACTCTTGCGTCGGGTGTGCCGTATTCTTTCTTTTGCTTTCTCCGCCTGCTCTTTGATCAGGTCACAAAATGCAACCAGCTCGATCTTCAAACATCAGGTGTGGAAGTTACTTATTCTTAATGCTATCTTATTCTTATTCGTCCATCTCTAAGCTCCGGCCGGAACTGGAGAAACATATGAATAAGAATAAACATTTAGTTTTGATGAAAGATACGTAATTGAGCATTCTCTTAATAAAAATATGAGTTTTTAAAGCCATTGGCAAACAGATTCTTAAGGACTGTACCACTGTATCCAAAAAGTGAAAGCTCATATCATATTTGAAAAAAAGGTGCTCCTTTATAGACCTTTTTAACGACTGCCTGAACAGAAAGCACTGTTTCCATTACGGCGATATATGCCTTGCCTGCGAACGTCATAAAAACCGTAACAAATGCGGTGCCTGTGGGCATTGTACAACCTCCTGTTCGGACTACTCCAAAGAGGAATGTCCCAAACTATCCAAGGCTCCCTACGTATGTAATGGTTGTGATCTGTTAAACAGCTGCACCCTTGAGAAAAAGATTCTATAAAAGCTCTTTCCGCGCAAAAAGAGTATGAATTGGTGCGCAGCGAATCACGTTCAGGCTTTAATCTCTGCGAAGATGAATTGAAACAGCTTGATTCCGTAATAAGTCCTTTACTCAAAAACGGTCAATCTATCCATCACATACTTGCTAACAATCAGGACAAGATTTCCTGCTGTGAAAAAAACCGCTTATATTTATGCCGATAGTGGTCTTTTTTTCTGCCAGAAACATAGACATGCCCAGAAAGATCTGATTTAAGCCCAGAAAGAAAAAAGTCCAGTCCCTCTCAAAGTTGATAAATCCTGCAGAATAGGCAGAACCTATGATGATTATAAGCTTTACAGAATGAACAATCCTTCGCTCCCTGTTACTGAACTTGATTCTGTAGAAGGGATAAAGGGCGGTTCTGTATTACTCACCATTCACTTTGTACTTCCAAAGCTTCAACTGGCATTTTTGCGGGAAGCAAATGACTCTAAATCTGTGACTGACATATTTGATCATCTATACGAATTACTTGGGTTTGATAACTTCACCAAACTATTCCCCCTATGTCTGGCCGACAACGGAACCGAGTTTTCAGATCCTTTCGGTATTGAAGTTGACTCAGATGGTGTGATAAGGTCTCGGTATTTTATTGTGATCCCTCTTCTCCCCGGTCAGAAGGGAGCTTGTGAAAATAACCATGAATTCATAAGAAGAATCATTCCAAAATTCACGGATCTTGGGCAGTACGCTCAGGCGGAAATCAATCTCATGATGGATCACATCAATTCCTATCCCTGAACTTGGTGATAAATCACCTTATGAAATGTTTGAATTCTACTATGGCAAGGAAATATTAGACTTACTCGGTATTCACAAAATACCTGCAAATGAAATCATTCTGAAACCGGAATTATTGAAACACAAATAAAGAAAGAAGCACTCTCTTTATCTGTGTGCATTGCACACTTCTATCCTTACTTCGCTTGATTAATACAATTCTGATGAGAATTAACTGTGTCAAAGGCTGCCGCAGGCACCTTTTTAAAGCTTTGGCCTTGACACAGCTAATTTCATCAGATAAAAAATACCCGGCGAAGTAAGGATAAAGATTTCTGCATCTGCAGAAATTTCCTTATAAACAATCAAAAGGCCGGAGTCCTACGCAGTTGGATGAGTTTCCTATCGTTACCTTAAGGGGGTGGAATTCACTAACTCTTACCAGGACCACGTGAATTCGACTTCTCATTTTGATGCGCATTTTCCGGCTTTTGGTTTATTATAGATGCTTTTTGACATAAATACCACCATTTTGTGAAAAAACTTCCACCCCGTGGAAGTTAGTCCCTACAAGGTGGAAGTTACCCTTACAAAGTGGAATTAACTTTTACAAGTGACGTTTTTACAATCCCGTAACATCAGGATAATCCCGCCAGCCAGTAGGCGAACCGGTTCATCTGATAAAGTTTCGTCAGCCATTCGTTTTCAACGGTCCATGCCGCGATCTGGCTGCCGACTCTTCCTGTATCGAAGCTGGCGATTACAATATAAATAATCCATAAAACTACGATGCTTTCTGCCATGCCGACCACGATTCCCAGTACACTGTTAAGCAGTTTCAGAATCGGCAGGTGCGCGATTGCCGAAAGGGACTTGAAAATCAGGTTCACCAGTCTGGCTGCGAGTCCGGTAATCAGCAGCATCAGAACCGACATTATTATATTGGTAGTGTTTTTTTCTTTCACACTGCTATATAAAAGGATAGCCAGCGAAAGGACGAACAGAGAAATGACCAGAGACAGCAGCATCCTGATTTCATCCACCATTCCTTTTTTCATTCCGGCATATCCCCGCCAGAGGGCAAATAAGATCACACAAACCAGCAGTACGTTCATTTTTTTCTCCCGTTTATTTCATTTCTATCATATCTATGCTGTTTACAGTAACCGCAAGAAACCGGTTTCCGCCCAGCGTTTTCAAAAGCTGCGTCTGTTCCGGTATCGGTCCGCTGTATTTTTCTTTTCCGTTCAGGTTATAAATCAGGCACTCTGCTTCATTATATATAATCAGTTCCTGATCCGAAATCAGAACATCCCGGTATTCGATTGCAAACGGCAACGACAGCACCTGCGTCCCGTTCATATTATAAATGTCAATCCGATATTTTCCGTTTCCGTTCGTACCATTAAAAATAAACGCCACATAATTGCCGCTACTGCGGACGTCCTGCACCTCCTCCTGCATGAAATTCTGGAAGATATTTTTTGGAATTTCATTCCCTTCATATAACATGAACTGATTATTTCCCACAGAATACGCCGTATGCGTCCCCGCAAACTCTGCCAGCGGGATTACCGTATCCGAATATTCGTAGGAGCTTACCATCGTGTCGGTGTAGTTTTGTCCGACTTCGTCAAAATTGTAAAAGCTGACGATCGATTTCATACTGCCGCTTTCTGCTTTCAGATATGCCACCATCATCAGTTTTCCATTGTCCGACAATGACACGGAAACCGGATAACCCGATTTCTGCATCGTCGTTTTGATTCCGACTGCTTTTTCCCCAGTAGGATTATAGACGTTGATCCAGGTCACATCCCCGTCCTCCAGAATCGCCGCCACAACACCGTTCGCTGCCACGGACAGCGATTTCACCGGAAGGTTCGTATCAATCTGTTTGGATGTTCCGTCCTGACTGATATCATAAATCAGGTTGCCGTTATAATCCCCAACTGCAACCCAGCCCGACCGCACGGAGACGCACGGCGACTGCATGTCGTAAGTCTGGTTCCACATGGCGTTGCCCTTGTAATCCGTATAGCTGATACCATCCTTACTGTAGGTCAGAAAGCCATTCTGGTAGCTCAGCAGAGTAGAACCGGACACCTGGTTCCTGTCGATTGCGGACACGACCGTGTAGCCGGAGTAGGTTTGATTTTTAAGCAGCGTTACCGCCGTCACCGTCAGCGCTGCGATCACGCCGATTACGCAGCCGGAACGAAGGATCACTTTCAGACGATGCGCCCGGATTTCCCGTTTAAAATCCTTGCTGTCTTTTTTCTCGTTTTTTTCTTTTTTTCGCAGGTATTCCCTGATATCTACCATATGAGATAAGTCCCCATTTCTTTTGCAGCATCTTTGCGAGCATGTTGACTCACTTGCGCTCATTCCATCACGAGCCCGCGCTGACGCGCTTTACCGCCTGCTATGCAGGCTGCTCGTTCTCTAATGGCGCAAGAAAAACAAATGTCGCCTTCGGCGTCGCTTGTTTTTCTTGTGCGCTCATTCCATCATAACACATTCATTATTTTGAAGGTAGTAAAATATTCTGTCCGGGCTGGATTTGATTCGGGTCTTTTATATTATTCAGACGGCAGATTTCTATCACTTTTTCATCTGTTCCGTAAAATCTCCTGGAAATAGCAATGAGGCTGTCTCCCTTCTGTACCTGATAGCTTTCCGGGCGCGCCAGGGCTTCCTGAACCTGAGGGGAGGAATCGGAGGCTGATGCGGACTGCCGGGCTGTCGAGGTTTCAGCGTCTGCGTCGGTCGTGACCGCATTCTGGCCATCTGCCATTACGCTATCCGTTGTTACGCTGTCCGTCGTTACGCTGTCCGACATTACGCTGTCTGGCATTACGCTCTCTGGCATTACACTTTCTGGCATTACACTGTCCGTCGTCCTATTGTCTGTCGCTTCGCCATCCATCGCCGCATTGTCCGTGCCGGTTGTATCGTCCGCCTGTGCAGCTTCGTCCAAGGCGGCAGACCGCGCCATTTCGTCCGATGAATTCCAGCCGACAGTCTCTTCTACAATCAGTCCGGAAGATGTATTTTTCGTCTCATTTTTGTATTCCGGACAGCTCCTGCCAACAGGGCGGAAACCGCTTTCATATCCGGATACTGATTGACGGATGTCAGCGCCGTTCCGACCAGAACCAACAAAAGCACCAGGCAGCCAATCCGGCAAAGCTTCGGGAAGAGGGCGCCGGTACTGCCCAAGCGGGCCTGATAAGCTGTCCCAAAAGCAGTTTTCCTCGACGCTGCGTTCAGCGTAGGCGCTGCAGCTTTAAGCGCACCCAACCTCGACAGCACCGTTTTCCTGCCAGACGCGGTATTCGGCGCAGACGCCCTGGAGACAGTTGCACTCCGCGCTGTATTCGGTGTAGACGCCCCGGAGGCGGTTGTACCACGCGCTGCGTCCGCTGCAGCTTCCGCTTTTCTTTTTTCCCGGCGGGCATTGATCGCTTCCATCACCCGTTCCTCCTCCACAGCTGCAGGGCGGCTCTGCTCCCGTTCAGCGATCATATATGCCTGCATTTCTTCGTTTTGTTCATAAAAAATAAAATAGCCTCCGATCTGGATTTCTTCTCCCCGCACGGTCCAGAACCGGACGGAGGCTTCCTTTTTTTCAATTTTTCCAATCCGCTCCAGCTTCTGAAAATACGGAAAATTTCCGCGCCTGAAGTCCGTTTCTTTTTCCACCCCGTAAATTAAATAATAGCGGATGCCGTCCTTTTCCTCCTGCTGCCCGAATGCCAGACACGTCTCTTTTCCCTGGCATCGTTCCAGAAACGTATGGACATAATCCTCCATGTACAATTTTACATTCGGACTGCCTGTCCCGATCTGCATCACATTTTTGGGTATTTTCAACATTTTACCTCTGCTCCTTTCCATCCGGGCACCCCGTTTTCCCTAATCTTAGCAGACCGTTGCCGCAGATTTTGTCTGTTTATGCGCTCTTTTTTGGCGGTTTGGAGTAGAGTCTCGTTCTGGAACTTTTGCACATATTTATTCTGTCAAATACTTCTGTTCGATATAAAAAGCACAATAAAATACATTGTATTTCCTTCCGGACTCTTCTAAACTATTTTTTAGTAGATACCAAAATTTCTGCAGAATACACTAAAGGAGTGGTACTGAAAATGAGCAAACTTTCTCTTGCAGGCGAATGGAAACTTCGCGGAGAATTTATGGACGTAACAGCAGATCGCTGTGCAGAGGTGCTCGCCCACCTCAACGCCATGCCTCCCAAGCCGACAATTCCCGGTTATCTAACCGAAGAAAATATGACCGATGAGGAGCGGGAAATGTATCTGAAAGAACCCGATCCGAAATTTACAGTAAATACCGCCCTCGCCATGCACCCCTATCCTTCCAAAACGGGATATATTCCTATGACTGTACCCGGCGACGTTACAACCGCCCTGATCGATAACGGGATTATCGAGGAGCCTTTTTTAAAGGACAACACAAAAAAAAGCATCTGGATTAAAGAGCTTTCCTGGTGGCTTGTCAAAGAATTTGATATCACCGAAGAAATGCTCAACGAAGATATTGTCCGCCTGAACATTGAAATGCTCGATTTTAATGCCGATATTTTAGTTAACGGCATTCCCGCCGGACATCAGGAAAATACCTTCTGTGCTTTTTCTGCAGATATCAAACGCTTTTTGCATGTCGGTACCAACCAGATCGTGATCCGTCTGACCTCCGGCATGGAATTAAATTATCCACATGACACCGTTTCCTATTACTGTGCAAGTGACAATGCGATCTGCGACCAGCGAGTATACACGCGTAAGCCACAGTTTACCTATGGCTGGGACTGGTGTCAGCCCGTTCCTACCTGCGGTATCGGACGTTCGATCGAAATCGAAGCGTTCAGCGGTGCACAGGTAATCGCTTCCCGCGTCGATACGCTCAGCCTTTCCGGAAATGATGCAGAAATCGAATTTCATTTTGAAATCGAAAAATCCAACATGGTGCAGAGCGCTGAAACAGAGCTGGAATATGAGCTGTCCATCGACGGCAAGACCGCGTATACCGGTCATCAGACTCTGATGCTTGTCGGCGGCATCAATTTTGCACAGGAACGCGTTGTATTAAAGAATGCAAAGCTCTGGTGGCCGAACGGTTACGGTGCTCAGAACCTTTATACCTTTACCGCACGCTGCACGGCACGCGGCATCACCCATGAAGCAAAACCGAAGAAAATCGGTATCCGCACGCTTTCCATCGACTTTTCCAAGCTGCCGGATGAAAGCCGTAACTTCTTCTTCAAGATCAACGGCACCCGCATTTTCTGCAAAGGCGGCAACTGGGTTCCTACCGATTCTATTTATCTGCGGACACCTGATGAAAATTATAAAAAGCTGGTCAGCGAAGGCGCAGCGGCACACTTTACCATGTTCCGTATGTGGGGCGGCGGCACTTATGAACCGGATTGCTTCTATGATTACTGCTCCGAATACGGTATTTTACTGATGCACGATTTTATGTACGCATGTGCTTTTTATCCTGATCAGAAGGATTCGTTCCTTTACGAAGCAGAACGCGAGGCAGAATATCAGACCAAGCGTCTGGCGCATTATCCCTGTATGGCAGTCTGGACCGGAAACAACGAAATCGCCGAGTCCTACACAGACTGGTTCCCGGGAATGCTGCAGCCCGAACGCTACTGGGGCGATCAAATTTTCAACTACATCCAGCCCCGCGCGGTCCAGCACAATAGCCCGCTGATTCCCTACATGCCCTCCACCCCGTACTTTGGAGAACGTTCCAATACCACTGAAGAGGGGAGACGTCCATGCATGGACTTATTTTGGACGCGATTCCAAGACGAGATTCAAATTCTCTTACGAACTGGAAGCTTTTGATCGATTCCCGGCACGTTTTTCCAGCGAATACGGATTTTTCGGCGCGCAGATGGAAAGCACCGTCCGCCGGTATTTGGACGGGGAAGAGATGTCCTTCAACAATCCGTCCTGGAAGCATCACGGCGAGTTCGAACGCAAGCGTGGGGCCATCGACGGCGTTATCAACCGCCATCTGACTGAATTTTCCACGCTGGACGAACGCGGCTATCTGCTTTACAGCGGTATCATGCAGGGACTTTTATATGCCGAAATGGCAGAGGCGATCCGCCAGAAATCCTACGGTGCCGGCGATCTGATCTGGATGTACAACGACTGCTGGCCGGAAACCGGTTGGACCATTATCGATTACTATCTGACCAGAAAGGTTTCGTTCTACTTCTTAAAACGCGCTTTTGATACGAAAAAACTGATTATCCGGAAGGCAGACGGCGGCGCGGTTATAACCGTCATCAACGAAACCCCGATGAAATCCGGACAAATATCTGCGTCGGCACACAGACCTTTGATGGCGCACACAATGATGTTCTCCTGACAAAGGATCTGACCGTCGCTCCGCATTCCTGGCAGCAATTCCATGTGGACGCTGCAGAGCCTGCCGCAGACGGATATTTCGTTGTAAGTGCAGACGGCTTTGAAACAGCTGACAGTCTGCGCGCTTATTACCGCGAATACACCATTCCGGAAAGCGATGCGGTGATCGAATCCGTTGAAAAAGACGGCAGCGATCTGCTCGTAACCGTCCGTGCAAACGTATTTACACCGTTCGCTTATCTGATGACAAGCGACGACAGAGTACATTACAGTGATAACTACTTCAAGCTCTATCCCGGAGAGGCAAAAACGATCCGCGTAGAAAACTGTGACGAGACACCTACACTGTACACAGCTGCGACAATGCACGCGTAAATTTGTATATACCTGTTATGCGCATGCGCAAAAAGATTCACAAAAGGATCTTTCGCGCATGCGTTTCACATTGAGTGAGCATCGTCCTGCGCAATGTTAAAAGAAAGGGGACTTATGTCACATACAATTATTGACCTGCCGTCTGTCAGAGACGACGGCAGGCTTTACCGCGATACCGCTTTGAATTTCGTGGAATCCCTGATTCCGAATCCGTGGAACAGCTGTCACGCGCCCGATCTTTTAGAGCTTGGAAATGGCGATCTGCTTTGCTGCTGGTTTGCAGGCTCCTGTGAGGGAAACGCGGACGTCAGCATTGCTGTGTCGCGTCTGTCAGAGGACAGTTCCCAGTGGGAAACACCGGTAATTGTTTCCGATGATCCAACCCGCAGCGAGCAGAATCCTTCCCTCTTCCTGCATCCAAACGGAGAAATCTGGCTGATGTATACCGCACAGGTTTCCCGTGATCCCAACAATCCAACCTCTGACAATTTACAGGGAACTGCTGAAATCCGCCGGAAAATTTCCCGCGATAGCGGGCACACCTGGGAGGCGACCGAGACAATGTTTTCCGCTCCCGGCTCGTTCTGCCGGCAAAAGATTCAGATTCTGTCCAACGGACGTTTTATTTTCAACAATTTCCGCTGTGCGATCAACGATTCCTGCATGGGAGACGATTACACCGTCCTGCAGCTTTCAGATGACCAGGGCAAAACCTGGCGCAGCGTCATGATGCCCGGCAGCCGCGGGCGCGTACACGGCAATATCGTGGAGCTTTCTCCCGGAAATCTGATCTGCCTGCTGCGCAGCCGCTCTGCTGACCATATTTACCGTTCGGAATCCCATGATAACGGCGAGACCTGGAGCGTGCCGGAGCCTACTGTGCTGCGCAACAACAACGCAAGCATTACCGCAATCCGTCTTCAAAGCGGCGCAGTCTGCGTTGTATACAATGACGTCGCCTTCAATGACGAGCCCGAGCGCACCGTCTGGCCCGACCAGCGCTGTCCTGTCGTACTCGCCATTTCCGAGGACGGAGGAAAAACCTGGCCCTGGCGGCGTATTATCGAGCACGGCGAGGGCTTTATCGGTCCGTGGAACGACGTCAACAACCGCCGTTACGAATATCCCTGCCTGATTCAGGGAAAAGACGGCAGGATTCATGTCGCTTATGCGTGGGGCTATCGCAAGCGTATTAAATATCTGTGCATGGATGAAGCATGGATCCGAGGAGAAAAGCTTTGTAAAGGCGTTGGCGGGGACGAGACTCTGACCTGCAAAAGATAAGGGAAGCAAAGACGGCAACATTCTATTGTCATGAATAAAAACCGGCAGACAGCAAAGCTTTGATCGCTTCGCTGCTGCCGGTTTTTCTATGTCCTGCGCGGACAGTGTTATACAAACCGATATTCTGTTACGGTGTGATACGGTCTGTCAGGTCCGAATACCGAAGAAGGAAACTGTGGTTTATTCGGTGTATCCGGATAGAACTGGGTTTCCAGTGCCAGACCCGCTCTGTAGCCGTAGGTTTTCCCATCCTTTACGTCTTCAAGATCCCTGGAGTTGCCCGAATAGAACTGAACGCCCGGAAGATCTGTATAAACCTCCATTATGCGGGATTTATCAGAGCTCTTGACAACTGCAATTTTACGAACCTGCCCGGTGTAATTGTCCAGAACCCAGTTATGGTCATATCCGCCTGCCATTTTAAGCTGGTCAAAGTCTGCATCGATCCGTTCGCCGATCAGATGCGGCTCTGTGAAGTCCATCGGTGTACCTTCTACGCGTAAAATATCTCCATTCGGAATCGATTCTGCATCGGCCGGAGTATACGCATGAGAAAACAACTGCAGCTCATGGTCGGTAATCGGTCCGGCACCGTGTCCATCCAGATTGAAATAACAATGGTTTGTCAGGTTAAGAATCGTATCTGCATCGCTTACCACATCATAGGTAATGCGCAGTCCGTTCTCCTCCGTCAGCTCATACAGAACCGAAAAGTCCCTGTTTCCGCTAAAGCCAAGTTCCCCATCTTTCATAGACATCGTGAATAAAATGCCGTTTTCTTTTTCTTCGGCATCCCAGATCCGCTTATGCCCACCCAGAGCTCTGTGACTGTGCAGGTTATTGCCATTGTCGTTGACAGACAGCTCGTAGGTTTTTCCTTCGAGGGTGAATTTTGCACCGCCGATCCGGTTCGCATTTGGCGCAACGACTGCACCGTAAAATTTACCGTTTTCCAGATATTGCTCCAGCCTGTCATAACCGAGCGCAACGTCTGCAAAATTACCGTTATGATCCGGCGCCCAGATGCGGATGATCAGCGCACCGAAGCTGCTGACCGTCACCTTCATACCATGACTGTTTTCCAGTGTATACAAATACACCTCTCTGCCGTTTACTTTCCCAAATAACTCTTTTTTCATAGGTTCGTCCATCTCTTTCGTCTGAAAATTTTGTCTGTTACAGCTCGGTACGCCCCTCCAGCGCACGAAGCAGTGTTACTTCATCAATGTATTCCAGATCGCCGCCTACCGGTACGCCACTCGCGATTCTCGTCACGCGGATTCCGGTGGGTTTAATCAGCTTGCCGATGTACATCGCAGTCGTCTCACCCTCAAGGCTGGAGTTGGTTGCGATAATGACTTCTTTTACCTCCGGTTCTCTACTCAGGCGCTCCATCAGCTCTTTTAATTTGATATCATGGGGTCCCACGCCCAGCATCGGGGGAAATCGCCCCGTGCAGCACATGATAGACTCCTTTATATTTTCCGGTTTTTTCATAGGCAGCCAGATCCCGGCTGTTCTCCACAACCATAATCGTCGAATGGTCCCGCTCTGCGTTGGCACAGATCGGGCAAAGCTCGTTATCGGTCAGGGTAAAGCATTCCTTACAATAGCGAACATTCTGACGAGCCTGTATCATCGCATTTGCAATCCTGTTCACCTTTGCTTCCGGAAGCCCGATCAGGTGAAACGCCAGACGCTGCGCAGATTTACTGCCAATTCCGGGAAGCCCCGAAAGCTCGTCAATGAGTTTGTTGATATAGCCGCTGTAAAGATCCATATCAGAACGGGAAGCCTCCGCCGAGTCCGCCTGTCATTTTACCCATCAGCTCCTGGCTCGCTTCGTCCGCCTGCTTCATCGCTTCATTCACAGCCGCAACGATCATATCCTGCAGCATTTCCACATCTTCCGGATCTACTGCTTCTTCGGAAATGGTCAGCTTTACCAGCTCCTTTTTGCCGTTTACGACAGCCTCAACCGCGCCGCCGCCGGATTTTGCAGAGAACTCTTTCACCTCAAGTTCCTTCTGTCCTTCTTCCATCTGACGCTGCATGCGCTGTGCCTGCTTCATCAGGTTATTCATGTTGCCGGGCATACCCATGCCGCCCGGAAAACCGCCTCTCTTTGCCATTTTATTGCATCCTTTCTGTTTGTTACTCTTCTTCTATGTCCATATGAATGACCCTTGTCAGGTCTACATAAGAACTTTCCATTTCCTGTTTGCTGCGCACGCTGCGGACTTCAACCTCGATCTGCTTGCCCGTCAGCTCCGCCAACAGTTGTTCCAGTGCGCCCTTATTTGCCGGTTCTTTGGTAAAATAATCGGACGCCAGCCCGTCTTCCACCACAAGCAGCAGCCGATTGTCACCGCCAAGGCTTAAGCGCGCATTTTGAGATACGACTTCATCGGCTGCTGTGCACTTCCTGCAACCCGCGGCCACTTGGCTACGATTTCTTTGATTTCCTCGGGAACTGCCTTGGGCAGCTCTGCCCTTCTGACCGGCGCTGCTGCCTGCACTGCGGGCTGTCCTGTCGGCGCCGCTGCGATTGCAATCGAGCCGCTTTCGATCTGTTCCACCGTCTGTTCCAGCTTTCGAATCCGTTCCAGAAGTGTATCTTCGTTCGTCTCCATCTCCGGCCTGCACAGCCGAATCAGCGCCATTTCAATCAGGACACGTTTCTGACCCGCATAGCGAATCCTACCGGACAGCTCCGAAAAACACCGGATATCCCGCATGATCGCGTCTACTTCGATCTGCTGCGCTTCTTCTTTCAATCTTGCCAGATTCTCACTGGATATGTCAATCACTTCTTCACAAGAATCCCCGGAAGTTTTCACCAGCAGGAGGTTGCGCAGATACCAGGTAAAATCGGAAACAAACTGGCTCATATCCCGTCCCTGCAGCACGATCTCTTCCAGCACACCGATACAGCCCGCCACATCCCGCGCAATCACGCAGCGCAACAGTTTGCTGAACACCGACGTATCCACCGCGCCCAGCACGTCCAGCACCATATCGTAGGTCAGCTCGTGTCCGAAATGGAACGCAAGGCACTGATCCAGAAGGCTCCAGGCATCACGCATCGCACCGTCTGCAGATTTTGCAAGGTATTTTAACGCCTTTTCCTCGATCGGCAGCGCTTCGCCCGCCGCGGCAAGGGCTTCCTTCATGCGCTCTTCGATCTGTTCGACCGTCAGGCGCTTGAAATCATAACGTTGACAGCGGGACAAAATCGTAACCGGAATTTTATTGGCTTCCGTCGTCGCCAGAATAAAGATGACGTAGGACGGCGGCTCCTCCAGGGTTTTTAACAGTGCGTTGAACGCTCCCGCAGAAAGCATATGAACCTCGTCGATGATATAAACGCGGTATTTTCCTTCCGTCGGGGAATATGCCACTTCATTCACGATTTCACGAATATTATCGACGCCGTTATTAGACGCTGCGTCTATTTCTATCACATTCATGCTTCTGCCTTCTGCAATCGCCTTACAGGATGCGCATTCTCCGCAGGGGCTTCCGTCCACGGATGCTCGCAGTTGACACTTTTTGCAAAGCTTCGCAATACTCGTTTTACCGGTACCTCTTGTACCGCAGAATAAATAGGCATGACCGATACGATCCGACCGGATTTGGTTTTTCAGTGTTGTGACAATCGCATCCTGTCCTTTAACCTCTTCAAAGGTAGTCGGACGGAACCGTCGATACATCGCCGTGTAGGACATGGACGAACCTCCTTATGTTCTCCGCAAAGCAGACGGCGTCACGCAATGTACGCGGCGCCGTCCGTTGTCTTTAATCTCCGAAGCTGATGCCCATCATCTTCGCCTCTCTGACGATGGATGCGTTGGGATCAAGCATTTTTAACTTACCTGCTACCTCTTCCAGCGGAACCTTGACGATTTCGCGGTGCTTGTAGCCCACCATAAAGCCGTATTCCCCGTCAAGAATCATCCTGCCTGCTTCTGATCCGAGCCGGCTGGCGAATACGCGGTCATAGGCACAGGGGCTTCCGCCTCTCTGGGTATGTCCGGGCACGGTTACTCGAACCTCCATGCCGCTCTTTTCCTGAATCTGCTCTGCGATCTCGTAGGAAACTGAAGGATATTTGTAGTTTTCCAGTTTTTTCTTATATTCTTTTTTCGACAGCTTGGCGTCCTCTTTGGAGATCGCGCCCTCTGCAACTGCCAGAATTGTAAATCTGCTGCCGCGGTTATGCCGTTCGTTGATTTTTTCCACAATCTTGTCGATATCGTAAGGAATTTCCGGAACCAGAATGATGTCCGCGCCGCCCGCGATACCGGCATTTAAGGTCAGCCAGCCAACCTTGTGTCCCATAACTTCTACGATAAATACGCGTCCATGGGATGCCGCCGTCGTATGGATGCAATCCAGCGCGTCTGTTGCAATATTGACCGCGCTCTGGAAGCCAAAGGTCATATCCGTTCCCCAGAGATCGTTGTCGATGGTCTTGGGCAGCGTTACAATGTTCAGGCCTTCCTGACGCAGCAGGTTCGCTGTCTTATGTGTGCCGTTGCCGCCGAGGATTACCAGGCAGTCCAGCTGCAGCTTATAATAGGTCTGTTTCATCGCCGCCACTTTGTCGACACCGTCTGCGCCGGGCTCACGGATCAGCTTGTAAGGAGTACGGCTGCTGCCAAGGATTGTGCCGCCCTTTGTCAGAATACCCGAAAAATCGTCATAGGTCATCAGCCGGAACTTTCCGTAGATCAGTCCCTGATAACCGTCCTGAAAGCCATAGATTTCAACGTCTTCCGTGCTGTTATAAAGCACCTTTGCCACGCCTCTCATCGCTGCATTCAGTGCCTGACAGTCACCGCCGCTGGTCAGCATACCTATTCTCTTCATCCCAAAGTCCTCCTTCTCTGTGCTGCGCCCTCTGCAGCCATCATTTAACTAGAATTATATAATATTTTAAAAATATGTACAAGTGACTGTAAAATTTTCGCTTGCATATTAGAGATTTTTCGGCTAGAATGATGATGTTGTAAAAATATATGGAGAAGTACCCAAGTGGCTGAAGGGTCCGGCTTCGAACACCGGTAGGCTGTAACAGGCGCGAGGGTTCAAATCCTCCTTCTCCGTACTATGGGGCTGGGTTCGTTCTAGGAACCCAGCCCTTTGCGCACCCCTTGCCATCCGGCAGGCATACTCTAATAGCAAATCACCTGCCGCCAAAGCCGATTCTTATGACTTTCTTATGGATAATCCCCGAGGCCGCGTTTCTCGCCCCTCTCCCTTTCCCTGGATACATTTGTCGCCGGGCTTTCCTACGGAAGCAGCAAAATCCGTCTTCCTCTGGTCTGCGCTGTCACTGTCAGCCTGGTCTGCTCGGGCGTCCTCTGCCTTTCCATGCTTGCCGGATCCCTCGTCCGTCCATTTCTTTCCCCTATCGCCGCCCGACTGATCTGCTTTTTACTGCTCGTCTGCATGGGCACCCTTCGGATTCTCGATCAAGCGATCAAATCCTTTCTGTGCCGTCACGATGGCTTTTCCAGAAATTTCATGTTCCGTGCCCTGCATTTCCAGTTTTTCTCTCCGTCTACGCCGATCCCTGCAAGGCGGATGCCGACGCCTCCAAAAGCCTTTCTGTCCCGGAATCCGTCTGCCTCGCCCTCGCGATGTCCTTAGACGGTGCTGCAGCAGGCTTCGGTGCAGCCCTCGGGAATCTAAATCCTGTCGCCGTTCTTTTCTTTTCCCTCCTATTCGGATTTACAGCAATACAAGGCGGCTTCCTGCTTGGAAACCGCCTTGCACAAAAAACTCATTTTTCTGTTGACTGGCTCTCCGGAGCCCTGCTGATTCTGTTGGCATTTTTGCGGCTGATCTGAAGCAGAGACTTTGTGTTCTCTTACTTTCCGGATAAATAAACCGCACAGGATGCGCCCGGCAGGATAATTTCGTCTTTACGGATCAGTTCTTTTCCATTCCAGGCAAAAATAACCAGCGTGCCTTCTTTATTGCATGCATTGACGATCAGATCCGTCCCCGGAATCTGCAGAAGATGCCGAGGCCAGTTGCCCGTCGCCCATTCGCCGAGGTAACGCAGCTTTCCGTCTGTCGAAAATGCAGACAACGTATTCGCGCCGCGGTTGCAGACAATCACCGTCTTTCATCCGCCATGCAGATTGTTCCCGGATAGTTTGTTCCGTCAAATCTGCTCGTCTTTACACACTCGCTACAGCCACCGTTTTCCCAGCGGCGCAGCGTGCCTCCCAGCTCCTGAGCGCTGAGCAGCTTTCCGGATTCTTTCTCCGGCAGCAGCTGACGCGGTCCCTCACCGGTCGGCAAAACCAGCGCTTCCAGTTCTTTTTCCGGCAGTCCGTCTTTTAACTCGTAACGGTAAATCCGGTCACAGCCAAGATCTGCAAGGTACAGAATGTTATCCTGCTCGCTGACCCAGTGCGCATGCGGGCAGATTTTTTCTGTCTGTGCATCGATCACGCCAGCACCCGGACTGCGATGCCAACGGATTTTCTCGAGATCATAATCCACTGCAAAGAAATCCCCGGTTCCATAGCAGCTCGCATACAATGCCTTTTTCCCGGCATACAGATGGCACAGCTCTCCACCCGGAAGGAAAATCTTTTTGCCGGTCGGGACAGGAATCCCATCTTCCGAAAGGCGGTACTGATAAATGTAAGCGTGTTTTCTCCGACCAGCTCCGCAACTGTATACAGGAAGCCTCCATGCATCAGGCTAAAGGACGGACTGTCTCCCTGCCGGATTCCGCCGGTTACTTCCGTATGCACTTCCCCGGTTTCCGTATTTTCAAAAGCTTTACCGCAAGCAGGTCACTGCCCGTTTCTGCACCGTAACCGCTGCAAAGCAGCCTAATTTCCTGTTCCATGATTCCTCTCATTTCCGCGCACGCTTTTTGCGCATGCCGAGTTTGTGTCACGTGTGCGCAGACACAAATCTCACGATTGAAAAATTATATTTTTCAATCTTCCTCCGTCAGGTCAGATCCAGATCGGTGTCAAGCCACCAGCGCAGCACATCCTGGATCTTCGCATCCCAGTATTTCCACTGATGGTCGCCGCTGGATTCTTCCAGCTTCATCTCGTAGCCAAGCTCTTTTTCATATATTCCCATGCTCTCTTGTTTCCCTGTACAGGAAATCCTCCGTACCGCATAAACTTTTTTCTATAATCGGCAACTTAAATTCTATGGATTTCTTCATATATGCCAACAGTCTTTTATACTGTTCGTCCCCAAGACTGTGAATCTGCTTCAATATCTTAATGTCCGACCTGGTGACTTCATAATCCATATCTGTATCTTTATACTCCGGATCAATTCCTTTTCCCGTTAAAAGCTGTTCCGGTGTAATATCCAATGCGTCACATATGGATAACAGACAGTCTGCTTTTGGATTTGTCTTTTTCTTTTTCCAGTCACTGATGTTGCTTGTTGCAATCCCGGTTCTTCTCGACAGTTCCAACTGACTCATGTTCTTCTGCTCCATTATGTAAAAAATTCTTTCACTGATAATCATGTGTGTTCCTCCGTTATATTTTATATCCGTATTTATCGATTTATTTTCCGTTTATACGGTCATTTTATCATGCCGCAGCATTTCTTTCAATAGGAATGATAATACTTCTGAATTTCTCAATATTTTCCGTTTTATATAATTCCATGTACAACTGTTTTATTTGGTAACTTGAAGAAAGTAAACTGCTCTTCACCAGTACAGTAATTAAACGTCGGCTTAATGCACAGATTTTCTATTCCATTTCTTCCAAGCCTCTGTTCTTTTTCTAAATTTCTCATAAATAAAGTCCTTCCTTTCATTTTTTCTAAAGTCCTTCCTTTCATTTTTTCTCAAATTGGCAAGCAGTGCCCCGGTATATACCCGGCGCATTTTTGCTTGTTGGGGAAAATGCCCCAATCCCCTCGAATTTCACTTTCTCTTCTTTGAATCTTCCTCATATAGATGAATAACTGCTTCAAGTGCCTTTTTCAGAAGTTCTGTTTGCTCATTATTCATCATTTTTATTTCTGCAATATCCTCTTCATACAGCTTCCCCGTTTCATTTGCTTTCTTAGCATACTGATTGAGATTATTACTAATCCTTGTATGTAAAGATATTACCCGGTTCAAATCAGGCCATTCCGGGATTATTACATACCCGTTTATCGCCATCTTCCTGATATACGCACTCATATTTTGAACTCCGGCTTCCTTCATCCGATCATGCAGTATTTCCACCTCCTCCGGTTTAAATTTCACATAAATACCTTTTGAATACTCTTTCACTTTGCAAATTTGTTAGTATTGTACAAACAGTTTTGTGAATAATTCTGTCCATTTTCCATTACAAAATGATAATTGACTTTTTAGAAATAGTTGTTCTCAGATTTTCTACAAAATTAGAAAAAGCCCAAACCACAAGGGTTTGAGCTCCATTTGTACATTCGTATTTTCTGCTTTTGGGTATAAAATCTCTGCTGTAAATATAGAATATTTGTTCGATTTTGTCAAGTCTTACTTGCAATTTTTCTCTTTCTTCTTCGGCAATTCTTCCCACATACTCTCAACCAATTCACACAGAAACTGCCGATTATCCACATCATCAACCAGAATCATTTTTTTCGCGCCATCATACGGCGGTTCCATCTCAGCATCCGGCATCATTTTCACCGCCACCGGAACCGGCTTTACCAAAAGTCTGTCATCATATATTCCACCAAAAACCTTTCCACGGTAATAAAGAATGAATTCTCCCATCATTGCCCGACTGCTGATTTCATCCAGTCCTGATAATTGTTCCAAAACAAAATCCAAATATGCCTTTGTTGATGCCATATCTTTTTCCTCCTATTTCCCCATAGTCTTTATTGGATGCCTGACCACAGTCTTCAGTTTCTCCGGTGCCACCCTCCGTGCATCACTCAGATAAATCTCGTGGTGCATTCTCTGATCCGTTATATCAAGTGTATATCCCTGTTCTTCCATAAATCTGTGCATTGCATATACCGTAGCAGGCTCATCGTCATACGCTCCGATATGCATACACTGTACACATAAGCCCTCCTCATAGGAAAAAAACTCAACCTTAGAAAAATCCTGTTTTTTCTTTGCCGTAGCTTTCCTGACAGCCCAGTCGAAATCTTCCCTGGTAACAAAATCTGGCAAGCGAATAACAGAAATCCACTTGAAATCTTCCTTGCACGCATAATCAATTCCGGACACGCCTTCTTGCCACCAGAATCCTTCTAATGGCGGCACCACATAATCGAAATATCCGTCAATCTGATGGTCTTCCTTTTTGCTCATTTTTATCGTAAATGCAATTCCGTACAGAAGTCCAATAGCCTGCTTATATTCTCCATCTTCATCATTTGGATTACCGCTTCCCCTTACCGCTATATAGTTCATTTTCGGAACAGTTACGATAGCCGGTGTGTCTTTCGGCATATAAAATTCTTTATATTCCTTCTTGTAGTCAAAAAGCCATATCCTTTACACCCCCTCTAAGTCCTTCTCTTCATAAGGCTTATTCCAGGAACCAATCTCTATCAGATTTCCTTCCGGATCAGCAATATAGCAGGTTCTCTGTCCCCAAGGTTCAAGTTCCGGTTCAAGCACAGATGTTGCACCATTTTCCACAGCCTTCTTGTATGCCTCGTCCACCTCTTCAAAAGTATCAACATATAGAGCTATTTCAGAATGACCATTCAGACCCTTGATATACTCATATCGCCGGTTTGTCATCTTCTCAAAATCATTCCGCCCATACAGTAAAAAAAGTGTTCCGTCTTTTACAAGATAAACATTGGAAGTATTCTCTTCTTCCTTAATTTCAAATCCGAGAACATCCTTGTAAAAACGAATCATCTTTGCCATATCATCAACAAACAACCCAAAACCGTCTAATCTCATTTTCCTAATCCTCCATAGATTTTTAATATTTCCTCTGCATTCCTGCGAATAATGTCCCGCACTTCTTCGGGCTCAAGCACCTCTACTTTTGCTCCAAATGTCATAAGCCATGTCACAAGGTTTTCCATATCCGTATAGTCTGCTGAAAAGAGCAGCCTTCCATCGTTTGTTTCTGTAAAGCAGTTCGGTCCAAATTCTTCAACCAGCCGCCACTTCATATTCGGTGTGAAAAGAGCTTTTACATTTATCCCACCCGGAAATATCTTCTCATTTGACAAATCCGGCATTGGTACATCTCTGCACAGAAATCCATAGTCTGTTTCAACAACACAATCCATACGGTTCAGTTTGAACAGCCTGTAATCTTTACGTTCTAAACACCACCCCCATACATACCAGCTTGACCACCTAAAAACCAGATAATACGGTTCTATCCTTCGGTTACTGTCTCCGGATGGAGCATAATACATAAACTGTATGGTATGCCTGTTTTCTATTGCATTTTGGATTACCTCGATCTTCGGGGCAAGAGAGCCTTATACCATGAAGACAAATCAATCAACATAGAGTCTCTTCCACTGATGAACTCTGATGATCCGGTCTGGATTTTCTCCATCAGCTGACCGTAGTATCGGTTTCCACTCACACTGTCAAGACTCCTCAGCCCCGCAAGGATCATCTGCATATCTTTGGATGTTAAAATTGTCCTATCCATACGATATCCGTCCATAATACTAATACCACCACCGGTCCCCTGTGCCGTCCTTATTGGAATGCCAGCTTTGCAAAGGTCTTCAATATCCCTGTTTATTGTCCTGCGGGATACCTCAAATTTTTCTGCCAATTCAGGCGCTGTTGTCTTTTCTTCCTGCAGTAAGATTGACAATATACCGATAAGTCT
>VOFC01003447.1_pt1 | contig 20628 bp, 28 predicted proteins | sample 5384161 | NCBI WGS metagenome assembly VOFC01 (sample SAMN12384722, study PRJNA508395) | human gut metagenome | isolation source: healthy gut B | host: Homo sapiens
CCCGCCTCGTTCATGCCGACAAGGCCGATCGTCGAAAAATGATTCTCAAACGTGCCGAGATAGCGTCTGGTATAGGGGTAGAGCCCACCCTCCATCAGCTTCGTGATGACCATGCGCTTCGTCTTGAGCGAACGCGCGGCGATGTCCATCAGCTTGTCGAGCCTCCGGTAGAAATCCGCCCGCTTCGGCAAGATACGCGATCCTCGGCAGGTTGATCGTCGGCAACGCCGACCGAACCGGTCGACTCGCCGGAGCCGAAGAAGCCGCCGGATTTTTGCGCAGCTCCGCAGATCAAGCCGCAGGCGGCAGCACATCGAGCGCACGTCGTTTGGCTCCATGTCGGAGTTGATGTAGTTGAGAAATACGGCGTGCCGTATTTGGCCGTCATTTCAAACAGAAGCCTGTTGTTATCGCCCTCGATCATCAGCTCGATGAAGGCTTTGTTCACCATGTCCATTTCCTTCTGACACTCGCCGTAGGTGAACGGCTGCTCCTGCCCGCCGACGATGGCAGGAAGATTTGCCATGTCCTTTGGAACCGTCCAGTCGAGCGTGATGTTGGAAAACGGCGCCTGCGTGCCCCAGCGCGACGGCGTATTGACACCGTAGACGAACGACTGCACACACTGCTTGACCTCACGCTGCGTCAGTTTATCCACGCGGACGAAGGGCGCGAGATAGGTGTCAAACGAGGAAAATGCCTGCGCGCCTGCCCACTCATTCTGCATGATGCCGAGGAAGTTCACCATCTGGTTGCAGAGCGTGGAAAGGTGGGACGCCGGAGAGGAACTGATCTTCCCTGGTACGCCGCCAAGCCCCTCCTGGATGAGCTGCCTGAGGCTCCATCCAGCACAGTAGCCGGTGAGCATGCTGAGGTCGTGCAGGTGCAGCTCTGCATTCCGATGCGCCTGTGCGATCTCCGCGTCATAAATTTCGCTCAGCCAGTAATTCGCCGTAATCGCGCCGGAGTTGGACAGGATCAGGCCGCCGACGGAATACGTGACCGTGGAATTCTCCTTCACGCGCCAGTCGTTGATCCGGAGATAATTGTCCACCAGCTCCTTATAGTTGAGCAGGGTGCTTCCGACGTTGCGCAGCTTTTCTCGCTGCTTGCGGTAGAGAATGTAGGCCTTTGCCACATCCGAATAGCCCGCTTCGCTCAGAACGCGCTCGACGCAGTCCTGAATATCTTCGACTGAGATCAGCTCATTCCGGATCTTCGGCTCAAACTCCGCCGTGACACGCAGAGCCAGCAGCTCGATCACGCTCGGATGCTGCTGCCGGCCAACGGCCTCAAAGGCTTTGTGATGGCATTGCCGATCTTGGCAATGTGAAATTCTGTGATGCTTCCGTCTCTTTTTGTTACCCGGTACATAGCTGATCCTCCTCTGTGCGCCTTCGAGTGAAACAAAATGGGATGCCGCGCCTTGCGCTGCATCCCATTCTAACCTGAAAGCTTGTGGTTTGTCAATGGTTTTATACAATATATTGTGTTTATTTGAAATATTGATAACAACATATTGTTGTTCATATCCCTCGGATTTCCACGGCGGGTATCTTGGGCCGCACCAGCTCCGCCCAGCAATGAAGCTGCATTTCAGATGGAGCGCTGAGGCCTGCCCGCAGGACCGTATCGCGCGGCTGGAAGCGCTGGATAAGTACCGCCTTGCGCCTGCGAGCCAGTCTGCAAGGCTTAGAAACGAGGCATCGTCGTGAAGCTCTGCTACGGCAGTTGTCCGAAATTCGTAGTCTACGGTGTCGCGCAGCAAAAATGAGACGCTTTTATCAATGGGCGTAAGGTCAAGCTCCACCGCGCCAACGGTTTGTGCGTAGCGCACGGGGCTGTTTTTGACGTCCATGGCAACATAGTCTGCCAGCCCTGCACGCACAACTGCCTCCAGCTGCTCCGGGAACGCACCGTTTGTGTCCAGCTTGACCGCATACCCCAGTTCTTTGATCTTTTCCAGCAGAGCGGGAAGCTCCGGGCGCAAAAGCGGCTCTCCGCCGGTAACGGCAACACCGTCGAGAAGCCCCTGCCGTTTTTTCAAAAACGCCAGCAGCTCGTCTTCGTCCATGCCGTCTTCGTCCGCTGCGGTGAGCAGCGGCGCGTTATGGCAGAACGGGCAGCGGAAGTTGCAGCCAGACAAAAACACCGTACAGGCCGTCCGCCCTGGATAATCCAGCAGCGTCAGCTTTTGAAGTCCTTGTATCCGCATTCGTCCCCATCCTCTCTTTCTGTCTTCAACGCCGAAGCGGCGCCCTGCTCCGCATTTTCCGCTTCCGCCCTCAGCGTGCTTCGGCGCTCGCGCCTTTGCAGCAGCCATGCACTGAGACTTCCCTTCGTCGCCGGATACGGAAACAGCTTGACATTGACCAGCCACGCGATCGACACGCCCACGACCGTCTGTACGGCCCGCATCAAAGAGCGTAGATAGACACTGCTCTCAAAATGGCTGATTATCAAAATGACCGCGATCGAGGCGGAAAGCCCGCAGTAATCGCGGCAGTTCGCCCACTCCGCCACGCAAAGCACCGCAAGCGTTCCGGCCAGCAAAATTACGATCTCATACCAGCCTTTTTCCCACATCATATGCTCTGTGTTCCGGAGCAGATCCGTCAAAAGCAGAAACGGCATCCCGACGCCAATGGCGATCAGCGTCGCCCAAATACGCTTTTTCCCGTTTTCTTTCGTTTTCTTGGAGGACTCCCGGATCTCGATCATCGCGTAAATATAGATGAAGAGTGGGTGCGTCTCCAGTTCCGGCAGCACCAGACGAAGCAACTGCCAGAAGCAAAAGCCCAAAAACATTGCAAAAATGCTCTTCAGCTTTCGCCGGCCGATATGCAGATGGTGGTTTTCCCGGTTCCCGGATGCTAAAACAGACACAATCTCGTCTTGACGTTGATCCTGCTTCATCTCAGGGCCACGCTCCTTTCCCGTTCAACTCGCTTGGTATTCGTTTGTGAACTTCCATGCTGGCAGCAGTTATTATTAAGACGATATCTCAATTATGGATTATAGCACAGGATCGGGCATGATTGCAAGGAGGACTTCCCACCGGGCGCAAAACGGACGCTCCGCTCACGCCGGACCGTGCCGCAGCCGCGGCGGAACCTCAGTCAGAAACGGCGTGATTGCCTGCCGGTACATCTGCTCGACGAACCGGATCACGCTCTGCTGGTCAAACCGGTCATACCCGTCCAACACGACGCTCAGAAGTCCGTTCGACAGGCAGAGATAGAGCATTTCCAGCTCGTCTGCGGACGCATTTTTCAGGGTCTTTCGCCACGCGGAAATGCTCAGATCGTGCGCATATGCGATCATCCGGTGAATCAGCTCCGTACTTCGACGCCCGAACAGCAAGACACGGCAGACCGCCTCGTTTTCCTGAACGATCCGGTAAAGCCCACCCACAAGCCCCGCAATATCAAACGAGTGTACATAGCTCTGCATAGATCGTTCAAACTGCCCAAACAGTTCCTCCTCGATGCTCTCCAGCAGGTCAAAGCAGTCGGAATAATGGGCGTAAAAGGTCGCGCGGTTCAGTTCTGCTCGTTCGCAAATCTCCTTGACGGTGATTTTGTTGACAGGCTTGTGCTGCATCAACTCCAGCAGTGCTTTTTTCAGCACCATCTTGGTGTATTTCACTCTCGCATCCGTCTTCATTGCGCCTCCACAAAAGTTTACAAATTAAGCCGACAGTTTGGCAGGATATGTTGCTGTTCTTTCAGCTTTCGGCAAACTGTCTATGGTGTTTCCGGTTGCTTGTATTATACTATAATTGTGAAAGATAATCAACATCTGTATGATTACCAAAGGAGGATGTGTGATGTATCAAAATTACCTGATCACCGGTGCAACCGGCTTTCTCGGAAGAGCCGTACTCCAGCTTCTGCTGGCGCACAGCTGCCGCGTTCTGGCGCTGGTCATGGACAAAGACCCGCTTGCTTATACGATTCCGGAAAATGTGACCGTGTTCTGCGGCGATCTCACAGACAAAGATACCCTACGCAGCTTTTTTGCCGCAGGCGGAGATAACTTCTGCGTGCTGCACTGTGCAGGCATTGTATCCATTGCCTCAAAGCCGGACGAGGCGATCTACCGCGTCAATGTGCAGGGTACGCGGAACATCGTCGATCTGAGCCGGGAATTTGGCGCTGGGCGGCTGATCTACGTCAGCTCCGTCCATGCGATCCCGGAGAAGCCCGCACCGGAAACGATCACGGAACCAGACCGATTCGTGCCGGACGAGATCCTCGGCGATTACGGAAAAAGTAAGGCCATGGCAACCGCTCTGGTTCTGGAGGCGGCGCAAACGGTCTGAACGCCAGTGTCGTCCTGCCCTCCGGCATCCTCGGCCCCGGCGATCTGGCCCGAGGGAACATGACCCGGATGCTGCTCGCCTTCTGCCGAGGAGACACTCGGCGTCAAACTCTGCGCAGAGCGGGCAGGGGAATGCGGGAATGTGACAGCCTCCCAGCTTGGCAGAGCGTGGGAAGGCAGGGGGAATGCTATATCGCCGTTCTTTCCGGGGCAAAATGCGCAACCATTACCACGCACGCCCACTCAGGAAACATCCAGAGCATGATTCTCTGCTCAGGGGCCGATTTTGCCTCTAACGAGAAAATTGTCCAACGGGCGTTTTCAAATGCGGAAACGAGGCATGATCTCTGGTTTCAGGGGCAGAATCTGATTTCTCCTGCTCTCTAAGATAATGAAATTGAAAAATAGCTTGCAGGCTCTGGTAGAATGAAGTTGACACACCATTTGAAAGGAGACAGCGGCAGCGTACAGCTGAATGAGGAAACCAGATGAACGTCCGCGGCTGGAAAGAGAAACCCTGAACGAGCTGCTGGAAGTCCCTGAGGCAGAGTCCCGACGCCGGCCCGTTACGAGCGCAGCGAGGCCCGTCAGGGCTACCGCAGCGGCCACTACGACCGCAGCCTCACCACGACCTCCGGCGACGTCATGCTCCACATGCCGCGGCTCAAGGGCGTGTCCTTTGAGACAGCCATCATCGAGCGGTATCGCCGCCGGGAAAGCAGCGTGGAGGAGGCCCTCATCGAGATGTACCTGGCGGGCGTTTCCGTACGCCGCGTGGAGGACATCACCGAGGCGTTGTGGGGCAGCAAGGTCTCGCCCGCCACCATCAGCGAACTGAACAAGAATGCCTACGTTCACATCGAGGATCGGCGCAACCGCCCGTTACAGGGCGGACGCTATCCGTATGTTTATGTGGACGGCATCTACCTGCGCCGCTGCTGATGTCGGCAAACACGTAGAACGCGCCGTTCGGGCGGTTGCAGCGGATGCCGTCGATCTTGGCGAGCCCGTCGAGCAGGATGCTGCGGCGGCGCTCAAAACCTGACGCAGTTCTTCGCACAGCTCCGGATGGTCAAGCGCGACGGTCGCCGCGTACTGGCCGGGCGCATTGGCGCAGGCGTTGAAGTTCTCCTGGCACTTGGTCATGCGGTCAACGATCTCCGCCGGGGCCGCGACAAAGCCGATGCGCCAGCCAGTCATCGCATAGGACTTCGAGAAGCTGTTGACGATGACGGTGCGCTCCTTCATCCCCGGGAACGACGCAATGCAGGGCGCCTCTTCTCCGGCGTAGAGCAGCGTGTTGTAGACATCATCAGAGATCACCAGCAGGTCGTGCTTGACCGCCAGCTCCGCGATCTTCGCCAGCGTCTCGCGCGTCATGACCGAGCCGGTGGGGTTGTTCGGCGTGTTGATCATCAGCGCCTTGGTGTGCGGCGTGATGAGCTTTTCAATGGCCTCCGGCTGCATTTCAAAGTTGTGCGCCAGATCCGTGGGAACGCGGACCGCCGTGCCGTCGCAGTACGCGACCTGCGCAACGTAGTTCAGCCACTGCGGGTCTTGGATCAGGATCTCGTCGCCCTTGTTCAGCAGGACAAGGAACAGCAGGCTCAGCGCGCCCATGCCGCCGTTGGTGATGATGATCTCCGTTTTCGGGTCGTAGTGCAGGTCCTTCAGATAGGACTTTTCGGCGATGGCCTGACGGAACGAGAGCGTACCGGCGTTCGGCGTATAATGCGTGATGCCCTTGTCGAGCGCTTCCTTTGCAGGCCTCACAGACCAGCTTCGGCGTCGGCATATCCGGCTCACCAATGCCGAGACTGATGACGCCGGTCATGGTGTTCGCGCGGTCGAACATGGCGCGGATGGCGCCCTGCTTCAGAGTTTTGGCTTTTTCATTGATCCATTCCATGATGTTGATGCTCTCCTTTTTATCTCTGCACGCGGCCGGTGCCGTCGCCGCCCATGAGCTTGGTGACGTCGGAGACGGTGACGCGGTTGAAATCGCCGGGGATGCTGTGCTTCAGGCAGCTCGCCGCGACTGCGAACTCGAGCGCAGACTGCTTGTCCTCATACTGGTTCAGCCCGTAGATCAAGCCGCCCGCAAAGCTGTCACCGCCGCCCACGCGGTCGATAATGTCCCGAATTTCGTACTTTTTAGACACATAAAAGTCCTTGCCGTCGTTCAGGCACGCCGCCCAGCCGTTCCAGTCCGCACTGTGGCTCTCTCGCCGCGTGATGGCAATGCACTTCATGTTCGGATAGCTTTCCAGAACCTTATTTGCCGAGTGCTTTGTACTTTTCGCGGTCCAGCTCGCCGGACTCAACATTGACATCAACGGTGATCTCCAGCGACTTCTGTACGTCTTCCTCGTTGGCGATCGCCACATCGACGTACTTGGCCATCTCGCGCATGACCTCGCTGGCTTTCTTGCCGTATTTCCAGAGGTTCTTGCGGTAATTGAGGTCGCAGGAAACGGTGATATTGCGTTTCTTCGCTTCCTTGACGGACTCCAGGCTGAGTTCCATCGCGGACTCGTGATCGCCGGGGTGATACCCGTGATATGGAACCAATCCACACCCTCGAAGGCTTTATCCCAGTCGATATCGCCGGGCTTCGCCATGGCGATGGCCGACCATGCGCGGTCATAGATCACGCGGCTGGGAAGCTGGTTTGCGCCGCCTTCGACATAGTAGACGCCAAAGCGGCCGTCTCCGGTGACGATGCGGGAGGTATCAACGCCGAAGCTGCGCAGCTCGCGGACGCAGGCGTCTGTGATGGGGTTATCGGGCAGGACCGTCAGAAAGCCGACGTCCATGCCGTAGTTCGCGAGCGACACGGCCACGTTGGCCTCGCCGCCGCCGAAGGTAGCTTCCAGATAGTGATCGGTCAGCAGCCGCGTCATTCCCGGCGCTTTCAGGCGGAGCATAATCTCACCGAATGTCAGAACTTTCATCTTCGCCCCTCCTTACTTTTGCAGCAGATGCACGGCAAAGCCGCCGAACTCATCTTTGAGGTATGCAACTGTCATATGGCCGTTTTTGTACTTTGCCGAGCTTTCGTCATATGCAAATCCCTTCTTTGCAAGCTCTGCCACCGCCAGCTCCACCGAGTTGGTGCGGATTGCAATATGACCGTTCTTGCCCTTGAACATCGACTTCATGACCTCGATGCCGCTCGAAGCAAACATCGAAGAGCTGCCGTCTTTGACCGGCAGGTCAAACGCTTCGTTCAGCTTCTCGCACACTGCGGACGCCGCTGCGGCATCTTCGCAGTTGACGCCGATGTGCGCGACCTCAAAGCCGAGCGCGGCGCTTCTCGCCTGCTTGCAGAGCGCGGTGATCTTCTCAAAATTGCCCGCCGCGATGTCTGCCTTCGGGCAGACCCAGCTGCCGCCGACGGCATGAATGAACGGTGCGGCGATGAACTCGCCGATGTTCTGGCCGTTGACGCCACCGGTCGGGATGAATTTGATCCCGCCGAACGGAGCCGGACAGGGCCTTCATCGCGGACAGACCGCCATAAACGCCGGCCGGGAAGAACATACCCGGCTGTTACTGAAGAACTGCTATCGCCAGTACCGACAATACCCAAGGTGCAGACGGTTTTGAAGAACAATCTGATCTCGTTGCTGGATACGGTGTTTTCAAACGTCAACCGTCTGTTTTCAAGCCTGATCCGCGGGGACGGAGCGAAAAGTGGGTGGACTTTGTAGCAGAGTTTTGGCATTGCCGCTGCGTCAGTGAGAAATCCGAAAAAGGCTTTCACAAACAAATACCAGCTTTGGTGCAGAAAGCACGGTTACAACTTCAGTGAAGCGAAGGCGCACCTCATTCATGCTGAGGCAAGCGGACACATTGGCGTCATGCCGAAGTCCGAAACGACAAAAACTGCTCGTGGAACAGGCTGTTGTACAGCTTAGGGCAACCTCTGCTGCCCTTATCGCTCTCAAACGCGAAATGCTCACCTTAGCCGCACAGCTGCCAGAATATCCTGTCGTCATGGGTATGTTTGGCGTAGGACCGACGCTCGGGCCACAGCTATAGCTGAAATTGGCGATGTACGCCGCTTTTACTCCAAGAAAGCATTGGTGGCTCATGCCAGTCTTGATGCTCCGCCGAATGACTCTGGAGACGTGACCGGCAAACACAAATCCATGAGCAAAGTCGGTGCGTCGTCTCTACGGCGGACACTCTTTCTTGTTATGAGCGTCTATTTGCAGACCGCACCGCTGGATGAACCGGTCTACCAGTTCATGGACAGAAAGCGCGCTGAGGGCAAACCCTTCCGCGTCTACATGATGGCTTCGGCAAACAAGTTTCTGCGGATCTACTACGCCACCGTGAAGGCCTATCTGGAGTCTCTGGAACACCGCCTGATTTTTGCCACATAACGTCTGGCTGGCCGCCGTTTCAAATTTGAGACGCGAAGCGGTTTGGTTTGGTGTGGCCTTTTTTGCGCGCAGCATTACCTTGAAATTTCTACTTGACTTTTGCAAAGCCAAGACACAACATCCTGCGCTCGAGAAAGCCAAATGGTTCTATATTATGTTGTATGCTCTTGCTAGCAAATCTGAGTTTTGGTTATCCCTAGAAGTCAATTTATGAGGTGCACAACTAACAAATTATTTGTTTTGATTATAGCAAACTATTTATTAGTTGTAAAGACTATAAATATATTTGTATACGTTAAATTTTTTACCATTTGCAAATTTATTTATTAAAAAAAAGCAGTCAGCTTAACACAGCCGAATAAAAAGTCTTGAACCATTGATTTATGCTGTTTGCACTTGTGTTTACATTTAGGTTTCACATATTTCTTTTGTGCAAGAAGCACAATTGCGTGAGCAGAGAGTTGCCACTTCATACAAACATAATAAAAATTTTGTTTTTCTGCTTTACAGAAAACATTTTGTTTGGTAGTATTATAGCGCAGATGATCATTCGTCAGTTTTCGTACTTGTTCATTACTTTTTTGTTTTGAAGGCGAACGACATTGGTTTTAGAAAAAAGACTATAATTTAGGAGGAATTAGCATGAAACGTATGATGTCCATCTTTGTTACACTATCCTTTCTTTTGGCGCTCGTCCTTTCTGGATGCCAAGCAGTAAAGGATTCTGACAGTACTTCACAGACAAATTCGAACACAAAGAAAGTCCTATTTCTCACCCCACAACGTCTAGGTGATGAGGGACCGGTAGACATGATCTACAAGGGTGTTACCAACGCGGCGCAAAGGTCAGCCTTGACATTAAGGTCGTCGAGGCTCAACGTGGCGAGTATGAGGAAAGCATTCAGGCAATGATCGCTGAGGGGTGTGAGCTTGTGATTGCGCCCTTCCCTGAGCTCATTGACGCTGTAAAAAAATGCAGCGGATCAAAACCCCTAATGTGGCTTTCATCGAGCCGGTCACAGTCGTGAAAGGTAACAATCTTCAGGGTATCTGTTGCTATGAGCAGCAATCCTCCTATCTGATGGGTGCACTTGCTGCTTTGATGACAAGGACAAACAAGATCGCCTTTGTAGGCGGTGTCGACAACTCCAGACATCAACCGCTACTTAGACGGTTATAAAGAGGGAGCATTGGCAATTAATCCTACAATTGAGGTTCAGGCAAGTTGGATCGGCAGTTTCGAGGATCCAGCGAAGGCTAAGGAGCTTGCGCTAGTGCATTATAACAACGGATGCGATATTGTGTGGGGTTCCGGAGGTAAGAGCGGCTTTGGGCTTTATGAGGCTGCCGAGGAAATGGGTAAAGGCTACTATGTGATGGGCTGTTCCGTGGATAACAACTTTCGCGTGCCTGGGCAGGTTCTTGCCTCACATGTAGAGAACTACACGGATGCTGTTGAAAGCGCCGTGCTGAAATGGGCAAATGGTGAGTTCTCGAGTGATCTCGTTTTAATGAGCTTGGAAAATGGCTACACTGATTGCCTAATGGCAACAGAAGAACAGTGCGAGATTCCCGCAGAGGTGCGGGCTAAGATCGACGAGCTGCGCAAACAGATTGTCAGCGGAGAGATCAAGGTTAAATGCATGCCCACCTATGATGAGGTTGTAGCCTCCATCAGTTAAAGCGGAAAGAGGAGCCGTTGTGCAACCGCTCGGCGGCTCCCCTTCCTAATTACCGAAACTGGAGCGGCAAACGCCTGCCGCTTTACCAAAGGAGTTATGCAATGAGTGTTGCAGTCCAGATGAAGAACATCGTCAAGCTGTTTGGGGCTGTACGGGCAAACGACGATGTATGTCTTACAATTCAAAAAAACTCGATTCATGGGATTATCGGCGAAAACGGCGCGGGGAAAACCACGCTGATGAAGATACTGTACGGCATGTACCGTCCCGACGGGGGCGAGATTTTACTTGATGGTAAGCGTGTGAAGTTTTCCTCTCCCAAGGATGCTATTGCTTGCCACATTGGTATGGTGCACCAGCATTTTACGCTTGTTCCTTCTATGACGGTGATGGAAAATATCATCCTTGGCTGCCCACCCCAAAAGCGAGGCTTTATTGATCGAAAAAAGGCCCTTGAACAAGTGAATGCTCTGTGTGAGAAATATAATTTCAATATGGATCCCAATGCAGTGATTTCGGAACTGCCGGTGGGCCTTCGTCAGCGTGTGGAAATCCTCAAAGCCCTGTTTCTCGGTGCGGACATTCTGATCATGGACGAGCCAACCGCTGTTTTGACTCCACAGGAGATTACAGGGGCTATTCGAAACGCTCAAGGAGCTGCGTAATCATGGCGCCAGCATCATTTTAATCACCCACAAGCTCTCCGAAGTGATGGCAATCACTGACGAGGTTACTGTTCTGCGGGACGGCAAGGTCACGGGACGAGTACACACGTCTGACACCAACGAACGTGCACTCGCCCAGATGATGGTCGGTCGTGGTGTGCTTTTTGAATGTGGAAAAGGCTCCCGCTCAGCTTGGAGATACCGTGCTTAGGATGGAACATATCCGTAGCTGCAATGATGATGGACTGCTAACGGTAGACGACGTTTCGTTTTCCCTACGGGAGGGGGAAATTGTTGGAATTGCTGGCGTACAGGGAAACGGTCAGAGCGAGTTGATTGAGATTCTATCTGGTGTCAATCAGGATTACGTCGGTGCCATCACCATCGCTGGCAAGTTGATCCCGCGGGAAAGCACGCCATGGGCGCGCAGGAAAGCTGGATTGGGACTCATCCCCGAGGATCGACAGATCTCCGGTTCAGCAGGCGTTGCAACCGTGGAGGACAATTTTCTTATGACCACTTATCGCAAGCGCAACATCAACAAGCATGGTTTTATCTCCAGAAAAATTGCAAGGATGGAACTTGAGGCGAGCATCGAGGCATTCAAAATCAAAATTCCAAGCATCAAGGCGGGGGATATTCCCTTTCTGGCGGAAATATGCAGAAACTGATCGTTGCCAGAGAATACAATTTACACCCAAAGATTCTGATTGCCGCCCAGCCTACGCGCGGCGTAGACATCGGTGCCATGGAGATTATACATAAGAAGCTGGTGGAACTGCGGGAGAGCGGAAAGGCAGTTTTACTTGTCTCCAATGAGCTATCGGAAATCATGTCTCTGAGTGACCGAATCTTGGTCATGTATCAGGGGCGTATTATGGGCGAGGTGGCAGCAAAGGACGCTGAAGAATCACAACTTGGTCTGTGGATGGCAGGTATTTCCGAAATGCTAGACAGTGAGAATTCAGAATTGATGTGATTGTACTTTCTATATTAGATTCGGCAAATCAATTTGGTATTTTGCTGGGAAGGAATGATATTATAATTATGAATTTTGAATTCCGACAAGAACCGCTTAAGCCAAAAGCCTTGCTTTTGGCCGTGCTCATTAGTTTATTTATGAGCACCCTCATCATCATAATGGCCGGCCACAATCCGCTGGAGGTCTATGACAAAATGATCACTGGCGCGCTCGGATCTCAGTTTGCGGTTGCCTCTACCATCCGCTGGACAACCCCCTACTGTTTACCGGCATCGCGGCGGCTTTTGCCTTTCGCGGAGGCATGTTTAACATCGGTGTCGAAGGACAGATGTACATTGGTGCGTTCTTTGCTGCGATGGCGGGTTTTGCTTTCGAAGGTCTTCCGTCTACCGTTCATATCTTGATTTGTATCCTTGCGGGAGCTCTCGGCGGTATTCTGTGGGTGTTGCTGCCAGCAGTCACGCGCGTCTATTACGGCGCAAGCGAGATGGTAACCAGCCTTATGCTCAACTATGTTGCGATGTATTTGACTGACTACCTCGTGAAATATCACTTTATGGCAGGCGGAACCTATGGCACATCTCTTGTAACCAAGGAGATTGCAGATCCGGCAAAGCTCGGGAGGTTATGGCCGAATATGTCGGCACACACAGGTGTGTTTTTGGGGCTCCTCTGCATTGTGCTTTTCTGGATAATCATGTCGCGCACGCAACTTGGCTATGAAATCCACATTTCGGGAATCAATCCCTAATTTTGCGCTGTGTGGTGGCGTAAGTGTCAACAAGGTACGTATGAGTGTGATGATCATCTCTGGTGCAATCGCGGGAATCGGTGGCAGTGTGGAGGTCATGGGTAGCCTTTACAAGTTTATGTCCCGCTTTTCACCTGATTTCGGTTTCGACGGTCTCGTGGTCGCGTTGCTTGGCGGTAATTCCCCAATCGGGGTATTCTTTAGCGCCAGCTTCCTCGGTATCGTCAAGGCGGGGGCGCTTCAGGTAGAGCGCGCAACCTCCGTTTCACGTTCGCTTGCCATGATCATTCAGGGTATCATTGTTACTTTTATTTCCTGCCGTACGCTTGCAAACGTCTCGCTGTATAAAAAGCGGCGGTCTGTAAAAGAAAGGCGGTGCGCAAATATGAATGTGCTGCATGCCATTCTGGCAGTAACCGCCCGCGTGACGACGCCGATTTTACTGGCCTCTACAGGTGCCATCTACTCTGAACGCTCTGGCCTTCCGAATATCACACTAGACGCCGCCATGATCTTGGGAGCATTTTCCGCCGTATATGGGAGTTATTTTTTACGCGAATGTCTGGGCAGGGGTTATTTACGCCATGCTCGCTGGTACACTTGTGGGCATTTTGTACGCGCTGATTTGCGTATTTATGGGTGGTGATGCAACAGTTGTTGGTGTTTCTTTCAATCTGATTGCATGGGGACTGACCACGTTCCTTCTTCCGGTAATCTTCAACGCCAGAGGCCCTTTGTGTCCCCGCAGATTCAGTCGCTTGACAAAATCACCCCTCCCTCTGCTCAATCAGCTTCCCCTCGTAGGAGGTGTTTTCTCCGACCAGACGATTATCACCTATTTCTCCTGGCTGTTTGTGTTTATCACTTGGTTAGTCCTCTTTCACACAAAGCCTGGCATGGTGATACGTGCTTGTGGTGAAAATCCGCAAGCCGCCGCAACGGTAGGCTTCAATGTGAGTGTTTACACGTTTTGTCTGCTCTGGAATCACAGGCATGATGTGCGGGCTGGCTGGTGCACATCTTTCGCTGGGCCTGATGACCATTTTCTCCGAGAAGATGACCGCAGGCAGAGGCTTTATCGCCCTTGCAGCCGTAACCTATGCGAAGGCTTCCCCCAAAAAGTCCTTTTTATCTCGCTGATCTTTGGCTTTGCGGATGCTCTTTCCAATCAGCTTCAACTGTTCGGATGGCCCTCTTATCTCATTTTGATGGTCCCCTACCTATTTGTTGTGATGTTTGTGGTCATCGATCCTTTCTTTCAGAAGCTTTCGCTTAAAAAGAAAAAAGCCGCCTATTTATGTGACATAAAAAGGAGTGATACACCGCTTGAACATTAATTGTGAACGACTTTGGGAATGGATGCAGTACTTGTCTAACTTTGGTGCGGAGCCAAATAGGCCAGACCTTGGTATTACACGGCAATCCTACTCCCCTGTGTACCGTGCCGCTGGAGAAGCGCTGATGCGGCGTATGAATGAGCTTGGAATGCATACGTGGATCGATGCAGCTGGGAATATTTTTTGGGCGTCTTGAGGGTACCGGCAAAGGAGCGCCTTGCGTGATGGTTGGCTCGCACTTTTGACACTGTGCCTAGAGGAGGGCGTTACGATGGGCTCGCTGGGGTGGTTGCAGCGCTGGAGGCGGTCACCTGCATCAAAGAATCTGGCCTTTCCCACCACTATCCCATCGAGCTCGCGGCGCTCGTCAACGAGGAGGCCTGCCAGTTTAAGGGGCGGTGTGATGGGTTCTAGAGCTATGGCGGGTTTGCTTGCACTGGATCATCCCCAAAAGACCTTTGATAATAATGGGAACTGTTTGGCGGATGCTATGCGTAGCTTCGGAGCTCGTCCGGACGTGCTAACGCAAGCTGTGCGCTCGCGAGGTGACCTCCTCGCGTTTTTGAGCTTCACATCGAGCAAGCATCTTTGCTTTGATGAGCAGGCTTTGCCGGTGGAATTGTGACAAGCATCGCAGGTATACACCAGCTTCTCGTGTATCTGCACGGCCGTGCGGACCATGCTGGCGGAACCCTGCTTAACCGTCGCCGCGACACACTCGCAGCAGCAGCGAAAATTGCCTGTGACGTCAACGACCTAGCCGCCTCTGCATCACCTAAACACGAGGTACAGTAGGCTATATTCGCTCCGTCCCTGGCGAGCACAATATTGTTGCAGCAGAGTCAGAGATGGCAGTCGATTTCCGAGAGGCAGATCCAGACATACGCAATAAATTGTATGCCGATTTTTTGCAGGTTGTAGACTCCGCTTGCAAGCATTTTAATGTTGACTATGAAATCAAGCTTACGTTGGATCGCCCACCCGTAGTGTCGGACGCGCGCATCATGGCGCTGTATCATCAGTCGGCACAAAATAATGGTATCCCCTGTATGGATCTTATCAGCTATGCGGCGCACGACTCTATGATCCTAGCAAACCTGTGTCCGATCGGAATGATTTTTTATCCGCTGCGAAAAAAGGCCTCAGTCACTGCCCACAAGAGAACATCCGACAGAGTGATCTCGAATCGGGAACCCAAATCCTGCTGGATGCGCTGAACTGGTGCGCTGTGAACGGCTGTAACCATTTTATGTAAAGGACGGTATTAATCTGTGTCTATAGAATCAAAGCTTTTTAGAACGCAACACCCCACTGCCCACTTATAAACTGTCATCTCTTCCCCTTGAACCAGCCGTAATAACGGGGAATCTAGTGTTTGTCTCTGGTAACACACCTATAGAGGGTGACGTGCTTTTTATGTAAGGGGCACTGTTGGTGTGGAGGTCTCGGTGGAGCAGGCACGCAAAATGTGCTGAAGCATGTGTTATTAACTGCTTATCCGCGCTGAAATACACCATAGGTGATTTAGAGAGGGTTCATCGCATTGTTAAGCTTTTGTGGATTTGTCTCCAGTCAATGCGGATTTACTAACCAGCCAGCAGTCATTAACGCTGCTTCTGAACTGCTCATTGAGCTTTTTGGAGATAAGGGCAGACATGCGCGGAGTGCAATTGGTGTTTTCGTCCCTGCCCGGCGGCGCACCGGTGGAAATCGAACTCGTGGTTGAAATAGAATAATCCGCTACTCGCCCCCTTTCGCCCAACGCGGGGCTGGCAGATTTAAGAAACAGACTGACAAGGAGAGGTCCACACTATGCTTGTACGTGCAAAATATGTTCTTTTTGTCTTCAGGAGAACTGCGTCAAGGCTGTGCGCTGCGAATTCAGGGAGACCGGATTACTGAAATCGGCAGTTATGCCGAGCTTGCTCGTTGCTATCCGCTGGACCCTGTCATTGGCAACGGAAAGCAGCTTCTCTTGCCTGGCCTGATTGATGCGCACACTCATGGCGCTGGGCTATCCTTTATTCAACGCGGCAAACAATATGATATTTTGGAGAACGCACTGCTAGACTTTGAATCCAGTGTTGATATTTCGCCAGAAATAAACAGTATGCTGAACGCTGTTCGCCACATCCGCAACGGTTGTACTACGATCCATCACAACAATTGGGGCATGCCTTGGATCCTCATGCGCTGGAAAATAGCCGCAAGCGCATCGAGGGCTACCGCAAAAGTAGGTATTCGGCTCGGCTTTTCCTGTGGCATTCGCAACGAAAATATCCTTGCATATGGAGAACGGGAGTTTCTTGATGAGTTGCCGACGGATCTGCGAAAAGAAGTCGCATACCTTACTGATTATGACCCTGCACGGGCTGCACAGGAGTTCTTTCACGAATTTCATACCCTGTACCGGGAATACAACTCCTGATGCAGTCAAAGCTTGGACCTAACTGGGTGCAGGGCTCCACAGATGATTTCCTGCGGGAAGTTAAGGAAACTGCCGACAGTCTCGGAAAGATCCCCATCCATATCCATACACTGCAAACCCCAATCCAACGTGCGTACGGTCTTCGCACCTATCAAAAAATCCCTTGTCAGCCATCTGGATGATCTAGGTCTTGTGGACGACAATCTGGTGCTCGGTCACGCGGTCTATCTCTCCGAATCGGACATTACCTTGCTGGGAGAACGCAAGGCCTCTATTACGCATCACCCTAGTTGCAATCTTGCGATGCGTAATGGTATTGCGCCGATCCTTCCAATGCTCAAGGCGGAATCAATGTGGCGATGGGGATCGATGAAAAAGGTATCAACGATGACGAGGACGTCATTATGGAGATGCGGATGATTTTCTTTCTGCACCGTATTGGCGCGTTCCGATTGACGGATAATCCAGCGCTTTCATCCAAAGATGTGCTTGCAATCGCAACACGCAACGGCTCTTTGTGTCCGGTTATGGAGATGAACTGGGCAAAATCGAGGTTGGGCGGCTTGCTGATCTGATCCTAGTGGATCTTGAGCAGGTGCTCGATGAGCCATGGTCTGCGCCGGATGCTGACATTCTGCATATGTTTCTGCACCGAGGGATGGGGCACCATGTAAACACTGTCATTGTTGGCGGAGACGTGGTGATGCGGGAGCGTAAAATCCTGAGTATAGATGTGGAGACGCTGTATGAACGCGCGCGTGAGGAAGCGCAGCGTCGGTGGAGCGAGGTGGACGCGAGGTATGGGCGCACTTTAGAAAGAATACGCCCTTATTACCAGAAGCGTTACGACAAATGGCTTTAGAAAGCCAGTACAATCCCTACTATATTTTCAACAGCCGCACCTGACCCAGCAAAAGAATAATTGGATTGCAGAGGAGTTTTGTATCATGAAGGGAAAAAGGGAAAGTTTGAAACCAAGTAAGAATTGCGGCTCTCCGAAGAAGGGTCCATGAACTGCGGCAAAAGCAGTATGGAAAACGGTATCATCCTGACTCGTCAGCCATCTCGTCCTTGAAGATGTAGCCGCGCTTACGAACCAGCGTCTCCTCGGCTTTGGAGATCACAACAGAATGCTCGGTCAGCTTATCCTCCGGATAGCCTTTTGCAGAATAAGGCTCCAGCTTGAGAGATGAGATTCCAGATAGCGGTCAGGAACATACTGCACACAGCAACGATTGCTTTCTTTGTGTCCACGGCGAGCCTTGACCCTGCGATACCGGTCTCTGCATGCTGGGTATTTGTCGGATTTGATGACGGCGTTTGCGGCCTGAACCAAAAGAGACTTCAGACAGCAGCCTGCGCGGGAGATGTGTAGACTTCACTTTCTTGCTACTTTTGAACGTTTCGAGGGCAGCAGACCGCCCACGAAATAAAGTGCTTCGCATATTGAAAAACAGATACATCCACGCCAATTTCAGAGATCAAGGCAATATCTGTCAGCGGGGCTGGTGAAAAGTCTGGGATGGGGCGGAGCAGCTCAATTGGTAAGGATAGGGCTGTGAAAGGTGTAGAATATCAGCTTTAACATTTTTCCTGTGCTCGTTAAGTTGGTCGATATGCTATAGGCATATTTCCTGAGCCCTGTAGCCTGCTCGCGGGGTACTGACCCGTCCACAGCAGCCTGTACTTCTTCAACGGAGTGCGTACAGCGCCGGTCAAGAAATGGAGTCACATCGAACTGCTCGCCACGATGATCCAAAATGTATTGACTGATGGAACGCGAAGAGTTGCCGAACATGCCAGAGAACACATCATCCAGTTTGGAGATTGGAAATGGTGAGACAGTTCAGAGCGCGGTCCTTTTCACCGGCAAGCATATAGGTGAGTTTTGTGCGAGCGCATCAGGTCGCGAAGTTGGCGGATATTGGGTGGCAGGATAAAACTGGACTTGGTCATACTGCACATATATAGGTCACAGATCCATTCGGCATCCTTGTGTTCAGCTTTTGTTCCTTTCTGCAGTTTTGTGTACTTTGGGTGTACCAATGTGAACCAGCAGGTCTTCTCAAGAATGTTGAACACGGGTATCAGTACGTGCCCGTGGATTCCATGCAGACATCCGAATAGCTGTATTTTGCAAGGCAGTCAGCCAAATCCCGCACTCCCTTGGAAAACGAGGAAAAGTGAGCCTGTTTGTACTCTGTCCGTCTGTTTGCATCTGTAATTCCGATACGCGCGCAGATCCATGTTCTGTGGACGTCCAGCCCACAGCAGTTTTTGTGAAGAACCTTAATACTGATATTCAATTAAAAACTTTCATTCATGGAATGGAAGTTTTTTAATATGAAGATCATTATGAGACGATTCCGTGATTTTATCAAAAACACGGAATCGGTTACGCCAAAGGCGGGACTTTACAAGGGTCTGTCTGCCGATTTTTTCACCTTGGGTGTCAATAAGACGCCCTTGATTGGACGGCGAGGGTGTCTATTGCACACCCTTGGCCTTTAAAGATTTTGCAGGAGTTTGATTCCGGGGTATTCACCACGCTGTTTTTTCGGGGAAGGGTAGTGAGGGGGTATCTGAAAAAACAGAAAACCGCTTTCGGCAACATTGTCGAAAGCGGTTTAGAAGTTCAAAGCCGTTGGTAAACACCCACCCGTTCGCCCCGTGCCGCACCGTGCGGCGTTCTTCCGCACCGGGCAGCGCCCTGCCCGTCCCCTCCGGCAGAGGCCCCCACAGGCGGCGTGTGGGCAAACTCAGTAAACAAGAGTAAGAGGAGAGCCTATGGAGCAAAAAGCCAATATCACCATCGACAATCATCATATCACCGTGGAGCGGTTGCAGACAGCCTGCGGGCGGGAGATTCGAGTCATCTCCGTGTTCCACGGCACGGCAGTGAAACTGTGGAGGATAAGCTGAAAGCCCTTGCGGTGCTGAAAGCCAAGGCGGAGCGTGGAGAACGGCTGGGGACCAGAGCGCCTTATGGCTACATCAAGGATCCGGAAACAAAGAAGTTGGCGGTAGATGAAGAAGCGGCGGCCATCGTCCGCAGGATATTCGCCATGTGCGCCAGTGGCAACGGCCCCAGCCAGATCGCCAGAATCTTGAAAAAAGAACAGGTGCTGACGCCCACCATGTACGCCTATACCAGGTATGGCATGAATCATACCTGTCTGGACACCGCACATCCATATAACTGGTCTGACAGTGCCATTGCCAATCTGCTGGAGAACGAAATCTATCTGGGCAATACCGTCAATATGAAATATAGCACTAAATCCTATAAGGATAAGCGACGGGTGGAGCATTCCAGAGAAGAATGCCTGGTCTTTGAGAATACCCATCCCGCTCTCATTACCCAGGAGGTCTGGGACATCGTGCAGCGGGTGAGGAAGAACAGACGCCGCCCTACGAAGATGGAAGAACAGAATAAGTATTCCGGTCTTGTGTTCTGCGCCGACTGCGGCTCCAATATGGTGCTGCACCGGGCACGTACCATGTCTGCCAGCTATAACCACTTCACCTGCCGCACCTACAAAAAAGATGGTGAATCCTGCACAGGCCACTATATTAGGGAGTGCGTTCTGGATGAGGTGGTACTGGAGGATCTGCGGAGGGTAACAGCCGTGGCACGGGAACGTCCAGAAGAATTTGCCGCCTATATCGGCAACAGGCAATCTGCCGAGATCCAGCGCGAAATTCGCAGGCAGGAGAAAGAACTGGCCGCCATGCGGAAGCGGAAAGCCGAACTGGATGCCATCTTCAAGAAGCTGTATGAGGACAGTGTGCTTAGCCGCATTACTACAGAGCAGTTCCAAATGCTCTCAAGCAGTTACACGGAGGAGCAGAATCAAATCGCCGCAGGTATCCCGCAGAAAGAAGCTGACATCCAACGCCTGCGGGAAACGGTGAGCGGGACGGATGGTTTCCTCGACAAGGCGAAGCGGTACATGGACATTACGGAACTAACGCCGGAACTGCTGCGGCTGTTTATTGAGAAGATCGTGGTGCACGAAAAAGAGGTGAAGTGGTCTAAACACGCGCCGCAGACCGTGGAGATCTACTA
>VOFC01006672.1_pt1 | contig 20601 bp, 28 predicted proteins | sample 5384161 | NCBI WGS metagenome assembly VOFC01 (sample SAMN12384722, study PRJNA508395) | human gut metagenome | isolation source: healthy gut B | host: Homo sapiens
CGTATAAAGATAATGGAAGGGTTGAGAAGCGGAATTTATGATGTTCTTGTAGGAGTAAATCTTCTGCGTGAAGGACTTGACCTTCCAGAAGTTTCTTTGGTTGCTGTGCTTGATGCCGATAAGGAAGGTTTTTGCGTTCTCATCGCTCTTTGATGCAGACAGCCGGACGCGCAGCCCGCAATGTAAACGGACTTGTTATAATGTATGCAGAAAAGATAACTGACAGCATGCAAAGCGTAATAGACGAAACGGAGCGTCATCGCTTCATTCAAATGAAATATAACAAAGAACACAACATTACTCCAAGACAAATAAAGAAAACAATAGGTGGAAACGAATTGGTAGCCCGTGCAGATTATCACGAAGAGAAAATAAGCACCATGACAAGTGCCGTGAAAGTTGCGGAAGACGTTGTGCAGTATAACACTCCCGCTGATATAAGAAAAGCTATAGAGGTTACGCGCAAGGAAATGACTGATGCGGCACACCGTATGGAGTTTGAAAAAGCAGCTTTACTGCGAGACAAAATAATAGAATTGGAAAAGTCGCTAAATGAACAAAGCAAAAAGCATGTCTAATAGGGTTTGTGAAGGAAGGAAGGAATAGCTATAATGCTGCAAACCACGGTTTAATTCGGAATAAAAAGCTATTTTTGCACTGAAAATTAGTAATAAACAAAACTATAATTTGACATGAAAGCTTATGTGTTTCCCGGTCAGGGTGCCCAATTCGTAGGAATGGGAAAAGACTTATATGACAATAATCCGAAAGCCAAGGCTCTTTTTTGATGAGGCAGACCAAATTCTCGGTTATAAAATCACTGATGTAATGTTTGCCGGCACGGACGAAGAGTTGAAACAAACCAAAGTTACCCAACCTGCTGTATTTCTTCATTCCGTTATCAGTGCTATTTGCAAAGGCGACGAGTATGAAATGGTAGCTGGACATTCTTTAGGAGAATTTTCGGCATTGGTTGCTGCAAAGGCTTTAAGTTTCGCAGACGGTTTGAAACTTGTTTATGCGCGTGCCATGGCAATGCAAAAAAAAGCATGTGAGAAGGCTCCTTCAACAATGGCTGCCATAATTGGACTTTCAGACGAAGTTGTGGAAGATATATGCAAAGAAGTATCAAGTGAAGGCAATGTTGTGGTTCCTGCGAATTTCAATTGCCCGGGGCAACTTGTTATAAGTGGAAATATAGAAGCAGTAAACGCAGCTTGCGAGAAGCTTAAGGCTGCCGGTGCAAAGCGTGCTCTCGTTTTGAAAGTAGGTGGTGCTTTTCATTCTCCGCTAATGGAACCTGCTCGTGCAGAATTGGCTGCAGCAATAGAAAAAAACAGAATTTGCAAAGCCTGTGTGTCCTGTTTATCAGAACTACGATGCAAAAGCTCACGAAGAGCCCGAAGAAATAAAGCAAAATCTCATTGCGCAGTTGACCTCTCCTGTTCGTTGGACAGAAGAAGTGAATAATATGGTTGCTGATGGTGCCACTGAATTTGTAGAATGTGGACCTGGTAAAGCTCTTCAAGGAATGATAGGTCGTATATGCAAGGGCAATGAAAGCGTAAGTGTGCACGGCTTGGAATAAAAAATATATGATAATAATAGAAAGAGCCGTTCCGCGAAAGCGGTTTAACGGCTCTTTTGCTTTTTAACTGCGCTAACAATGGCTGAAAAAATAGTTATATACCAGGTTTTACCGCGTCTTTACGGCAATAAGAATAAAAGATTAGTGAAAGGTGGCACGAAGAGACAAAACGGTTGTGGTAAATTTGCTTCTTTCACTCAAAAACGTTTGGAAGACATAAGGAATTTAGGTGCAACTCACATTTGGTTTACCGGAATACTCGAACATGCTACGCAAACAGATTATTCGAAATACGCTATAAGGAAAGACAATCCTTCTTTGGTAAAGGGACTTGCAGGTTCTCCTTATGCCATTAAAGATTATTATGATGTAGATCCAGATTTGGCTGAAAATGTAAGCAAGCGAATCAACGAATTTGAATCTCTTGTAAATAGGGACACATCGTTGCGGCTTGAAAGTAATGATGGATTTTGTGCCAAACCATGTTGCGCGTCAATATTACAGTGATTCTTCTCCTAAGGGAGTAGAAAATTTTGGAGAAAAAGATGATGTTACGAAAAACTTTTCTTCGGGAAATAATTTCTACTATATAGAAAATACTTCATTCCATAGTCCGCAAAGTGAAAACGGAAACGAAAAGTATTACGAATCTCCGGCAAAAGCAACGGGAAATGATTGTTTCTCTCCGAATCCCGGCAAATTTGATTGGTATGACACCGTAAAATTAAATTATGGGGTGGACTATATTGACGGTGGAAGCAAACATTTTAATCCAATTCCTAACACTTGGGAAAAAGATGTATGAAATCTTAATTTATTGGAGTGCCAAAGGAGTAGATGCTTTTCGTTGCGACATGAGTGAAATGGTGCCGGTAGAATTTTGGCATTGGGCTATATCCAAAGTGAAAGAAGCATATCCGAGTGTTATGTTTGTTGCAGAAATATATAATCCGTTTCTCTACAATTCATATATAAACTATGGAGGGGTTTGATTATCTGTACGACAAAGTAGGTCTTTATGACAAATTACGCGCTGTTATTGTCGGGCACAGTCCTGCAAATGAAATAACAAATTGTTGGCAACGTTTGGGAGAACTTCAAAAGAATATGTTGAATTTTATGGAGAATCATGATGAGCAGCGCATCGCTTCCGACTTTTTTGCAGGAAATGCAAAATGTGGTAAACCTGCAATGATTGTTTCTGCATTGATGAATGTTAATCCTGTGATGATTTATTCCGGACAAGAATACGGCGAACGGGGAATGGATTATGAAGGATACAGCGGTATAGACGGACGTACCACCATATATGATTATTGGTCTCCTCTGAAAATCAGGAAAGCTTTGTTCTATCCTCAAGAATTGACGGAAGAAGAAAAAAGAATTGAAGGAATTCTATACGGTATTGCTAAGTAAAGTATGTAAGAATAAAGCAGTTTCTTCTGGTTACTTTTTTTGATTTGACTTATTGCAACCTTTCTGACTATTCAAAATATCCTTTTGATAAGTTGTATTCGTTCTTGCGCAAAAAAAGGAAAAGAATTACTTCTTGTAGTTGCGAACTTTGATGGCAATTCGCGTGGCGCGTATGTAAAAATTCCTGCACACGCGTTTGACTATATGAATATAGAAGAAGGTATGTACAAGTGTAAAAATATTTTGGATTGTAATGCAAATGTAATATCAGAACATCTTGTGCCGGAATGTTCTATAAGAGTGGAAGTTCCTGCTTTATCCGGTCTTGTCTTGCGCTTTGTCAAACAAAGTTGTTAGGTGTGTGTGGCAATGAAAAGTGTTTGCGTTTATATGAAGCAACGGTTTGATTAAATCAACTTGCTCCGTAGAAAAAAAACGCTACTTTTGTAAATCGAAAAGATGTATAATATGACAGATCAAACAGTAAACGCTGACTTTGCTTTTGAAGTAAGTTGGGAAGTGTGTAATAAGGTAGGAGGTATTCATACAGTATTAGAGTCTTTGGCTTCTACTTTAAGTTCTGTCTTGGGTGGTAATCTTATTTTTTAGGTCCGGATTTGGGAACATCAGAATTTTTAGAAGATAATTCTCTAATGCCAGTATGGCAGGAGGCTCTGAAATCAAAGGGAATAAAAGCAAGGATTGGCAAATGGGATGTACCGTCAAAACCTATGGTAATATTGGTAGATATTCGCCAGTGTTACGATATCAAGAATGAAGTTTACGGCATGATGTGGAACGAATTCGGAGTTAATTCTCTGAATTCTTATGGTGACTATGACGATTCTTCCATGTGGGCATATGCTTGTGGAAAGGTTGTAAAAAACAATTGTAGAAAATTGCATGGAGAATACGAAGAATATAATACTCCAAGCACATGAATGGCAATCGGCTATGTCTTTGCTTTTTGTAAAAAAGTATATTCCTAATCGTGTTTCTACGGTATTTACAACGCATTCAACTACTGTTGGACGCTCTATTTGTGATAACGGCAAATGTTTGTACAAATACTTTGCTCAATACAATGGAGACGGAATGGCGCGGGAACTGAATGTTGAGGCAAAGCATACGTCAGAAAAGGCGGCTGCTCTATTTGCTGATTGTTTTACAACGGTGAGTCATACGACTGATCAAGAATGCGCCAATTTGTTGGGAAAACCTGCAGATGTTGTCCTTCCCAATGGATTTAATATTTCTGAAATTCCCTCTCATGAATGTCTTGCGGCAAAACGTAAAGGAATGCGAGCAAAAATATTGGCTGTTGCCGGAGCTTTTGTGTGGCATGAGTTTCAAAGATTCTAACACAATAATCATATCTACGAGCGGAAGGAACGATTACAAGCCCAAAGGCTTTGATGTTTACATAGAAGCTTTGAAACGTTTTGCAAAATGCGGAGGGACTTAAAAAGGAAGTCATTGCTCTTGTAGAAGTCCCCTGTTGGACTATGGGACCGAGAAAAGATTTGCTTTCTCGTTTGGAAAGCAGAGCCAAAAACTTAGGTGCACTTCCCAATCCGTTCATAACTCACGATTTGCATAATTTTGATTACGATAGAATCGTAAATACCATTAGAAGTTTAGAGTTAGATAAAAGCACGTTGTTCGGCAATGTGCATGTTGTTATGATACCTTCTTATCTTGACGGAAAAGATGGTGTAATTAATGAAAAGTACTACGATATGCTTACGGCTTGCGATATAACTGCGTATCCTTCCTATTACGAACCCTGGGGATATACTCCTATGGAAAGCGCATCTTTCGGCGTTCCTACAATAACTACAAATCTTGCAGGTTTTGGTTGCTGGGTAGAAGAACTTTTAGGAAAGAAACCGAGCATTGACGATGGAGTTGCTGTAATAGAAAGGAATGACGACAATTATTTTGATGCTTCGGAAAATTTGAAAAAAATCATTCTCGATTATTCAAACAAAGTTCAAAGTGAGCGTAGTAGGATAGGAGAAAAAGCATATAAAATAGCATGTAATGCGGATTGGAAATCGTTTGTAAGCAATTACAAAAGGCTTTCTCTTTCGCAATAAATAAATCAAAACGATAATCATCAAGTAAACTATTATAAAAGATGAAACTAAAATCAAACAACTCGAACGATCCTGTATGGAAATCGTTAACGGTAAAATCCCATATTCCTCAATCATTGAAGGATGTGGAGACTCTTGCCCATAACCTGTGGTGGACTTGGAATAATGAAGCCATTGAGCTTTTTTTCGTCCATGAATCCCGACTTGTTTAAGAGTTGCAAGCAAAACCCGGTAAAGATGTTGAGTCTTATGAGTTATGACTCTCTCAACGTCATTGCCAACGATGAGGATTTCTTGGCACGCATGAAAAAGTGTGTATAAGAAATTCGAAAACTACAAAAATGTAAGTCCTGACAAGACTCGTCCCTCTGTTGCTTATTTTTTGCATGGAATATGGATTCTATCATGTATTACAAATTTACTCGGGCGGTTTGGGTATTCTTGCAGGAGACTATTTGAAGCAAGCATCTGACTCCAATGTAGATCTTTGTGGAGTTGGTTTTTTTGTATCGTTATGGCTATTTCAGCCAAACTCTTGGCATGGATGGTCAGCAAATTGCAAACTATGAGGCTCAAAACTTTGATACTCTTCCCATAGACAAAGTTATAGATCCGCAAACAGGAAAACAGATGATTGTGGAAGTTCCTTTCCCCAACTATACTGTTTATGCTTATATATGGCGCGTTAACATAGGACGAATCAGTTTGTATCTCATGGATACAGACCACGACAAAAACTCCGTATATGACCGTAACATAACAAAGAATCTTTACGGTGGCGATTGGGAAAACCGATTGAAACAGGAATATCTTCTTGGTATAGGTGGTGTGTTGATGCTCAAGAAACTCGGAATCAAGAAAGATATTTATCACTGCAATGAGGGACATGCTGCTCTCTGCAACGTAGAACGCCTTGTGGAATATGTTTCAGAGGGTATGTCGTTCAATGAAGCATTAGAACTTGTTCGCGCATCTTCCCTTTACACTGTTCACACTCCTGTACCTGCCGGTCATGACTATTTTGACGAAGGTCTTTTCGGCAAATACCTTGGTTCTTATCCTGCAAAATTGGGAATTTCATGGGATGACTTTATTGGAATGGGACGTACCAATCCTGATGATCATGGAGAAAAATTCTGCATGTCTACTTTCTTGTGCAATACTTGTCAAGAAGTAAATGGCGTAAGTAAGTTGCATGGTGTTGTCAGCCAAAAAGATGTTCAATGGCATTTGGAAAGGCTATTTTCGGAGGAAAGTCATGTGGGCTATGTAACCAACGGTGTTCATTATCCTACATGGGCTGCAAACGAATGGAAAACGCTATACAATAAGCATTTTGACAAGAATTTCCTTGCTGATCAAAGCAACGAACATATATGGGAAGCCATATATAATGTACCAGATGACGAAATATGGAATCTTCGTGTGCGCTTGAAGACGAAACTCGTAGAATACATACGTGCACGTTTCCGTGAAAATTGGCTTAAAAAACCAAGGAGACCCGACCCGCATTATTTCTTTGCTTGAAAAGATAAATCCTAATGCTCTGTTGATAGGCTTTGGTCGTCGTTTTTGCCACATACGTCGTGCTCATTTGCTGTTCTCAGATCTTGATCGTTTGGCAAAAATAGTAAACAATCCGGCAACTCCCGTGCAATTTATATTCACAGGAAAAGCACACCCTGCAGATGGGGCTGGTCAGGGATTGATTAAACAAATCTACGAAATATCTCGTCGTCCCGAGTTCCTTGGTAAGATTTTGTTTATCGAGAACTATGACATGCAGTTGGCTCGCCGTCTTGTTTCCGGCGTTGATATATGGTTGAATACTCCTACACGCCTAATGGAAGCTTCCGGAACGTCCGGTGAGAAAGCTCTGATGAACGGTGTGATAAACTTCTCCATTCTTGACGGGTGGTGGCTTGAAGGTTATAGAGACGGAGCCGGTTGGGCGATAACCGAGCATCGTACATACCAAGACCAGGGACAGCAGGATAAGCTTGATGCTTCAACCATATACAGTATGCTTGAGCATGAGATAATACCTTTTGTATTATTCGGTTTCGTCAGAAGGATATTCGAAAGATTGGGTTCGTGTCATAAAGAATTCTATAGCCAAGATAGCTCCGCACTACACAATGAAGCGTCAGCTTGATGACTATTATGATAAATTCTATAATAAGGAATACGAACGTTTCAAAGCTCTTTCTGCTTCCAACAACCGTAAAGCAAAAAGATATTGCCGCATGGAAGGAGACCGTTGCACAACGATGGGATTCAATACGTGTGGTTTCAGAAGAAATGACCGATAACCTCAAAAGCGGACAACTTGAAAGTGGAAGCGAAATAGAGGTAAAAGTTGTTGTTGATGAGCAAGGACTTGACAATGCCATAGGTATAGATCTCGTTGTTGTAAATGTAGATGAAAACGGGGGAGAGAAGTTCTTGAAATCCATACCTCTCGAGCTTGTTGGTCATGACAGTAATCTTTACACATTCCGTTTGAGATACACCGTAAGCTTCATAGGACGCATAAAGACTGCATTCCGTATGTATCCCAGTAATCCATTGTTGCCTCACAGACAGGATTTCTGCTACGTGCGTTGGTTCTGAAAATCGCAAGTAATATAAATATGGGGGCTGTGGTTGCAATAAACTTCCACAGCCCTTTTGTTTGGTAAAATGCTGTATGTTGCTAAAAGCTCAATATGTGTAATGTTATATAGGAAGTTTGCAAGGTTTGGGGCAGTGCAAACAATATTCATTGTGTACTGAAATTATAAAGCTAAGAAAAGAGCTTTTTTTTCAGACAATATTTGATGCTCAAAAAACATAAGGCATGTTGTAAAAAAATACAAGCCATATATTTTTAAAATACAAGGCACTTATTTCAAAATATATGCCTTATATTTTTCGCTGTTATAAGAGGCTGGTTTACAAGGTGCTTTATACACCATATTTTGTGAGAATTTTTCAGGCGAAGTATGGGAATTTTTTGTAACAAATATAATAATGGGCATATAATTATTCATAAAGCCCGATTGTTCTTTAGAACAACCGGGCTTTTTATTTGTTTTACAACTTAAGTCTATGTGCATGTAAATATCTTGACATGCATATTAATACTATATTGACAATTCGTCTAACACTTTTTATCAAAGACTTGTCTATTGGTTTACGCTTGCCTGCTGCGCTTTTTAGCGGGACATAGACAACTTCATCGTTTTTAACTCCTACCATTACATTGCGCTGACCTTCCATGAGAGCATCGATTGCTCCCACACCTACGCGGGAAGCAAGTATTCTGTCGCGTGCTGATGGAGAACCGCCTCGCTGCAAATGTCCAAGAATTGAAACGCGTACATCAAAACCGGAATATTCTTTTCTTACGCGGTCTGCGTAATACATGGCTCCGTGTCCATTAGGATTTTCACTGACTATCACAATGCAACTGCGTTTGCTCTTGCAGAATGCCGCGTTGCATGAAAGTAAGCAATTGGTCGGTATCTGTAGAATCTTCGGGTATGATTGCAGCCTCGGCTCCTGAAGCTATTGCGCTGTTTTTGGGCCAAGAAACCTGCATCTCGCCCCATGACTTCTACGAAGAAAATTCGTTCATGCGAATTTGCTGTATCGCGAATTTTGTCAACGCACTGTGTTATGGTATTTAGCGTTGTGTCATATCCTATTGTTGCGTCCGTACCATAAAGGTCATTGTCAATAGTTCCGGGAAGTCCTATACACGGAACATCGTAGGCTTCTGCAAATTGGGCTGCACCGCTTAAGGAACCATTTCCTCCAATAACAATAAGAGCATCAATGTGTTCTTTTTGTAGAGTTTCGTAAGCCTTTTTGTGTCCCATAGGAGTGGGGAAGTCTTTTGAGCGGGCTGTACGAAGTATTGTTCCACCGGTTTGAATGATATTGCTAACATCTTCGGTAGTAAAGCGTTTAACCTCGTCATGTATAAGTCCCTCATAGCCTCTGTAGATGCCTTTTACTTGAAAACCATTGAAAATTGCGCTTCGTGTAACGGCACGTATGGCTGCATTCATTCCAGGAGAGTCGCCTCCGGAAGTTAAAACTCCTATTGTTTTAATCTTTGTCATGATGATAATATAATTACAACAACTCTGTTATCAATATTAATGATAGAGCACCGATTATTCCGCTTACTGCTACACGAGGAGTGATTCGGCGCATGTACCATAGAAAAGAAACATTTTCCATTCTCATAAGTATGAACCCGCTTACAGAACCAACGGTCAAGAGAGTGCTGCCTACAAGACAGGCATAATTCAATAAAGGCCAATATGCTCCATTAAAAGGCAAAGGATTCGTAAATATATCTGCAATCTTCCAAAGAAGAGGCCATGAGTGTACTACTGATTATGACTGCAACACTGTCAAGTAGTATGGATATGCCTCCTCCGATGGCACTTAAGATATAAGGGTTGCCTGTTTTCTCACAAATCCATTGGGTAAAACTGTCAACGACTCCTGTTTCAACACAAACACCTGCCATAAGCGTAAGACCGATATAGAAAAGTATTGCTTGTATGTTTTCATATTGTACGGCAACAGGGGAGTGTTTCATTATCATTTTCCGCTGTGCATCATTCTTAAATTAAATATTTCGTTCAATACCCAAAGAAAAGACAGCACGCAAAGGGGCACCTACCATATGGAGGTAAAGATGTGATGTTGTGGAAAGTGGGAATAAACCAAAGTCCTCCAATTCCGACAAAACGAGAACTCCTCTTTGCCATGTACTCAACGCGGTGTCGTTAGTTTGAAACTGTGTAACAAAAATCTCCAGAAGGCAGTCTTTCAGGAAGCATCCTTGAAAGCAGCCATGTACATAAAGAAAACATCAATAAGGTAGGCAATGCCATTATGATGGAATATGCGGAAGGCGAAACAAGTCCTTTGTCCAAAGCGTTAGACCGTTAACATCTCCGATAACTGTGAGGGTACCTCCACAATTTGCAGCAATAACGATAGCCGAACCGTATATCATGCGAAGTTTTGTACCACTTACGAGTTTGTGCATAACCACAAGCATCATAACAGTTGTGGAAAGGTTGTCCAAGTTTGCTGAGATTATGAAAGTTGTTACGCACAAAAGCCATAACAATTTTGTTGCCTTTCGTGTTCGAAGCGTTCTTCCTAAGAAATTGAAGCATTCATTACCATTCAGAACATCAGTAATGCCAAGTGTTGCAAGTAAAAACAAAATTACTTCGCAGGCTTCTGCTATGTATTTAGGGAATACATTATGGGCAACAAAAGAGTTAAAAAGTACGACCACCCTCAAGTATGAAGGTTGTATAGTCTTCTGCGTGTTCGGCTTTTTATATACAACTCTCCGGAGAGCATATAAAAGCAACCATGCCGCAACTCCTACGAATATAGCCACAGCAGCTTTGTTGATGTGGTTGAAAGCTTCGGTCGCTATAAAAAATATAACCGATAATTACTAATGTAAGAATGATGACGGTCATATCCGTAGTTGTATTACACCTCTAAAACCATTTGTAAACACACAAAAAACATCTTGTGCATAAGCCTCAATGGATTAATGAGAGCGGCAAACGGGACTCGAACCCGCGACCTTCGGCTTGGGAAGCCAACGCTCTACCAACTGAGCTATTGCCGCAATATTCTTGTATGCAAAGTTAAAACTTTATTTTGAAACGGCAATACATGTAACTTCCCAATGTCGGTTTTTCAAGAGTAAAACATATTTGCGAAAAAAGACACAAATGTTTTTATATACAAAAAAGTTCCTCTTGAATTGTGGGTCAAGAGGAACTTTAATTATGCATTACAGCAGAACTTTATTTCGTTTTGTTGTTATCAGAATCCGGTGATGCCAAACCTTCGTTCTTTAGAACCTCGTCTATTTCTTTTTCTTTGTCCTTCATCTCAAGGTTATAATAGATATTCTTCAATGAAAGAGCCCAAACTTTGGGTTGATCGGGAACAAGTTCTCTTGTCTTTTCAAAATAGGTGAGTGCTTTGCGGTAATAATCCTTGACTTTTCTACATCTGTTTTGTATTGGGGATTACGCGGATTGGTTACGAATTGATCTTTTTTTGAGATAAGCTCGTTTACATATGTAACACCCAAGTTATAGTTTGCGTCAGGGAAGTTCGGATCTAATTCCAATGCTTTCTGCAGACATTCACGTGCCTTGTCGAAATCTTTTGTTTGGTTAAGATATATACAGCCGGCAGAATACCATGCATTTTTTTGTTGTTAGGAGCTTTTTGCTACCAAATCTTTTGCTGTAGCTACTGCCTCATCGTCCAAATGCTTTATGTTGTAGTAGTAAAGAAGGTTTTGAACAAACTGGGTATTGTTAGGCAGGGCTGTAATTGCTTCTGTTGCACATTTTACCCATGCTGCCGTATCTTTTTTCTGCAGTAATGACTGTGCTTTTATAAAGTAGAGGTCGTTCTTGTTCTTCTGCGCAGTGTCTTGCAGTGCAAAATCAATGTGTTTCAAAGCACGATCGTAATCTTTTGATTTGGTAGCCGAGTAGCGTAGCGTAGAATGCAACGGTGTAATACTCATTTGCATTTGCCTTGTAAATAGAGTCAGCCTGCTGCTTTGTGAAAACAGAAGATTTTGGCATCTCTATGAATTTCTCAAAAGCATCGTAAGCTCCCTTTTTGATTGCCATTTGCATTAAGGAACTGACCAGCATAAGCATAGTAGTTCATCATTTGGGAAATCATTTTGGTGTTACTTTGGAAAGGAGCTTCTGCATTATTGTTGTATTTCGGCTTTATCTTGCCTTTTTCGTTGGGAGCATTGTCCAACTTGTAGCTCTTTTCGAAATATTCAACGGATTTGTCAAGCGCATTAATGAATTTCATTGTATCCAGAGGTTGTTTTTGGGCAGCTTTTGTTATTTCTGCGCTTAAGATTTTACCCTGTATTACGCCTGCAAAATTGTAAGCACCTGCAAGGTTCTTGGTCTTGCCACTTGTTAAAGCTGGTTCTATGGCTGCCCAAGCTTCGTCCATTTTGCCTTCGTCGAATTTAGCCTGCGCCTTATATATAAGGGAGTTTTGGGCCATTAGTGAACACATTGGTAACAGCATAGCTGCTATACACAAAAGTTTCTTCATGATAAATATTGTTTTATGTTATCTGTTTCTTTTTTATATATTAATTGTCGTTTTCCGGTTGATCGCTATCTTCTGTTGTTGCTTCGGAGGTTTCCGCATTGATATTTTCTTCGTCTTCTCTTGGAACACGGCATATACTTGCGATTGTGTCGCCGCGTTTAGAGAGATTTATAAGGCGTACACCTTGTGTGGCGCGTCCCATAACTCGAATGTCGGAAGTATGTAGACGAAGAGTTATACCACTGACATTTATTATCATAAGGTCGTCTTCGTCGTTTACAACTTTCAGTGCAACAAGTTTACCGGTCTTGTCTGTGATGTTCATTGTTTTTACTCCTTTTCCACCACGATTTGTAATACGGTAGTCTTCTACATCACTGCGTTTACCATATCCTTGGTCGCTAACAACGAGTACAGTGTCTTTTTCAGGATTACAAACACTAACCATTCCAATGACTTCGTCTCCTTCATCTATTCGCATGGCGCGAACTCCAGTTGCGTTTCTTCCCATTGTACGAACGGTTTGCTCGTTGAATCGAATGGCTCGTCCTTCTTTATTTGCAACAATTATTTCTTCGTCTCCACGAGTCAGACAAACGCTTACCACTTTATCGTTTTCTTGAATGTTGATAGCGTTTATACCATTTGTGCGTGGTCTAGAATATTCTTTGAGACTTGTCTTTTTATAATGCCATTCTGTGTACAGAAAACAACATAATGTGTGTCGCAGAATTGAGAATCGGAAAGATTCTTTATATAAAGGCAAGCATTTACATTGTCGTCAGGAGCTAAATTGAGCATATTCTGTATGGCGCGACCTTTGGAATTTTTCATTCCTTCGGGAATATCATAAACTTTCAGCCAATAGCAACGTCCTTTTTGAGTAAAGAACAACATGGTGTTGTGCATCGTTGCGTGATACATATATTCTATAAAGTCTTTGTCTCGTGTGCTGCCGCCACGACTTCCTACGCCTCCGCGTCCCTGTGAGTGATATTCCGCAAGCGGAGTACGTTTGATATATCCCATATGGCTTAGAGTAATTACCATTTCATCATCAGAAAAGAAATCTTCCGGATTGAAATCTTCATTACCATATACTATTTCGCTGCGGCGTTCATCACCATATTTCTCTTTTACTTCGATGAGTTCGTCTTTTTTATTACTTGACGGCAAACATTATCGTCATGCAAAATCTGATTGTAATATTCTACTTTTTGTTCCAATTCTTTGTGTTCTGCATGGAGTTGCTCTTGTAAAAGTCCTGTAAGTTGGCGAAGGCGCATTTCTACAATTGCGCGTGCTTGTATTTCGTCAAGTTCGTAACGCTTGCAAAAGATTTTCGATTGCCTCCTGCGGAGTTTTTGCCGTTTTGATAATTCTAATGACTTCGTCAATATTGTCGCTGGCAATTATCAAACCGTCAAGAATGTGAATGCGTTCAAGTGCTTTTTTCTTTTCATAATTTGTACGGCGTATAACAACATCATGTCGGTGGTCAATAAAATATTTTATGCAATCTTTAAGCGATAAAAGTTTTGGACGCCCGCCTACAAGTGCTATACAATTCACACTGAAACTCGTTTGCAGTGCAGTTAGCTTAAATAATTTGTTGAGTACGATATTTGCGTTGGCATCGCGTTTAACGTCAACAACAATGCGCATACCCTTACGGTCGCTCTCGTCATTTACATTACTAATCCCTGTAACTTTTCCTTCTTTTACCAGTTGGGCAATATAAATAATAAGTTCTTTCTTGTTTACGCCGTATGGAATTTCGCTGATAACAATCTTGTCATGCTGTTCACCGGCTTCAATTTCTGCACGGGCACGCATAACTACGCGTCCGCGTCCGGTTTCATAAGCGCTTTTTACTCCTGACATTCCGTATATAAAGCCTCCTGTTGGGAAGTCGGGGGCTTTTATATATTTCATTAGTCCGTCAACATCTATATCTGGGTTATCTATATATGCATCGCAAGCGTCAATAACTTCTCTTAGGTTGTGTGTAGGTATATTTGTTGCCATACCAACGGCAATACCACTTGCTCCGTTAACAAGAAGATTAGGTATTCGTGTAGGCATTACTGACGGTTCCAAAAGAGTATCGTCAAAGTTGTTCGCCATATCAACGGTTTCTTTGTCGATGTCTCTCATCATGGCTTCTCCTAAAGAAGTCAGTCGGGCTTCAGTATAACGCATTGCTGCAGGAGAGTCTCCGTCGACACTTCCGAAGTTTCCGTGTCCGTCTACGAGAGTATATCGCATATTCAATTCTGTGCCATGCGTACAAGGGCACCGTAAACGGAAGAATCACCATGCGGGTGATATTTACCAAGCACTTCTCCTACGATACGAGCAGCTTTTTCTTGTAAGGTTTGTCATGAGTATTGCCCAATCCCATCATACCAAAAAAGTATTCTGCGGTGTACGGGCTTAAATCCGTCACGCACATCAGGAAGAGCACGAGCCACTATAACCGACATACTATAGTCGATGTAAGAACTCTTCATCTCTTCTTCGATGTTGACTTTAATAATTCTATCTTCTAAATCTGCCATTATTGTTTTTTTATTGAAAATCGCGGCATTTTATTTTGCCACAGTTTTGAAATTCAAAGTTACGATATTTTTTTTATACGTAGTTGCCGACAAAGCAAAAAACGAGCAAAATCGATTGTAATGCCGTTTTCTTGGTCTCTGTCTGCTTTTTAATGTCTTTCTCGAGATGAATATACTGGTAAAAAACTAATTTTGTAGTGTTATGATAAGCTTAGAACTAAAAGAATTGCTCATTGAAGCAGCAAGTAGATACGAAACCGCAGATTTCATTCCGAAAGATCCTGTGCAATTTCCTCACAGGTATAAAATGAAACGGGATATTGAAATTGCGGGATTGGTAACTGCACTTATGAGTTTTTGGGAATCGTAAGCAGATTATCGGCAAAGCTGACAAGTTATGTCTTATGATGGGAAAGTCTCCGTTGGAATATGTAAAAAGAGAGGGTTTTCGAAAAAGATTTTTCTTACGATGATAACAGCAGCTTTTACCGTATGATCAGCCATGCGAACTTTAGAGATATATTTGAAAAACTTTATGAAGTGTACGATAATGCCGAAAGCATGGAGGAATATGTATTATCTTTTAATGGCAACGCAATGGAAAAGATGTGTGCATTTCTTGAAGTGTCTCCCAAGAGCCCTCAAAAGAAAATAAATATGTTTCTGCGTTGGATGGTTCGGCAAAATTCTCCCGTTGATTTCGGTTTGTGGAAAAAAAATTTGACAGTGCTGATTTAATAATTCCTCTCGACACTCATGTTGCTCACATGGCAAAAGTGTATGGAATAGTAGAAAAGGAAGTTTATACTCTTTCTTCTGCCAAACGTATTACAAATGCTCTGTCCGAAGTCTTCCCTGGAGATCCTGTAAGAGGAGATTTTGCACTTTTTGGCGTGGGAGTAGAGAATACAGAGCCTGTTAATTCGTAAAACATAAAAGAAAACTCCGAAAGATACACACTTTCGGAGTTTCTTATTTTAAAACATTCTTGTTTTAGAATGCTTTCTTATACAATTCAAGTGCAACTTCTTCGGTAACTTCGCGTGGGTTGCCCGGGGTGCAAACGTCTTGCAAAGCAGCCTTTGCCAAACGTGGGAGATCGGCTTCGGTAATGCCTTTGCCAAGGTCGCGCAAGTGTTGAGGAATGCCTACGCGAATAGCCAAATCTTTGACAGCATCAACTGCAGCTTTTGCTGCATCTTCTTTACTCATGCCTTCCTTGTAAACGCCCATTGTCTTAGCAATGATTACAAATTTATCGATTGCTGCGGGAGCATTGTATTCCATAACCAAGGGTAATAATAATGCGTTAGCAACTCCATGAGCTACATCGAACATTGCACCAAGAGGATGAGCCATGCCGTGTACCAAGCCGAGACCTACGTTTGAGAACGCCATGCCGGCAATGTATTGTGCAACTGCCATACCGTTGCGGGCTTCTGCATTCTTCGGTTCGTTTACTGCCGTTTCAAGGTAACGGTTAATCATTTCTATTGCTTTGATTTCGAACATGTCGCTCATTTCCCATGCAGCCTTTGTGGTAAGACCTTCAATAGCATGTGTGAGAGCATCCATGCCTGTTGAAGCGGTAAGCCCTTTGGGAAGTGAATACATTAGCTCTGCGTCAATTATTGCAATGGCTGGTATATCGTTGGGATCGACGCAAACCATCTTCTTTTCGTTTACTTCGTCAGTAATTACGTAGTTGATAGTGGTTTCTGCGGCAGTTCCTGCTGTTGTAGGCAATGCTATGACGGGAACAGACTTGTGCTTGGTATTTGCAACGCCTTCGAGCGAAACAACATCAGCAAATTCGGGATTGTTAGTGATAATACCGACAGCTTTTGCTGTATCCATAGAAGAGCCTCCGCCAACAGCAACTATAAAGTCTGCTCCGCTGTTTTTGAATGCCTCAACACCGTTTTTACATTGGTAACGGTAGGGTTGGGTTTTATGTCGCTGAATATCTCAAAAGGAACTTTTGCTTCATCAAGGACATCGGTAACCATTTTTTGTAACGCCAAACTTAATCAAACTTGCATCTGATACAACGAGTGCCTTTTTTAGTCCGAGGCGTTTAACTTCTACCGCAAGATTCTTTGCGAGCTCCGGGACCGAAGTAAGATACTTCGTTAAGAATAAATCTATTAACCATAATATTTTAATTTATAAGTGTAATACAATTTGTTTTCATGCAACATCATGACACAGGTTTGTGCTGTGTGAAATGTGATAAAATCCATTCTTTGTCAGTCCCAAAATTAGCAAAAAAACAGAACACATTGTCGGTGAAGCACAAAAAAAACGAAAAAAGAATGAATAAACAGTGCATGTAGTATATGCACTGTCATACGTACTTCTGTAATATATTATGTAATTGGTAAAGTAATCAGTACTTGTTCTTGAAATTAGCTTATTCTATATAGTCTTTTGCGTCAGTGTGTGATTGTATATAATAATGGTATTCGAAAAGTAGAAAAATGGGGCAGTATATAAGAAAGCGTGAAGCGAAAAATAAGACTTCTTTGTGCCAGAAAAAACGATACGGGACTTTGTAAAAAATACGAGCCATATATTTTGAAATATATGGCTCGTATTTTAAAAATATATGCCTTATGTTTTTGAGCACGTAATGAATACTTGTTGGCGTGGTGCTTATTTGATCATTTTGAAGAAGTTAAGTATCTGCTTCATTAGATTGTTGCGCGCCTCTGTGTTATTTATGGTTTCAAAGGGGAAACCTAATGCCACGGTTCTGTATTTTCCCTGCCATGCAACGGCTGCACTCAAATTGTTTTCCGTGTATCGCATTATTGTACCGGCATCATTGTCGGCGGGTTCTATGCCGTCGGGAGATTCAACTACGTAACAGCTGTCGTTATGTATTATTATATGTATAGTTTCCGTTAAACGTTCCTATTGTAGAGGCAACGCCGTTGACATTTCCTGTGCGGGCTGCGCGGCTGTTACGCCATTTGTAGTGCAGAACATTTTGGGCAAATTCGCAGTCCTCTGCTGTTGATTCTATTATAGGATTGCACCACAAATCGCTTGCAATAAAAGAACCGGAAACAAAGATGTTTCCGCCGTTTTTCGGTGTAGTTTTTTATTGCACTTTGCATTCGGGGCGTGAAAGTCTTGAACGAGATAGGGTAGTAGCCACCGTTTCCCATTTTGGTCTGACGCTGTTTCCCGAGAATCAAATCTACGGATTTATATATCTTCATGTCAACGATACTATCTTCCACTGCATCGCTTCCGCATGAAACATAGGAAATGCCGGCTTTGAGTGCGGCTTCGCCATGTATGGAGGGATAGTTAAAAGTATTTCCTGCAATTATTTTAGTCTCGTAATCTCCATAACTGTCTCCAAATCCTCCAGAGTCATCGTCATGCCATGGCTCGCCGCGATTGAAGTCTTTCATACTTCCGATATAGCTGAAATCCTGAATGTATGGCACCCCGTGGTCTTCATCATCAAGAAAACCTGCAAGTAAAGTATCGGCAGGAGCCGGAGCAACAAAATCTGCCGGTGCGCTGACTCGTGTAAATCCGTTCACAATAAGTAGGACATTGTCGTCTTTTGTGTTGTTGGAAACTTGTACGGATTTATTCTTCTTGCGTTTGCTTGTTTTTTGTGATTGGATCTGATTTGGATAAAGAAGAAGATGTTCTTGCAGCTGAAAGTATTTCTGAAGGAAACTTTCTCCGCCGCGATTTATTGCCGTGATTTTGAAATTGCATACAGTATCAACGGGTATTGTTGTTCGCCATGAAGTTCCTTTTACTTTTGTTCCGTTATCGAAATCAGCGTTGCCTTTTTTGCATATAAACAATATAAGCATCCGGAGTAGCAGTCGGCTCTATGGGAATCTTCAGTTGCGCGCCAGGAAAGTTCTATCTCGTTTGATCCCGGAGATGTGAAGTTTATGGCAAAGTGCGTAACAGGTAAAGGTTGCACCACATATTCAGTTTCGTATTGCGAGGAAACGAATTGCAGCATTCCTTTATAAACTGCGCGACTTACAGTGAAGCGGAAGCGTGGATCAAGACCGTAACGCATATCGGCAAAGTTTTGGTGAGACAAAAGTTCCAACAGCATTGCGGGAACTTTGGGAGTCCACGCTTCAAAATAAGGTTTGTTCCATTTCCCGCGTCTTGTCCAATCAGGGTTGTAAATTCTTCTTACATCGTTAACGATATTGCTTTGTATAAGTTCACAAAGGTCGTGGGATAGAAAGCGCGAAGAACCATTATAGAATTTTCCGTCATATTCTTTTTTGTAGAATAAATTCCGAGTGTGCCTACAATGTGATTGTCCTTGTAAGTTCCTGCATCCGAGTGAAAAGCCATCGAGAGATCTATAGGAATATTAAGTCCTTTTTCGTCAGGATTAACCGAAGAACCGCCCGACATATAGTTTACCCACATGCCACGATTTACATAATCATCGCGATAATCGTCTTTGCCCGCAGTAGGCGAATATACGGAGTCGGGAACTCCTGCCCATTGCATATAATATCGCGCACCTTCTGCAAAACGCGGGTAAGTGCTGGTTATATAAGGAAAGTCTTTGTGCACTTCGTCTTCTGGAGAATTATGACGGGCAATATTACCTATTCCTCCTCCGAAACGTACTGCGTCTGCAGTGATTATTCTGCCTTTTTGTCGGAAACATTGCTAAGCACTACTTTGTTTTCATCATTACAACCTGCAGAGAAATTAAAAGTGCCAAGATATATCCATGTACCTCCACCCATGGATTGGTTTACTTTGAATTGGGTGGCAATTCCTTTATGGAACACTGTGTACGAAGCGTCTTCCGTGCTGTTTTCGACGGAATGATAGGAAACATACACGGCATATTCTCCTGCTTTTTTGATTAAAGGTTTCCATGTAATGTAACTTGAATCCTTTTTGGTTGTAGTATGAGTTTCGCGATATGAACCTTCCTTAAAAAGGATTCTCGAAATCCTTATAGACATTGCGTAAGTAGGCAAAGCCTTTATCCTTACCGGTATTCCAAACTTCGCTCCCGGATATCTCTTCATAGGAAGAACCTGCGCTTATGCCTTTATCATTATCAACAATAATTTCTTCTGTTTGTATATCTCGCTCACGAGGAACAAGGACATTAGCTCCTGCGTTCTCAAGCATGGGAACAAGGAATGGCATTACATAACTGCGGGTATATAAGTCTTCAACTGTTTGAAACATTCTTGCTCGCTGCCATTCCCAACGTGTAAGTTTTTGCTCGTAATATCTGCCATGACTTGGCCAAACAACAATATGTTTCCCTGCGAGACCTTTATTAGGCGTGGCAAGTGAAGAACTATTTGTAACGAGTTGGGTTACTTCTGGACGCACAAACTTTGCAATTTTGTTTTTTGCTTGATTTGGTCCGTTTTGCCAAAGGAATATAGTCGCTGATTTCGTGTCCTTGGGTATAAATAGCCAATTTATGTCCTTCATATTCTTTTTGGAAGAATGGAGCGAAGTTTTGAGTATGTTTCCGCCACATTGTTTTCATTGAAGGATATATAGGCGCAGTTTTCCGAAGCATAAAAGTACAGCGTTCCGACACTGTCTTTTACTTCGTTTATTCAATTCTGCCTATTTGCGATTCTCGTGCACCGAGTTTGGTTAAGAAATCGCCAAATTGTTTTTTGTATTCCGTCAAATTACTTTGTGAAAAACACAAAGCTGGTGAACCTATGACGGCAAGAAAGAATAAAGCTATCTTTATTAGTTTCATATAATGGTATATTAATAATCTATTTATATAACATGTAAGGTT
>VOFC01001276.1_pt1 | contig 20599 bp, 26 predicted proteins | sample 5384161 | NCBI WGS metagenome assembly VOFC01 (sample SAMN12384722, study PRJNA508395) | human gut metagenome | isolation source: healthy gut B | host: Homo sapiens
TACTTATTTAGCAGGAGAAAGAACTGCAGTTGATAAGGTGCATCCATATGGTGTAACCTATAAAAATGCAGAAAATAAAGATGTTGTTTCAGATGGCGTTGTTAAAACTATTAACTTAGATGCTAACAATGTTGCTTCTGACAAAATTTACATCAAATTTATGGATGCTAGTGAAAAAGCATTAAAAGGTGAGACTGTTACCATTGAAAGTAATAGTGCGGCTGTAGAAGTAAATAAAACAACTGCAACCACAAATAGCTTAGGTGAAATCGACTTTAAAGTTTCTGGTTCTATTGAAGGCAATTATGAAGTAGAATTGACTTTAAATGGTGTAACTTGGATTGTTAAAGTAACTGTTGGTGATACTGGTGCTGCTTATATTGAATTAGCTGAACAGCCCCGCGCTGCACAGGCTCTGTACGGCGATCTGAATAAAACTGATTCCACTCAAGGGACAAAAGTTCGTTTCAATATTACAGACATTAATGGTAACACTGTAAGTGTACCAACAACAGCTAATGCAACAACTGGTAATGGCACAGCTGCTGTAGTTACTGGTATTGGTATGGATGGTATTGCAGCCGCGGACGGCAAATACATTGTTCTGACTGAAAAACCAGCTAACTCTAATTTGGAATCTGAAGATTTAAGTTTGAGATATAGCGATTATGACAGACAGTGGTATTTAGCTGGTATCAACAACTTTAATGCAGAAGGAACTTACACTGTAAAAGTAATTCTGGACAATGGCGCATATGCAACTGCTACTTGGGAAGTTAAAAAGTTCCAGACACCAGTTCAGTTAAGAATCGATACTGCTGTTGATACTGTAGCTCTGGGTGGTTCCATTGGTGCTTCTCTGACTTATGTAGATGCTAACGGCGTTGAAAAAACTGCTAAAGATGCAAAATTGACCGCTACCGGTTATGCTGTAGCTATGGTATCTGGTTCTACAGTAACTGCTAAATCTGATGAAAAATACGTTGGTGAAAAAATTACTGTTACCGCTGTATCCGAACGTTATAACTTAGTTGCTACAAAAGAATACACTGTAGTAGGTGAAGCTGTTGCCGTTTCTTTCGTCGACAAAAAATGCGGATGTAAATGTTAATAACAAATTGACATGGAATTTGGTAGATGAAGATGGCAACCGTATTGCTATCAAAAATGCTAAAAATGTAAAAGTTCAGTATGTAGTTCTGGATAAACCAGAAGATGCTAAAGTTACTGTAATGGACTCCTCTAATCAGGGCGACTTAACAGGTAAAGGTATTGGCAAAATGTCCTTAACCTCCAATAAAGTTGGTAATGTAGCTGTCCAGGTTGTTGTAAGTGCAGACTTTGCTGCAACATCTAATGTTGCTCAGCAAGTAAAATACTACACTGGTACTCAGATCTTTGCTGTAGGTAATGCATCTGCTGGTGATGTAGTAGTTATGTCCATCGGTTCCAATGAAATCATTGTAAACGACAAGAAAGCTACCATTGACGCTGAACCAATCATCCAGAATGACCGTACCTATGTACCATTCCGTGCATTGGCTGAAGCTTTCGGCGCTACCGTTGCTTACGATGAAGCTACCCAGGCTGTAACTGCTGAACTGAACGGCGTAACTGTTGTAATGACCATCGGCTCCGCTACCTACACTGTAAACGGCGCTGAAAAAACTATGGACGTTGCTCCATTCATCAATGGTTCCAGAACTATGGTTCCTGTAAGATTTGCTGCTGAAGCTTTCGGAATTAAAGTTATCCCAACTTACAATCCAGATGGCTCCACCGCTGACATTCTGTTCAACCTGTAATCGATAAGATTATTTAGAACTGAATAAATGTTAATCAGACAGAGACTCTCATTCGAGGGTCTCTGTTTTTTATTGTTCCATTCATCAACGGTTCCAGAACTATGGCTCCAGTAATGCTTCGCTGCTGAAGCATTCGGCATCATCTGCACGTTAAAACAGCCGGAAGGCGGCGTTGCTGCGGAGTATGAGAACGCCTTGCATATTTCAATATGCGTCGTTGTTCTCATCTCCCAGCGCCTTGCCTCCGACTGTTTTTCCTGTGCAAAGCAGTTATCCCAACTTACAATCAGATGGCACAACAGCTGACATTCTGTTCAACCTGTAATTGATAAGATATCTGAAATTGAATCAATGTTAATCAGACAGAGGCTCTCATTCGAGAGTCTCTGTTTTTATGTTTCTGAGACTGTAACTGTCTCTAATGCGGCACTCTTTATAAGCTAATGGATAGTCAAAAACAATTCTAAGATTGAGAAAAAACGCACAAGGCAAAGTAAAATTCCCACAGCTATATTGATTGAGCAGAAAACTGGCATTTGTACTGTATTTTGTACCCCACTATTAGAGCGACCAATACAGAAAACACTGAAAAAAGCTAAAAATCGGAACAAAAAATGTTTCACGTGAAACATTTTTACTCCAAACCGCGGACATCTTTCCGAACCAGCTCATCATAGAAAAGCGATGAGGGGCGTATCGCCTCCCCATCTGCTATACAATTATCATAAAGCGTTGCATAACGATTTGTTACACAACGTCCGGCAAAGAGACTCGGCAATTCACCGACTCCTTATAAAACAAAGCATGATACAAAGCCAACGATATAACGATTCGTTACCCCATCACAGCAGCACTACAGAATATCGTTTTGTCATGTTGAGCCATAGGAGAAACATTTTTCAGAACATAAAACAGATAGAAGATCCTTCGCCGTCGCTCAGGATGACAGAACTGGCCTAACAACCAGCGGGCCGTTTCCAGCGCAAAAATGCGCGTTAGTGGCATCGCACCCTACAACATATCGACTGTACAGAATACAGGAGGACACAAAACACTCTCTGCCCTTCTATGGTTTTAGAATCTCCGCTACCTTCGCCAAAATTCCGACTTGGGATGGACAGTAACGCAGCTTGTGCAAAGCGTGATGAACGCCAGTTCAGCAAAGCTGCACAAAGCAAGGAACTGTCCAGAGCCACGGAGGAACGGGCGAAGTGTAGCAAATAAAAAAACGATGGGTAGCAAATAAAATAAAAAGAACTGCCCTGCCGCTTACCAACAGAACAGCCTTGAGATTTCTTTCAAAGCAAATATTTCCAAATCCCCTTGACACATAAAAACTGCGATGTTAAACTATAATTACTATATGAGCTGCCACATGGCATTGCTCAGGGGGTGACTAGAGGACTAGCGAGTCATTGTGGGATGACGCTAGTCCTCGTTTTATTTCCTCTTGCTGCGCTTTTGACGCAAGGAACGCATATGTTTATGCCAATCTTTCACCAGATGAGTTGCAATCTGGATACTGGACAGACACAAAAAGACGGTATAGGCTACATAGTAAACTGTAATCATTTCATCCATCATACACGCCTCCCTTCCGTTTCGTACTTGTAAGCGTTTGGTCGGGAGCAATAAATAAAGAACTGCATCGCCGCAGCAATGCTTTTTATTCGCTAAGCCGAATTTGATATACCCCCCCCGCTCAGCACCTGGGCTTGGCGAGAAATAAAATCCTGACTTCATTATAACGGAATATTTTGTAAACTGCAAGAAAATTCGTTCGACATTTTTCTACCCTGCATTTCCTATTACGATTGCCTAATAAATATTAAATAGGCAGAGACTCTCATCCGAGAGTCTCTGTTTTTGTACATAGTGGAGCAAAAACAAAAAAGAAATCGTTGCCAATCTACAAGAATGGCTTTCTTTCTTGCTCTGTTCAATGGTATAATACCAATAGATATATCGAAATATGGGGAGGTTTGTCTATGAAAAAAATTGCAGTGGCGATGCTGTCGCTGGGGCTGTTAGCGGGCAGTTGCTCGGCGGCTATGGCAGCAGAGCCGGAGATTTCGTATAACGGGCAGCCGCTTACGCTGCACCAGCCTGCCATTGTGCAGGAAGGGCGCACGCTGTTAGCATTGCGCGATATGGCGGAGCAAATGGATGTGGATGTACAGTGGGACAGTGTGACACGCTTGGCAACGATTACGTATAAGGATAAGGTTATCACCCTACAGCCTGATTTGCAGCGGGTGTTGATAAATGGGGAATTACAGCAGGTGGATGTTGGCCCGCAGATTATAGAGGACCGTATTTATTTACCGGTACGCTATCTGTTTGAAATGCTGGATGCCGACGTGTTTTATCGTAGCTATGAGGATGGCAAAACGGTGGTGGCTGTGAATTCTAAAGATTCTTATATCAACTATGTAACCACCAGCGGACGGCAGACGAAAGCAGTGCGTAATGTAGATAGCACTTACACCGGCAATCCGGTGGTGATGACTCACGACGGCAACGTATTGGAAATCGTTGCAGATGGCAGCGATATTCATTTATATCGTACCACAAAGACGTTGAGCCGCGTGGAGCAAAAAAACAGAAAATGCTGTATTTCGGAAAGATATAACCGGTATTTTGGAAGATAACGGCCAGTATTATGCAGTGTTGAACAGAAGCCAATCGGCCCGTTATGTGGGAAACGGTTATTCCCCCTCTGGTGCGGCTTTCTTGAAAAAATATTTATACGCCGCAGGGCGTGTTCCAGTTTTACGGCAGTGAGGTTACACTGGATACTTTCGCGCTGGAAAGCAACGAGGGCTTTGGCAGCAAAACGGTGAAGGGTTATTTGCTGGACATTTCCGACAGTAACCAGATTATCCGCAACACTGCCTATGCTTTTGGCGATAATAATCGCTATGGATTTTTAACCGACGGACAATTCCTGTTGCTTGGCAATATGCCCGCCGAAGGCTATCAGGTATTGACCTGCGCCACCATCAGCGATAGTATGACCAGCGGCAAGGTATTTACGCAAAACGGTGTGTTTTACGTCATTGGCTCCGATATTACTGAAGATGGCAAATCGGAGATTTTTGTTACCTCTTACACCAATCAGGGGATGAAAGCCAATTCTTACGTGCCAGTCAGCCATCTCAGCAGTGATGAAACTTATCGTTATTTGAATATCAACGATGCTGTACAGATTGGCGATAAAGCTTATTTGTTGCTGCAAACCAACTACAGCCGCTATCTGGCTTGCTATGATTTAACACAGCACACCTTTACTGCCGAAAAACTGAATCAGCCCTATGAAAAATTTGTGCAGGCCAAGGGCAGTTGGCAGTTGTATTATTGTGATAAAGACTATTATTACTTTTTGCGGATGGAGTAAACAATGAAGAGGAGGGTTTTTATGAAAGCATTAAAAGTATTGACGGCTACTGCTGCGTTAGGCGCGTTGTTAGCTACTCCGGCACTGGCCGATGTATCCACCGATATTTATTATAACGGCGAGCTACTGAACACCACTCAGCCGGTAATGAATGTAGATGGCAGGGTGCTGCTGGCATTCCGCGATTTATTTGAAAATCTGGAGGGACAGGTAAGTTGGAGTGATGAATTCCGCATGGCTTCGGTTACTTATGGCAAGAATACCATCAATTTGTTTCCTGATACTGGCGCTGTGCAGGTAAACGGTGTGCCTCAATCGCTGGCTGTAGGGCCGCAGATCATCAATGACCGCGTTTATTTGCCGCTGCGCTTTGTAGCGCAATCCTTAGGCGGCACTGTGGATTACAGCAAAGGCCCCAACGATACGGGAATTATCAAAATCAATACCATAGACTCGGTGCAGAACTTTGCCCAAAAAGAAGGCAAGGTGACAAAAATCCTGCGTACCACCACGGCGCCTGCAAACACCATTCAGCCAACAGCAGAAACCCAGTTAGCTTATCAGCAATGGAAAGCCAACAACAGCGCTTATTTTGTAGATGACCACGGCAATTTGGTAGAGGTGCAAAGCTATGACCAGAAAATTCAGGTCAACGTGATTGACTTGGTGAACGCGAAAGTGGAAAGCAAAAACCTATGATGCGGGCTTGCTTTATCCGGCGCTGACCAGCATCAGCAAAGATGGCAAGACGTATACCATTGGCATTAATGAAACCGTTTCACCCGTTATGCTGGCGTAGGCGCACCGTTAAGCTATAGCTATGAAACCATTTTGATGATACTGAAATGGGCGATTTGGCCCTGTATGACGGTCGCGACAGCAAAACAGTATTCCAGTTTGACGCATCCACCGACAGCAGCGCTGGCGTGACAACGGCCAATCATAACGGTAAGGTGTTGATTTAGCACAGCGCATTAGCACTGCGAAAAAAATAATGCTTATGCGGTGGCAACTGACGGCACCTATGGTTTTCTGATGGACGGCCATTTGCTGATTATTGACCAAGATAATGAAGTGCTAGAAGATGTCATTTTGACCCGCAGTGCTGGTGACGGTCAGATTTTTTGCAGTAGGCAATCAATTTGTTGTGGTAGCGGTGGATAACGATTTGCACTATCCAGAAGTTTACGCCGCTGTGTATCGTTCCGATGGCAGCGTCAAACAATATTTCCATAACATCAGTAGCATCACCAAGGTAGCTGACGGCGAAACGTTCTATGAATATAGCAATTTGAAAATTCAGGATATGAAGCTGTATAACAATACTGTTTACATCCTAGCCAAAACTGATATGGATTATTATCTGGTGAAATATGATGTGCACACCAATACCGGCAGCAAAGAACAGTTAAGCATTAAGGAAAAAACCTACAACGGATTTATCTACACCATGGATGATGTGAAACTCTTCTCCGCCGATGACGATTATTTTTACCTGCGCGATGTAGACTAAACAATTTGTCCAATCGCAAAAAAAGAACCACTTGCATTTGCAGGCGGTTCTTTTTTGTTTTAATGAAAGTATTGTGAAGACAGGAAGATATTTGTGTAAAAAGAATTCCAACGTTTTACAACAAAAATATGATTGCTGTAATCTTGCAAAACAAAAAAGATGCCACACGATTCAGTGTGACATCTCTGTTTTGTAACTATCGGAACTATTCTTAAAACTTACTCATATCCACGCCTTTTTCAGCAGCATAATATTTCTGCCAATCCAGGTAATAGGTATAGCCGTTGCTCATATTGGTCATTTCAGCACTTTTCAGTTGTAATTCAGCCTGACGCAGTTGGATTTCAGAAATCATGCCTAATTCATATTTCTTTTGGGTATATTCAAAATTTTTCTTTTCTGTTACATACTTTTGACGGCTTACTTTATAAGCTTCACCATCGCTGTTAATTTTGGCCAACAAAGCTTTCAAGTCATCAGAAATAGACTGTTTTTGGTCCTTAATACTTTGGTCTTTCGCTTCGATGTCGTAATCAATTTTCTTTAATTCATCACTGCCTAATTCGCCGTTACTGTTTTTGCCGTCTTCTTTCAAGTCAGCCTTATCCCGTTCCAGTGTCTTTTAAGGTATAGTTATTGTCGGTAAATTTTTTGATTAAATCTTCTGTGTAAGCAGGGGGGCCGGATCAATGGCTACAGGCAAATTCATCGGTACCACTTCCAACGGATTACCAGCATTACGGCCAATCAAAATATTCAATGTACGTTTTAAAGTACTCAAAGATTCTTTTTGATCTTCCAAACTTTTTTGTGCATCTTTCAAAGTAGTTTGCTGCGCTTCTACGTCTGTATCAATATTCATTCCCAGCTTGCGCTGCAATTCCGCAATTTGAACTGATTTTTCTGTCAAGGCGATTTGATCTTCCAATAATTCAATCCCTTTATCCATCTGCACGATACCTAAAGCCAGATTAGCTGCAGTATAACGCATCTGTGTTTCCAAATCCTTTGTGTACTTATCTAAATCATCTTTGCTATTTTCGATGGTGTCTAAAGAATCATTTAACTGCTCAATGCCGCTGATCGCACTATCCAAACTGGATTGCATAGAAGCAGCCATAGATTGTTCAGTCATCGCTGTAGATTGATACAATGTTGCTAAAGCCATATATGAAGCATCCTTAGAGGGGTCTTTGCCTTCAGCTTTTAACTTTTCTTCTAAGGCTTTTAAAGTAACTGCCATAGAAGCGGCACCTCTCGCCAGAACTACTTCCCATAGAGTTGATACTATTCTCTATATCACGGCGATTATTACGTAATGTTTGTTCCTGCAATTCTAACTGTTTTTTTCTGCAGTTGCAAATTCTTTTGCACTGTCATTATAAATCACAGCTAAGTCCTGAATTTGCGAAATGGTTAGGGGTATTTTTATCTTTTGTTTCTGCCACAATATTAGTGGATACCGCCAACGCAGGCATCGGCACTACCGATAACCCGAAGGTTAATACCATGGTGGAAGCTACAGCTTTCAATACTTTCTTATTCAACAAAATCATCCTTTCAAAATAAATTGACTGAGCAGTCAATCCCTCTAGTGAATAGGATAACATAATCTGCCGCTAATTTCAATGTGCAGATGTCAAGAAAATGTGGAGATTTTTATCTTACCGCACATAATAAATCAAACGGAATACTTCATCGCGCTGATAGTCAATTAATTCCACATGGCCGCCCAGACAAGTAGCCATTAATGTGGCCGGTACATATAATCTGTCATTGATAAAGGTGCCTTTGTCTACAATCCCATTGCTGGAGTTGGTCGCAGTTTCATCAGCAGTTCCAGTGGACGAACCTTCTATGGCAATATTCGCCCAGTTGCCGTTAGGGAAGGTTAGTTTCACGACATTTTGACTTTCATCATAAACTACAGTGCCGCCGAAGGCTTCTGCCACATCGCGTACCGGCACCAAAATCACGCCGTCTTCATTTACGCCGGCCACTTCCCGCATAACATGATTGCCAGCATCCACCGTTACCAACGGGTCTCCCAGATTAATGGTTACTACCTCTGCCATGGCAGCAGTCGGCACAGTTGCCAACATAGCCCCAATACCAACGAACCAATCAATTTTTTTCTTCATCTTCGCTCTCTCCTTTGTGGTTGTTTATTACATGAATAAATTCATTATAGCATAATTAATAAAATTTGTATCGAATTTTATCAAGATTTATAGAGGAAATCGGTGGAAAGTTATGTACAAAAACAGAGACCCTCGAATGAGAGCCTCTGTCTGATTAACATGGATTCAATTTCAGATAATCTTATCAATTACAGGTTGAACAGAATATCAGCGGTGGAGCCATCTGGATTGTAAGTTGGGATAACTGCTCTGCACAGGAAAAACAGTCGGAGGCAAGGCGCTAGGAGATGAGAACAACGACGCATATTGAAATATGCAAGGCGTTCTCATACTCCGCAGCAACGCCCGCCTTCTGGCTGTTTTAACGTGCAGATGATGCCAAATGCTTCAGCAGCGAAGCATTACTGGAGCCATAGTTCTGGAATCGTTGATGAATGGAGCAATACAAAAACAGAGACCCTCGAATGAGAGCCTCTGTCTGATTAACATTGATTCAATTTCAGATATCTTATCAATTACAGGTTGAACAGAATGTCAGCTGTTGTACCATCTGGATTGTAAGTTGGGATAACTGTTTCTGCATAGGAAAAAACAGTCGGAGGCAAGGCGCTAGGGAGATGAGAACAACGACGCATATTGAAATATGCAAGGCGTTCTCATACTCCGCAGCAACGCCGCCTTCCAGCTGTTTTAACGTGCAGATGATGCCGAATGCTTCAGCAGCAAAGCATTACTGGAGCCATAGTTCTGGAACCGTTGATGAATGGAGCAATATAAAAACAGAGGCCCTCGAATGAGAGCCTCCGTCTGATTAACATTTATTCAATTTCAGATAATCTTGTCGATTACAGGTTGAACAGAATGTCAGCTGTTGTGCCATCTGGATTGTAAGTTGGGATAACTGCTCTGCACAGGAAAAACAGTCAGAGGCAAGGCGCTAGGAGATGAGAACAACGACGCATATTGAAATATGCAAGGTGTTCTCATACCCGCAGCAACGCCGCCTTCCGGCTGTTTTAACGTGCAGATGATGCCGAATGCTTTAGCAGCGAAGCATTACTGGAGCCATAGTTCTGGAACCGTTGATGAATGGAGCAATATAAAAACAGATACCCTCGAATGAGAGCCTCTGTTTGATTAACATTGATTCAGTTCTGACTAATCTTGTCGATTACAGGTTGAACAGAATGTCAGCTGTTGTGCCATCTGGATTATAAGTTGGGATAACTTTAATTCCGAAAGCTTCAGCAGCGAAGCATTACTGGAGCCATAGTTCTGGAACCGTTGATGAATGGAGCAATATAAAAACAGAGACCCTCGAATGAGAGTCTCTGTCTGATTAACATTGATTCAATTCAGAATAATCTTATCGATTACAGGTTGAACAGAATGTCGGCTGTTGTGCCATCTGGATTGTAAGTTGGGATAACTGCTCTGCACAGGAAAAAACAGTCGGAGGCAAGGCGCTAGGAGATGAGAACAACGACGCATATTGAAATATGCAAGGCGTTCTCATACTCCGCAGCAACGCCGCCTTCCGGCTGTTTTAACGTGCAGATGATGCCGAATGCTTCAGCAGCGAAGCATTACTGGAGCCATAGTTCTAAAATCGTTGATGAATGGAGCAATACAAAAACAGAGACCCTCGAATGAGAGCCTCTGTCTGATTAACATTTATTCAATTCAGAATAATCTTACCGATTACAGGTTGAACAGAATGTCAGCTGTTGTGCCATCTGGATTGTAAGTTGGGATAACTTTGATACCAAATGCTTCAGCAGCGAATCTTACAGGAACCATGGTTCTGGAACCATTGATGAATGGAGCAACGTCCATGGTCTTTTTCAGCGCCGTTTACAGTGTAGTTAGCGGAGCCGATGGTCATTACAACAGTTACACCGTTCAGTTCAACAGTTACAGCTTGAGTAGCTTCATCGTAAGCAACGGTAGCGCCGAAAGCTTCAGCCAATGCGCGGAATGGTACATAGGTACGATCATTCTGTACGATTGGTTCAGCATCGATGGTAGCTTTCTTGTCGTTTACAATGATTTCATTGGAACCGATAGACATAACTACTACATCGCCAACACCTTCAGTGCCTACAGCGAAGATTTGAGTACCAGTATAGTATTTGGTCTGAACAGCATCATTTGGTTTCTGATTTTCAACAGTAACTTTCTGAGAGAACTGAACCTGAGCAACAGCTTGAACGGTTACGTTACCAACTTTATTGGAAGTCAGAGCCATTTTACCATCGCCATCAAAATCTGTAGTTAAATCATATACAGAAACTTTAGCATCTTCCGGTTTATCTAAAACTACATATCTAATTTTGTAGGTAGCGATGTCACTCAATTTTACATTATTGCCTTCTTCATCAACTACATTCCATTCAACTTTGTTATTAACATTTACAGCTAAATTCTTATCAGCAAATTTAATATCTTTAGCTTCAGCAGCAATTTTAACTTCTTTAGTTGCAACTAAGTCATAACGTTCAGATACTGCGGTCAAAGTAATTTTTTCACCGGCATATTTTTCGTCAGTTTTCAAAGTGATAGTTTTACCATTAAAACTATAGATAGCATAACCAGTTGCAGCCAATTTAGCGTCAGTTGCTTTCTTCACTACACCATTAACGTCTACATATTTTAAAGACGGAGTTAAAGATTTCCCTAATTCAACAGTAGAAGCTACATTGATTCTTAATTCTACTGGAGTCTGGAAGCGTTTCACTTCCCATGTAGCAGTAGCTACAGAACCATTATCCAAAATAGCTTTTTACAGTGTAAACACCTTCAGCATCTAAAGTTCCACCAAGATTCAGAGCATATTCGCCATCACCAATATTATCCAAACTCAGTTTGGCATCGGTTAATGCGGAAGTAGCCGGTTTTTCTGTAAAGAATAAATATTTGGTTTTAGTTTTTGTACCAGGAGCGTTGCCGAAAATTCCATCAGCACCGTTGCCATTGTCGTCTGCATCCTTCACTAAGTTTCCGTTGATATCTGTAATAGTAAATACAACAGACTCTTCTCCGTCAGATGCAAATTCACTTGCAGTTGTAAACTGAGCAATCAGGTTTTCTGGCTGAGTAGTAGTTTCAATATAAGCAGCAGAAGTATTGGTGCAGTCAACTAAGATAACAAATTCTTTACCTTCGATGTCTACATAAATACTATAAGAACCTTCACGAGATGCAGATAATTCAATCTTCACATCGCCATTATAGTTAGTTGTAGCAGTTGTTTTATTTACTGCAATATTATCACTATCTGTTTCAATTGTAACGGTTTTTCCTGTCAGTGCTTTATTATTATTTTCGAAATGCAAAGTGTATTCTTTACTTACGTTGTTTGGAACCAGATTTGCAATTTTCCAATTGTAATCATCATTTGCACCACCTGCAGCAGCACCGTTGTTAACAGTCATAGTATAATTATCTGGATTAGCAGTTTCACCCAAAACGGTGATAGCATCTTCACCAGCACCCTTTGCAGGAGTTAAATCAGATACTTTTGTGACTGTTGTTGTACTATAGGCAGCATATACTTTGAACACACCATCACGAGCGAAAGATACTTTAATTGCAGTATCTGCGCCAGTAGCTTTTACTACCTTAGCATACTGCGGAACACTTACAGTAGCAGAAGCAGCGGAAGCAGGCGATTCAAATTCAAAAGCAGAAGTAATATTTCCTTCAGCATCTTTGGCCCAAATATAAATATACCCATCAGCATTTGTTACTTTATCGCCAGCATTATCGCGAGCGGAGAATGTAAAGTTAATAGCAGCGCCTGTAGAAACTACAGTTTCTGTAGATGTTTTATACATCATAGACATATCTGCTACCGTTGCTGTATCAACAGGTTCGCTATCAGCGAAAGCAGCAACTGGCATTAATGTCATCATGAAGCACACTAATGTCAGGATTGCAAATAATTTTTTGTTTTTCAATTTATTTCCCTCCTAGGATATTTCTCGGTCATTTTTATGTCTGCCGGACAACCGGGGAAAACCCCGATAAATGCGCCTTTTTTTCATCATCGTCCACCACTGGTGGATATTCAAAACTCATGAGTTTTGAACACGTACATAGGTTTCTATGAATAAAATTGAACCGATAAATAATTTTAATAAAAATATTCCAAATTTGAACTGCGCTTTGCCAAACCTCTTTTTCGGCACACGAAAAAAGCGTGAACTTTTCGTCCACGCTTTTTGGATTATTATTCAATTTATCAAAAGAAACAGCGGCTAAACACATCTCTTCGGCTGCTGTTTTACTGCATTATGCTTCTGCTTCTTCGGTATCGTTGATACGTACAATATCGGCGCCAATTGTCTGGAATTTTTGGATTAAATCTTCGTAACCGCGGTCAATATGCTGCAGCTCTGTGATTTCTGTTTTGCCCTCTGCAACTAAGGCTGCGATAATCAAGGCAGCACCGGCTCTCAAATCGGTAGCTTTTACTTTGCAGCCTGTCAGACGGCTTTACACCTTCCACAATGGCATTGCGCCCGTCAATTTTGATATTAGCGCCCATACGCCGCAATTCATCGGCATGCATAAAGCGATTTTCAAATACGGTTTCTGTAAAAACGCTGGTGCCCTCTGCCACCGTCATCAGAGCCATGAACTGAGCCTGCATATCGGTCGGAAAACCGGGATAAGGCATGGTCTTGATATCTACTGCCTTTAAGGGCCGTTTGCCGATGATACGCAAATTATTGCCTTCCTCTACGATTTCCATCCCACACTCTGCCAGCTTGGCAATCAGTGGTTTAATATGGTCCACAATCACATTTCTTACAACCAAATCCCCGCCTGTGATGGCTGCGGCAATCATATAGCTGCCTGCTTCGATACGGTCTGGAATAATGGTGTAGGTGGTGCCGTGTAATTTTTCTACGCCTTCAATTTTAATGACGTTGGTACCGGCTCCACGAATATTAGCGCCCATGCTGTTGAGGAAATTGGCCAAATCTACAATTTCCGGTTCTTCTGCCGCGTTTTCAATCACAGTGGTACCTTCGGCTGTGGCTGCTGCCATCATAATATGTTCTGTAGCGCCTACACTTGGGAAGTCCAGATAAATGCGGCTGCCGCGTAATTTCCCGTTGGTGACTGTGGCATTCATATCGCCATGGTTAATCTGAATATCGGCCCCTAAGGCTTCTAAGCCTTTCAAGTGCAAATCGATAGGCCGCGTACCAATGGCACAGCCTCCCGGCATAGAAATTTTTTAGCTTTTTTCCCAAACGAGCCAGCAACGGCCCCATAATTAACACACTGGCCCGCATTTTCTGAATATAATTATAGGGCGCATTATAGTTATTGAGCGTCCGGCTGTCTACCGTCATGGTGTGTTCTTCAATGGTTACCTTTGCCCCTAATATTTCCAGCACTTCTTTTATGGTAGCTACATCAGACAATTTCGGCACATCATGCAATACAGTAATATCTTCCGCTAACAATGTCCCCACAATAATCGGCAATACGGCGTTTTTGGCCCCACTGATGGTAATTTCCCCGTGGATGGTTTTCCCGCCTGTTACGATAATTTTATCCAACTTCTTTTACCTCCCTCTAGGAGTAGTTCTATTATGACGCATAATCTACAAGCGTACATATTATGCAAGCTAGCCCTCTATGTTCTTGTACCTTATGAGTTTAGTATATGCAAATATTTCTATAATGTTCGTAACAGATTCTGCTAACTGTATCTTAACACACTATTTTTTTATGATACCGCATTTTGTTCTGTTGGTCAAACAAAAAAATTGGTAACAAAACATTTAATATTGTTGATAGATGACAGGTGTTGCCAAATATACTGCTGTCTTTGTCTTTTGCTGCACAAAGGCGATATTACAATTTATTTTTTCGCCGCCAATGTCCAGCGTATGATATAATTGCGGCGAGTATCCACAAATCTGCCGCGTCTGCTCTGTGATTCCTGTGTTGCTCTGCGCTATCTGTAAGCTTTGCTGCAGTTCACCGGACAGTTGCGTCACAGCTGCTTCATCTAATACTTCTGGCAGTTCGGCAATCACAGTCACACCGATTGGTTTTTTGATGCAGTAACAATCGGCAAAGTTTTGCCACAGTGCATAATAATGCTGGGCCGTTTCCAAATGCTCTGTAATCAATTGCAATTCGATATAATATTTTTGTCCGTTGCGCAAAAGACTACTGTTCAAAAGTGCTGCCATCCAACAACTGACCTTGCTGCTGTCCTTCCTTTAGTTGCAGCTGTTGTTCTAACTGGCTCTGTAATCCTGGGCGATTTGACAGCGCAAACCAACCCTCAATGACATACCCCTTTACCGTAAGTTGATAATCGCTGCACAGCCAATGTAGGCGCTCTAAATCGCCTGTATAAGCATCGGCACTGACCGGCTGTGGCAGCATCATATTTAATAATAAGCTTATTGTTGTAAAAATCGCAATTTTCGGTTTCATAAATTTCTTCCGCCCTTTCGTTACTGAACTTTTATTGAGTTTTTGAGCTGTCTAAAGGCAGTCAGAACTCTTTTCAATAGTTCCAGTATGGACAAGAACAATCGCGTTTTAAACAAAAAAAAAGACTGCCTATAAAAAGATGCCAAATAGCAAGCTTTTATATAGCAGTCTTTCATTCTTTCTTTTAGCGCACACTCAAACGAGCATTTGCTCTCGCCAGTGCCGCCTGGGCTCTAGCGATATCAATACCTTCTTTTTGGCAAGGCGTTCCTGAGCCCGCTTTTTTAGCGGCTTCTGCTCTTGCGAAATCAATTTCGGTACTTTTTTCAGCAGCCGGAGCAATGATACTGATTACATTGTTGGAGATTTCAATAAAACCGCCGGATACAACCAGTTTTTCTGTGCCGGATGCTGTTTTATAAGTAATTACACCAGGCTTTAAGCCTGCCAGCAGCGGCGCGTGGTTTGGCCAAATACCAAGCTCACCGTCCACGCCGGGAACAACTACCGATGTACTTACATCCTGTAAGGCAATCTGTTCTGGCGTAATCACTTCTAATTTCAGGGTCTTATCAGCCATTTGCCAATCCCCTTACGCCATCATTTTCTTGGCTTTTCTACAGCGTCTTCAATGGTACCTACCATCAGGAATGCACCTTCTGGCAGATCATCATGTTTGCCATCCAGGATTTCTTTAAATCCGCGGATTGTTTCTTTCAGTGGAATATACTGACCTGGGTTCCCTGTAAACTGTTCTGCAACGAAGAAGCACTGAGACAGGAAACGTTCAACTTTACGAGCGCGGGCTACAACCAGTTTCTGTTCGTCGGACAATTCATCCATCCCTAAGATAGAAATGATATCCTGCAGTTCTTTATACTGCTGCAGAATTTCCTGCACGCCACGGGCCACTTCATAGTGTTCTTCCCCAACGATTTGTGGGTCCAGAATACGGGAGGTGGAATCCAATGGGTCTACTGCCGGATAAATCCCTTTTCAGAAATTGCACGGTTCAATACAGTTTTCGCATCCAAGTGGGCGAATGTAGTAGCAGGAGCAGGGTCAGTCAAGTCATCGGCAGGCACATATACAGCCTGTACAGATGTGATAGAACCTTTATTGGTAGATGTAATACGTTCCTGCATGGCGCCCATTTCAGTTGCAAGTGTTGGTTGATACCCTACGGCAGAAGGCATACGGCCTAACAGCGCAGATACTTCAGAACCAGCCTGTGTGAAACGGAAGATGTTATCTATGAACAGCAGCACGTCCTGACCCTGAACATCACGGAAATATTCAGCAATGGTCAAACCGGTTAATGCGATACGCATACGAGCGCCTGGCGGTTCGTTCATCTGACCGAATACCATGGCGGTTTTGTTGATAACGCCGGATTCTGTCATTTCTACCAGCAGGTCTTTCCCTTCACGGGTACGTTCCCCTACACCGGCAAATACAGAATAGCCGCCGTGTTCATATGCAATGTTACGAATTAATTCCTGAATCAAAACGGTTTTACCAACACCAGCACCACCGAACAGACCGATTTTACCACCTTTTACGTATGGGCAAATCAGGTCGATAACTTTAATCCCTGTTTCCAGAATTTCTTTTGCAGAGTTCTGTTCCGAGAAGGTAGGAGCTTCTCTGTGAATGCCCCACCGTTCAGCGCCTTCGATTTCACCCTGATTATCAATGGTAGCACCTACTACGTTTAACAAACGTCCCAGTGTAGCATCGCCAACTGGTACTGTAATTGCGTTTCCAGTATCAACAGCAACCATATCGCGAACCAGACCGTCTGTAGAAGACATGGCAACGCATCTTACGGTGTTGTTGCCCAGATGCTGTTCTACTTCCAATGTCAAATTAACTTCAAAACTCTTATCCTCTTGGTCTTCTGTCCGAATTACAACGGCGTTATAAATAGCAGGCAGATTATCAGCGGTAAACTCAACGTCAACAACTGGACCAACGATTCTAATAACTTTACCCTTATTCAAGATTGGGAAACCTCCTTTATCTCATGATTACCTCAATAATTAGTTCAGAGCGTTTGCACCGCCAACGATTTCTGTAATTTCGTTGGTGATTGCAGCCTGACGGGCACGGTTATATTCCAAATCCAACCGTGCAACCAGAGCGCTGGCATTATCACTAGCAGCAGACATTGCAGTCATGCGAGCGCCATGTTCCCCTGCTTTTTGCTTCTGTTAATGCACTGAATACCTGGTTTGCTAAATATAAAAGGCAGAATTTGACTTAATACGACTTCTGGAGATGGTTCAAAGATATAATCTAAACCATCTGCGCTTTCACTTTCCGGTGTTTCAATCGGAAGTACCTTCACAGCTTTTGGAATCTGTGACATAGCACTGCGGAATTCCGCATATACAATGTGAACTTCATCGTATTGGCCTGTGACATAAGCGGTTTTAATCATTTTGTAATGGCATCAGCATCGGTTGCGGATGGAATATCACTTACAGCCAAAAATTCTTCGTCAATGGTATATCCACGTTTCTGGAAGAAATCTCTGGCCTTTCTGCCGACTGCTACGATCCCAACTTCATAACCTTTTGCTTCTGCATCTTTTACTTCAGCAAGAGCTGTTTTCATGATGTTTGCATTATAACCACCGGCTAAGCCTTTGTTGGAGGCAAAAACAACATAAACCAACTCGTTTTACTTCTCGTACTTCCAGCAATGGATCTGACACTGCTGCGCCAGCAGATGCACAAGTCGAGACAGCACTTCCTTCAATTTATCTTTGTATGGACGGGCGGAAACTACAGACCCCTGAGCACGGCGCAATTTTGATGCGGAAACCATCTTCATTGCTTTTGTGATTTTACCGGTACTCTGAACGCTGCGAATCCGTCGTTTTATTTCCTTACCACTAGCCAAACCTTATTCACCACCCTCTCGAAGAATCAAAACGCTTTCGGCTTACGCTTGGAAAGTTGCTTTGAATTCAGTGATTGCTTCTACCAGAGCTTCATCTGCAGCACCTTCCAGTTTACCGGTAGATGCGATAACGTCTAAAACGCTGGCCTTATAGCTGGAGGATTTCACAAAGTTCAGCAAGCCTTTTCAAATGCACCGATTTTTATCTACTGCAATATCATCGGTATAGCCCTTCGATACCGCATAAATAACCACAACCTGATCTTCAACAGGCATTGGTACATACTGTCCCTGCTTTAAGATTTCCATTACGCGGGCGCCGCGGTCCAAAGTTGCCTTTGTAGCAGCATCCAAGTCGGAACCGAACTGGGTAAATGCTTTCAGTTCGTTATACTGCGCCAAGTCTGTACGCAAGCTACCGGAAATTTTCTTCATAGCTTTAATCTGTGCAGAACCACCTACACGGGATACAGACAGACCAGCATTGATAGCAGGACGAACACCACCGTTGAACAGGTCGGCTTCCAGGAAGATCTGTCCGTCAGTAATGGAAATTACATTGGTCGGAATATACGCACTGATGTCGCCTGCCTGGGTTTCGATAATTGGCAGTGCGGTCATGGAGCCGCCGCCCAGTTCGTCTTCCAGTTTTGCAGCACGTTCCAACAAACGGGAATGCAGATAGAATACGTCGCCAGGATAAGCTTCACGTCCTGGAGGGCGTTTTAACAACAGAGACAGTTCACGGTATGCAACAGCCTGTTTGGACAGGTCATCATATACAATCAGAACGTCTTTGCCATTGAACATAAATTCTTCCCCAATTGCAGCGCCTGCATATGGAGCGATGTATAACATTGGAGCCGGTTCAGAAGCGGTAGCTGCTACGATAATGCTATATTCCATAGCGCCGTATTCTTCCAGCTTGCTTACCACGTTGGCAACGGTGGAAGCCTTCTGACCTACTGCAACATAGATACAGATTACATCTTTTCCTTTCTGGTTGATGATAGCATCCAAAGCAACAGCTGTTTTACCAGTCTGACGGTCACCAATGATTAATTCACGCTGACCTTTGCCAATTGGCACCAGAGCATCAATACATTTTAATCCCTGTCTGTAATGGCTGATGTACGCCTTTACGGGTAATTACACCAGGTGCAACAGATTCTACTGGTCTGAATTTATCAGTTACAATAGGACCTTTGCCGTCAATTGGCTGCCCGGTTGCATTTACAACACGGCCCAACAATGCATCACCTACAGGAACTTCAACGATACGACCTGTTCTTTTTACAGGGTCGCCTTCTTTAATATGTTTGTATGGGCCTAAGATTACGCAACCAATGTTGTCTTCTTCCAGGTTCTGCGCCATACCCTGTACGCCGCCTGGGAATTCCAACAGTTCATTTACCATCGCATCTTTTTTAAGCCATAAACACGAGCAATACCGTCCCCTACTTCGATTACGGTACCAATATCACTAGCTTCTATGTTTTTATCATAGTTTTCGATTTGATTTTTCAGAATGGAACTAATTTCCTCTGGTCTGATATTCATTTTAGTCCCTCACCCCAATCTCTTAAAACTGTACTTCATGTAATTTATTTTTCAAACCTGCAAAGGCGGGCACCTACTGTGCCGTCATAAACTTTATCGCCAAATGTTACAATCATTCCCGCCAACAAGCTTTCATCAACGCTGACATGCAGTTTAACGGTTTTCCCAGACGTATTTGCCAGTTGGGTACTGAGCGCAGCTTCCTGCTCTGCAGTTAACGGATACGCAGAAACGACATCAGCATAAGCAATGTTGCGGACTTCATCTGCATAAATGCAGTATGCATTATAAATATCAGCAATAAATGCTTCCCTATTTTTATCGACGGCAACACAGAGGAAATTCACAATATTGCTCTCAACCTTATCGGCAAAGATTTTCTTCAAAATTGTTTTTTTCGCATCGCTGCTGACCGTTTGGCTGATTAAAATTTCTTCTAGTTCAGCATTATTTGCAATTGTATCAACCACCAGTTTTAAATCTTCCTGGTAACGGTCAATACAGTTCTTTTCCTGACCAATCTGTAAGAGAGCCTGCCCGTAACGTTTCGCTACTGCTGAATTCATCATTTTGCTTCCCCTACCTCTTTGACAAAGTTATTGACCATATTTTTGATGGTCTGCAACGTCAATTGTTTTTCCAACAACCTTCGATGCAGCCAACACTGCCAGGTCAGCAATTTCATTTCTGATTTCATTTAAAGCTTCTGTTTTTCACGCGCAATTTCATCCTGCGCTTTGGCAGTTAATCTTGCAGCTTCTTCTCTTGCTTCATTTACAATATCAGCTTTTGTCTGTTCGCCGATTTT
>VOFC01005868.1_pt1 | contig 20586 bp, 31 predicted proteins | sample 5384161 | NCBI WGS metagenome assembly VOFC01 (sample SAMN12384722, study PRJNA508395) | human gut metagenome | isolation source: healthy gut B | host: Homo sapiens
ACTTATTTTCTCCTCATGTTGTAATTCAGTAAAGCCAGTTTTATTACTGGCCTTTATCCAATACCACCACCTTTAGCTGCCATAGAAAGAAGCCGATCGCTTGATGCCGATTCCAAATATGCCATAATGTCAGCCCCTAAAATTTCCATTCACGGCCAACTTTGTATGCTTTTTAAATGATAACCATAAGCTTCCAAGCTATTCTCGACCATACGGATACCGCCCTTCGGGGAAGATACCACGTTTCCAGCGGAGCATCGGTTTGTAACCCAACGATAACCTCATTCTCCTTATCAAATATAGCCGGGCCATATACATCGATCCCTTGAGGTAATTTTGTCTCGGCGTCATAAACTCCCTTTTCTCTCTCGACCTTAAACATCTCGGTCAGCTTGTTCCAGACCTTACGGGTCTTCTCGGAAGAAGCGACTAAAAAGGAATCATCCCCTTCATAAGGCGTATAGTTACTCTGGATAAAATCTCTTACATTGATCTCTCTTCCAGGTGTCTCACCCTTAAAGTGATCCCAGTACTCATTCTCAAATTTCATAAACAATCTTATCTAATACCACATTTTTTACCCGGCACAAAGGTAAAACTTTTATCCTCATGTTCCTGTAACATTTGCGACACCCTCTAAAATCCCTATAAATAGGTATTAAAAATATACAGAAAAGAAACGGGATAATAATGCGATGCTTTGCACGAAGTCTCCATTTTATTCACTATCTTTGCCTACAGAACGTAAAAGTTAATCTGGATCAAACACATGAAATATCCTGTTTACCGTTTATTTATAGGGAATACTATCTTTTAATCGCATCTCCTATCTCACTGTCTAAATCTTTTGCATAAGGCAAATATGATTAATTTGTCGAACAATGCCATTATTTGCATGCATCAAGATCGGATGGCTTTTGTGGATCGGGACTTACGACGGACTTAACTTATACAACGGAAAAGATACGTATGTATATCGTTTTCGAATTAAATAACAAAACTCTCTTTGTAGTAATATCATTCACAAAATATCCGACGCAGAACCCGGCTTTTTATGGATATCAACCTCTTTAGGTATCAATAAATTCTCGCTAAAGAAACGGAAAGTCACCGAGTCTTACCCGGGATACATGGAAAGTGATTCTGGTAGCGACCGATTCATCCGGTATCACATTAGCCATTTGTAAAGAAAACCGGATATCTTGTTACACCCCATTTAGCGATGGATTCCGGGATCTGCCGAGAGAAGAGGATAGCCCTCAAACCGTACGGACTTTATTCGCCGGAACAGACGGATATTTTTATTTACTATTGACCTCGGGAATACTGAAAAAAGTTAACACCAGGATTTCTCCAATACAACTTTTAATTTACTATCGGAAGAACGCCAATTCCATAATAAACCGATCTTATCCGCATTTTCATGAGAATAACCATATCTTCATTGTCGATACCGACAATAAGTTATATCGCCAACAGGTAGACGGAAGCGGGAAAGAATTCCTGTTTGATCTGTCTGGAATGACAAATAAATATGGAAACATCATTAAGATGTACCTTCCAATCCAATGTATATATCGTTTTCCGTGACAATATTCTAGACCTAAGCCAACCGGAAAACACGATAGACACGGGCATCGGTATCTTTTGCCCTGATGAACGATAAAGACAGGAGATTCTTTGGGTAGGGACCGATGGACAAGGCATACGGATGTTTTACGATAAACCCGATCTTTTCGGCTCTATCTTACTCAAGGATTTACCGATTAATATACAGAACCCCATACGTTCTTTATATACAGACAATGATCGATCCCTTTGGTTCGGGACAAAAAGGAGACGGAATTGTCCGGATACAAGCCTATGACACTTACCCAAACAAAAAAGGCGATTCCACAAAAGCGCTATCACGCATTTCACCACCGCCGACGGATTATCCAGCAACCGGGTATATAGCTTCCAGAGAAGCGAATTCCATCCTTGTATCTGGATCGGTACGGAAGGCCCGGGGGCTCTGTTATTATTCTTATAAAGAAAATCGAATGAAGACGATCCGCAGCAAGAGGACACTCCCCTATCCGCTATATCCATTCTATTTGTGAGGTAAACGACTCGACATTATGGTTGGCGACAACCGGCAACGGATTACTGAAGGTTACTTTACGTATGGATAAAGTCACGCCTACAATCAGTAAGATACAGACCTTCCCGCTAAAAAACGGGGAGAATACCAAAGAGATTCAATCCATGATATATGATAACGACTCGACCTTTTTCTCGGGAGTCGTGGCGGTTATGGGGTTATTAGTTTTAACATATTCAACCAGAAATATGAGTTCCTGCAAACCAAGAATTTAAGGAATCCGGCCATTGGAGACGTGTTATCTGTATGCCAGACCGAGGATTCTACTTTCTATGCAGGCGCCAGCTCCGGACTTACCCGGATTAAATTTAAAAGAGGAAAGATACATTTACGCCAATTCGATAAAAGCAACGGGATCGCAAACGACATGATCCATGGCATTCATGAGGGGAATGATAGCTGTATCTGGTTAAGCACCAATAAAGGTCTCACCAAATATAATCCCCGGAATAATTTTTTCCATAATTATCATCAACCTTATTTTAGCGTCACGGAATTCTCTGATGACGCTTATTGAAATGCCCATACCCGAGCGTTTATTCTTTGGAGGCATCAACGGATTAGTCTGGGTAAATAAACAAACGGAGCCGGAGCATACCTATCAACCAGAATTAAGTTTCTTCGAGTTGCAAATGGATAAACAAATCCTTCCATTATATAAGAACATCAGCCAGAACGGTGTAACGGTTCCGGCTGATGTGCAATCGTTAACGATTGCGTTCGTCGCCCGGATTACATCAACGGGGAGAATTACGAGTATTCGTATCAGTTGGTCAACTATAATTCCTCTTGGGAAAAATTGCAAAAAAGACAAACAAGGTAACTTTCATGAACCTCCCGTACGGGGAATACTTGCTGAAAGTCCGTTATCGTAACGATGTCATTGATTCGTCGGCAAAAAGAATACACCCTACCTATCAAGGTATTACCTCCTATTTATCTAAGCTCATTAGCTATTTTCACGTATCTTTTTATCGGTACGGTTTTAATCATCATTGCCATCTATCGCATCCATTACCAAATACTAAAAGAAACAGAAACAAATAGCAGACAAGATCAAGGAGGAGCAAAAGAGAAGCTATACGAGTCTAAGCTGAATTTCTTTACCCATATCACGCATGAGTTATGTACCCCGCTTACCTTGATCAATGGCGTGGAGAATTATATCCAAGCCTATGCCGCCACCTCAAAAAGACAAGACATTAGAAAAATACACTTCAGTCCTCCGGGAAAATGTAGAGGAACTGAACGGGCTTATCCAAGAAATCCTTGATTTCCGGAAAGCGGAAGACGCTGGATTCAGTCATACGCACATCCGAAGAGTATCCGTATCCTCTCTTTTGCGAACTCAATTCGAATGGTTTTACCCACTATCCGAGCAACACCAAATCAATTCAAGATCGATGCTCCCAAAGAGCTTTTATTGGAATACGGATTCCCGTCTATTTCAAGAAGATCCTAGCAAATCTGATTTCCAACGCATTTAAGTATACGGAAGACGGGGGCACGGTTCGTATCTCCTTACATGAGGAGGAGAACTTCCTCGTCCTTAAAGTTTACAACACCGGCAAAGGAATCGAGGAGGCAGACATGCAAAATATTTTCGACCGATATCGTATCCTTGGCACGATGGATAACGACGATAACAGGCAAAAATACGGCACGGAATGGCCTCGGCTTATTTATCTGCCACAGCCTCGTACAATCCTTAGGTGGTAAAATCGACATAGAGAGTGAGGTCGGCCAATATGCTGAATTTACAGTTACCACCTTTTGGCATCGTAGAGGGAGAGCTCAGACGACACGATAGACGAAGATATTCCCGTATCGCTTCCTTCCCCAAACACGGATATACAAAAAAGCCGCAAATCTCACATACGGCACAAAAAGAGACGGAAGATAAACCGATGATACTCGTTATCGACGATCATAAAGACATCGTCTGGCTAATCACGGAAACCCTCTTCCGAATATCAGGTTCAGGAAGCTTATAATGCGGAGGAGGCTCTGGGAATTCCTCAAGCAATACACTCCCTCCCTTATCATCACCGATATCATGATGCCTAATATCGACGGATTGGAATTGATCTCTTATCAAGGAAAATAGATATACCGTCATATCCCGCTTATTATCGTATCTGCCAAAAAATATCAGACCAAGAGCAAGCGGCAGGACTTAATATAGAGCGGATGCCTATCTAACCAAGCCTTTTCGCCAACAGTTCTCCTATCCGTCGTGAACCGATTGATGACAAATCAAAAGAGAATTAAAAGAGTATTTCTATTCTCCGGAAAGTGCTTATCAATATACGGAAGGGCAATTATTACATCAAGAAGACAAGGAATTCTTGACGCCGTAACCGCTATCATCAAAGAAAATGTCAGCAAGGAAGGACTCGGTCCCGGAGCTGGTAGCGGACGCACTGAATATAAACACCCGCATCTTATATCGCCGTTTCAAGAAAATATCTACCATGACGCCGAGTGATTTTATAAAGGATTATAGGTTAAACTATGCAGCGCAATTACTCGTAAATACCAACATGAGCGTTCAGGAAATTATTTATAATGTAGGGATTTCTAACAAATCATACTTCTATAGGGAGTTTGCCCGTAAATATAACATGACTCCTAAAGAATACCGCACAAAAGAGGCATAAATCATTGATTCCTAAATAGTGTCATAATCTACCAAAAAAGAGTATCATAATCTGCCATATGCATTTCATGACACTTCTTCGGCATTTCAAAGCACTCTTCAATTCGTTAAGACCTATTAATATTGCTGTCGAATAACAAAGCAAAACCGCTTGTGTGTATTCTTCCTTCGGGAAGCACATTATTAACTTTTAATTTAATGTTTTTATGAAAAAAAGAGTGAAGGTAAGACGAGGAAATGCCTGACTTTATTAGGTGGACGAACCTCTTTGTTACTTTGTTTATCTTTAATGTTTCAGTCCTCTTATGCGGCCGAAGATTCTACTGTTCCTGAAATGGGAAACATGGAGATTCATCAGATCGCACAGCAAAGTTCAACCATTAAAGGTGTAGTAAAAGACCAAAAGGGTGAACCTCTGATTGGCGTTAGTATTGTTGTGAAAGGAACCACGAACGGAACTGCTTCGGACTTTTGACGGAAATTTCAACCTTGGATGTACCGGATAACAGCACATTGGTATTTTCCTTCATCGGCTTCAAATCCCAAAGTTCGTTATACCGGGCAAAAAACATTGAACATAGTCTTAGCTGAAGACTCTGAGACACTAGACGAGGTAGTAGTCGAGGTTACGGTTCCCAAAAAGAAAGGTGAGATCACCTCATCCGTTACCAGCGTGAAAGCATCCGACTTTAACAAGGCACCGGTAGTGAACCCGATGCAATTGGTGGAAGGACGTGTAGCTGGTCTGACTGTATCGCGTGGTAGCACCGACCCGAATGGCGAGGTAAAAAAGTACAGATGCGTGGTGCCTCATCTCTGAAAGGTAGCAATGAGCCTCTCGTTATTATTGACGGTATGCCGGGTAATATGACTTCTTTGAACGCTATCGCACCCGAGGATATCGAGGCGATCGACGTATTGAAAGACGGTTCCGCCGCTATCTACGGAACCCGGGGTAATAACGGTGTGATCATCGTCTCCACGAGACGTCCGCAAGCCGGAACTACTCAAGTGGATTACTCAGGATATATCATGCACGAGGCGGTTTATAAACGGCCGGGAAATCTTAAATGGAGACGAGTTCGTCGCTTATGGCAAGGAAACCAACGCCAATATCCGACTTTGGTGGACAGGATAAACCATTACGACGCTTTATTGAATAAGAGTAATTTCACCCATGTACACAACTTTACCGCTACTGGTGGTAATGGTAAGAACAAACTATCGCGCTTCTTTTAAATTACAAAAGAATGATGGTATGATCCGTAACACCAGCCGTGAAACGATCAATGGCTCTATCGCTGTGAACCACCGTGCGTTTGATGATAAACTTCAGCTTTCTTTCAATCTAGCAAACTCTTTCGTGAAAGTGGACGCAGTTTTCGAGGATGTGGATAAGGTAGGAGATATCCTAATCACGGCATATTATACCAGGCGATCCGTATCAACCCGACGATGCCTATTTATAAAGGAAGACGGCTCCTTCTGGGAAACTTACAGCGGTTACGAAGATTTCAACCCGGTAGCCCCATATACCAGCGTACCAAGAAAAAGGAATTCAAGAATTTATTGGCGAACTTCAAGGCTCAATATGAGATTATCCCCGGTCTGACAGCCGCCGCTTTCTTCGCTATGGAGAAGAACGACGCATTAACTTAACGATTATAGCATGCGTGAGGAATATAGCCAATATAAAGACGGTACAAACGGACGCGCCAAAAAGAATATTATCAGAATACCAACCGTACTACTGAATGGACAGCAAACTACAATACTTCCATCAACGGCGTACACAATATTACCGGTTTGCTGGGATACAGTTACCAAGATTTTGAATACGAGCAATTCAGCGCCGAGAACAAGAACTTCTTGACGGACGTATTCGGTACCAACCAATAACCTAGAAGCCGGCGGTTACCTAAAAGATGGCTAAGGCCGAGATGAAGAGTAAAAAAGAGACCAGCAAACTGATCGCCTTCTTCGCCCGTGCCAACTATAATTACGACGGTAAATACATGGCCAGCGCCTCTATCCGCCGTGAAGGTTCCACAAAGTTCGGAGCGAACAACAAATGGGCTTGGTTCCCCTCCGTCAGCGCAGGCTGGATGATCTCTCGTGAGGACTTCATGGAGAGCAAGAAGTATTCGACGTATTGAAATTCCGTGCCGGTTTCGGTATCACGGGTAGTCTACCTACCGATCCATATATGTCTCTCGCTACCTACGGCACAGGTGCTGGAGCTTGGAACGCTTACACCGGTTCATGGCTAACCGCCACTTACGGTCCGAATATCAACCCGAATCCGGATTTGAAAATGGGAGAAGAATGAGTCCTTGAACATCGGTTTCGACTTCGCTTGCTAGGTGGACGCCTAAATGGTACGATCGATTGGTATAGTCGTACGACTCGCGACTTGATCAGTAGCTACAATGCCCAACAGCCATCCTTGATCTACAACACGATCACCACCAACGTAGGCACGATGAGAAATAGAGAGGTATAGAATTAGCATTAAACGCAGAGGTCGTAAAGACTAAGGATTTCTCTTACACGGCTAATTTCACGTTCTCATACGAGAATAATAAATTGACATCTTTGTCTAACGACGTGTACAAATCTTCTTACGAGGATCAATATGACCTGCCCTCTCCGTAACCCGGGCAAGGCTTACCGCCTACAAGAAGGACAGCCGATCGCATCATTCTTCGGTTATGTATGCGATGGTATCAATCGGACGGAACTTGGAATCTTCGCGACATAGACGGAAAGGAAAGGTCTGTCTGACGCTGACCGTACCTTTATCGGTAATGGTTTGCCGAAATTCAAGGCTGGCTTACAGAACACATTTACCTATAAGAACTTTGACTTCAGCTTCTTCCTGCGCGGTATGTTTGATTATGACGTATTGAACGAGGGTGCTATTTATTTCGGAACGACTGTTAATATCGATCAGTCTGGCACAAACGTATAAGGATGCCTTGAAGAACAAGGTAACAGAGCAACCATTGTTCTCTTCTTATTATCTAGAGAAAGGGAACTTCTTGAAGATCGATAACGTGACACTAGGTTATACATTCAACTTCAAAAATAATAAATATGTGCGCAACTTACGTATTTATGGTAATGTCACCAATCTTGCGACTATTACAGGATACTCTGGTTTAACCCCTGACGTAAACGTAACAGGACTACAAGCAGGTATAGAGAAGCGCGGATCTTATCCCACCACCCGTACCTTCACGTTTGGCGTTAATTTTGGATTCTAATTAAGTAACAATAGATTTAAGACAATACAATGAAAGCTTTAAAAAATATATGCGCAATTTCATTATTGCTGGGAGCTACCGCATTTACCTCTTGTACGGACCTGACAGAGGAAATACATAGCTCGGTAATCGCTGAGAATTATTACAACAATGCAGGCGAGGTAATGGCCGCCATGATGCGTCCATGGGGACACTTCTGTGGAACTATGCAAGTAGCCCAATCGCCTTGGTCATGTAACGAGTTATCTTCCGACTGTGCCGCATGGCCTCAAAAAAGGTCGCCACGGCTATGACAATGGAGACTGGATTCGCTTACACCGCCATCAATGGATTCCCTACGGATGGTCAAGTAGTGGATGCTTGGAAAAAATTATTTGAAGGTATCGGATATGCTAACAACTTCCTTACAGATACAGAGAATATAGATTTTGAAGCACCCAAGTTCCAATGTCTAAAGCACAAGCACAAGCGGAGATGCGTGTATATCGCGCTTACTGTTATTGGTATGTGATGGATATGTTCGGTACGGCTCCAATTTGCGAGAAAATCGGTGAAATCAATCCTTCCTCCAAATCTCGCGCAGAGTTATTCGCTTGGATCGAAAAAGAGTTAAACGAGAGTATTCCTTCTTTGTCAGGAGAGAGTAAAACAGAGACCTACGGACGTGTATCCAAATGGGGGGCTTACGCATTATTGGCTCGTCTCTATTTGAATGCGGAAATTTATACTGGACAAGCACGCTGGGATGATTGTATCGCAGCTTGCGATGAATTAGCTAAGGGAGGTTTCGCATTGGATAAGAAGTGGAACGACACTTTCCGTGCGGATAACGACAAGCGATCTACCGAGATTATCTGGTCAATCGTGTATGATGAAGTATATGCCAAAGGAATGGGTTGGTATCAACGTTGGTTGCATTACGCACACCAAACTGGCTGGGATTTGCAATCCGGTCCTTGGAACGGCTTGGTGACACAACCGACCTTTTATGACTCATTCGCTGACAACGACTTGAGAAAAATTGAGGGTTTCTTGATCGGTAAGCAATATCCTCGCAAAGTAGATGAAAACGGTAATTACTACTACGACACGACCGCAGAGCCTTTGAAAGGTTCAGAGGAGTACAATGGGCAGGATTTGGTATTCGTAAACTACATTAAGTCCATGACCGAGGGCGAAGAAAACAGCGGCGCTCGCTCTATCAAGTATGAGATCCAACCGGGTACTACCGGCGATATGAACAACGACTGGGTGATGTTCCGTTATTCCGAGGTTATCTATAACAAAGCGGAGGCCTTGATGCGTAAGAACGGGGGCAAAGCAACGCAAGAAGTGGTAGATATGATCAACAGCGTTCGTCAACGTTCTTTCAAGGCAGAGGATTGGGAGAAAGCGAAATATACGACCGCTACATTGACAATGGATGAGTTCTTAGCCGAAAAGGTAGAGAGTTTGCTTTCGAAGGAATCCGCCGTACAGACTTGGTTCGTTTTAACAAGTTCGTAACCACTTCTTGGTGGGACAAGACTGCATCCAACGAACCAAAGCGTAATATCTTCCCTATTCCGCAAAGACAATTGGATGCTAACGCAAACTTATCTCCGAACGAGGCTAACTCATTGTTCTAAATATCAACTAAGTATAGTAGAAATTCATTATTAACAAATTAGCACTTGACAATGATAGAGGACTACTATACTTATTGATCTGAAAATATAAAAAGGTTACCTTTGTCACTATCAAAGGTTATCCTTGGAACTATCAAAGGTGACCTTTTATGTTTCATCCTTTTCTAACTAATTGATACGACATGATAAATCTCAAGAAATCGATGTGTTGCCTCTTTCTGGCAGCCAGCTCAACAGTAGCGATCGCACAGACCAGTGTAGTTGATCTTGTAAACCCGATCATCGGGACGAATGGAATGGGACATACGTTCCCGGGTGCTTGTACCCTTCGGACTCGTACAACTCAGTCCGGATACGGATACCATACCACACAACGTAGATGGTAAATACCAACCTCGCTCCTACGAGTATTGTGCGGGTTATCAACATAAAGACAGTAGCATCGTAGGTTTCAGCCACACCCACTTCAGCGGTACCGGCCACTCCGACCTCGGGGATATCTTGATTATGCCTACCACCGGAACGTTGAAGCTAAACCCCGGAACGGCCACGAATCCCGATGGCGGTTACCGTTCCCGTTTCTCGCATGGCACCGAGATATCCCGTCCGGATACTACGAGGTGATGTCGCCGATTATGGCGTAAAGGCGCAACTAACCACCACCCAACGGGTCGGCATCCACAAATACACATACCCTACGAACAGTGAGAACCAACGCATTATCCTTGATATGATTCATGGTATCTACAATTACGACGGAAAAGTCCTTTGGACGAATATCCGGGTCGAAAACGATACGCTGGTTACAGGCTATCGTATCACGAACGGATGGGCGCGTACCAACTATACCTACTTTGCCATGTCTTTCTCCAAACCGGTCGTTCATTACGGATGCGAGGAAAAAGCAAAAGTTAATTATCAGGGGCGGTTATGCCAAGTTCAATATGAAAAGAGAACTTCCGGATATCGGAGGACGTAAGATCGTCGCTTATTTTGATTTCGATCCGAAAACGTCTGATGAGTTGGAAGTGAAAGTCGCCCTTTCCGGAGTCAGCACCGAGGAGCCTTGAAAAATCTACGTGCCGAGGCTTCCGGTGCGGACTTCGACCAATTAGCCGCCAAAGCCTCCGATACTTGGAATAAAGCGCTCTCCGTCATCGACGCGAAAGGAAGCGATGATCAATTGGCTATGCTTTACACCTCCTTGTATCACACGATGATCAATCCCTTGCGTATATACGGACGTTGACGGTCAATACCGCGGACTCGACCATAATATCCATCAAGCGGACGGATTCACGAACTATACGGTTTTTTCCGTATGGGATACCTATCGTGCCCTACATCCCCTGTTCAATATCATCAACCGACAAGTTAACACGGATATCGCCAAATCTATGTTGAAACATTGCGAGCAAAGCGTTCATCATGCCTTGCCGATCTGGAGCCATATGGCAAACGAGAACTGGTGCATGATCGGTTATCATTCCGTCTCTGTCTTGGCAGATGCTATCGCCAAAGGATTACCGATCGATAAAGACGCCGCGTTAAAAGCGATGATCAACAGCTCTACGATTCCGTATTATGAGGGAACCAAAGAGTTTATGGAATTAGGTTTATGTTCCTTTAGATCGCAACGGTAGCGCAGGCTCCTTGACTTTGGAGTATGCTTATGATGATTGGACAATCTATAATACAGCTTTATTAGTGGGAAACCGATCCGTGGCCGATACCTATAAAAAGCGTGCGTCCAATTACGCGAATGTATTCGATACCTCGATCGGATATGCCCGTCCCCGTTATACGAATGGTAAATTCAAGAGGACTTCAGTTTGTTAAGCACGCACGGTGAAGGGTTTATCGAGGGAAATGCCTTGAATTATTCCTTCTATGTCCCTCAAGATGTCAATGGTATGATTCAGTTGATGGGAGGCGAGCAAGCATTCATCACTAAAATGGATTCCTTATTCACGATGCATCTTCCCGATGAGTTCTTTGCCGAGACCGAAGACGTAACCAAAGAAGGATTACTAGGAGGTTATGTACACACGGTAACGAACCCAGCCATCACATCCCATTCTTATACATGGACCAGCCAGCCTTGGAAAACCCAATTCTGGCAACGCGAGATCATGAATAAGATGTATCGCAACAATATCGACGGCCTTTGCGGTAACGACGACTGCGGCCAGATGTCCGCTTGGTATATCCTTTCCGCCATGGGATTCTATCCGGTTTGCCCGGGTACAGATCAATACGTATTAGGCGCTCCTTACCTTCCCTATATGAAGGTCCGCTTGGAGAATGGTAAGACTTTCGAGGTAAAAAGCCGATAAAGTCAGCGACAAGAACCGTTATGTAAAAGCTGGTAAAGCTAAACGGGAAACCCTATACCAAAGGATACATCACGCAGGATGACATCATGAACGGTGGAACGCTCACTTTCGAGATGACTTCCAGCCCGAACAAAAAGCGATTGTTCAACGGAGAGGATCGCCCTTATTCACTGACGGATTAACCCATTTTATCAGAAAAAACAGACAAGACTCATGAAGTATAAACAATTAATCAGCGGTGCTTTCCTGCTGTGGACTTGCATCGCTTGCTCCGGCAAAAAGGAACAGGCGGCTACAGTAGCGGAAGCCACCTCAAATCCTTGGGGATAATTATTACATCGGAAAGATCGATTTCAGAATCTTTCCCCAGGCTAAGGGCTCGGCAATCTATGCCGCCGTTATCCCTGATCCGGAAGCTTATATTACCAAGCACGCCCGCAAGGTCGTAGAGACGCTTTATTTCACTCCGGAAGATAGTATCCCGGGCATCGAGGAGATCCACTATACATTAAAGGAATACGACGGGGTATCCGCTGAAAGACGGGCGCCCCCTTCCATCAGTATCGTATACAGCACGAAATGGATCGAGAAAAGTTTTGCCAATAACGACACTGCGAAAGTGTATTACGAGACCCGTGGCGTATTATACCATGAGCTGACGCATGGTTTCCAATTGAGCCTCAAGGCATAGGTAGCTATGGGACTAATAAGACTTTCTGGGCCATGATAGAAGGTGTGGCGGATGCCGTAAGATACTTAAACGGCGGTTTACCTTGGAAGATCGTCCCAAAGGCGGCCATTATATGGATGGTTACCGCACGACAGGCTTCTTCCTCGCATGGCTTTACGCAAACCAAGAGCCCGGATTTCCTGCGGAAGTTCAACCGAAGCACATTAGAGGTTATTCCTTGGTCGTTCGATGGTGGCGTGAAATATGCGCTCGGCAATGTTACGACATAGACTCCTTATGGAAAGAATATATGGCAACGATGGGAGATGAAGCGTAGCCCCGGCAAAGGTACGACCAACGGCGGTAACACTCAACAAGTTACCGCCGTTCTTTTTATAGTATCACTCCCGACCTTCCGCCAATAGGCATTATAAAGGTCGCAACAATGCCCATCGTAAGCTCCTTATACTGCCCATCCTAACAACCTTACAATGGGCATTGTTACATTATTCCCCTAAAACACCTTCCTTATTTGCATTTCCGTAAACATATATCTACTTTTGCGAAAAAAAGTAAATATGGAACTTTTATACCCGAATCCTGTTGCCGAAAAAAGCACGATTCTCTTTCTCGTATGAGGACCGGGTCGTGATGATGGGCTCCTGCTTCGCCGAGAATATCGGGCGGAAACTGGAAGAGAATAAATTCTCCGTAGAGATATAAACCCATTCGGTACTCTGTATAACCCGGCTTCCGTAGCGGAAGGATTGCGGATGCTGCTACGCCGGAGTATTTCACTCCCGGCGATTTATTCCAGCATGAGGGCATATACCATAGTTTTACCCATCATAGCCGTTTCTCCGCTCCCCTCGGAAGAAGAATGCCTAGGCCATATAAACAGCCGCTTATCCGAATCCTCCGATTTCCTGCGAAAAGCGACCCGGTTGGTAATCACGTTGGGAACCGCTTTCGTCTACCGCCTCAAGAGCGACGGGCGAATCGTGTCGAATTGCCATAAGCTACCGGAAAAGATGTTCGATCGGCAACGATTATCCACGCAAGAGATCGTCGAGGACTGGAAACCTCTGTTACTAGCCCTTTGGGAACAAAACCCCGCCTTGAAAATCTTATTTACCGTAAGTCAATCCGCCACTGGAAAGACGGGGCGCACGAGAACCAACTCAGCAAAGCCACCCTATTGCTAGCCACGGGACGCCTTACAGAAAAGATTATCCCGGCCGAATCGCCTACTTCCCCGCTTATGAGATCCTTATGGACGAGCTCCGGGATTATCGTTTCTATGCGGACGATATGCTCCATCCCTCCCCATTGGCCATTGATTATATTTGGCAACGTTTTATCGAAAATTTCTTATCCACAGACACTTCGGCAATCCTTAAAGAATGGGGTGATATTCAAAAAGCTATTAACCACAAGCCGTTTCAACCGGAAAGCGAAGCCTATAAACGATTCATCTCGCAAACTTTGTTAAAGATGGAACGACTTAACGAGAAATTCCCTTACTTTGATATCAGAAAAGAGATCGAAATAGTAAAGTCTAAACTAAAATAAAAGAATGGAATACGCAATTAAAGAAATAGCAAGAGTTATCGGTGCTAAAACAAACCAATTGCTTGACGATACGGTCAGTTTATTGTTGACTGACAGCCGTCGTCTCTCCTTCCCGGAAAAAAAGCCTCTTCTTCGCCTTGAAAACCAAGACGAACGACGGACATAGATATATACAGGAACTCTATAAACTTCGTGTTCGCAACTTCGTGGTAAGCGATATGCTACCGGAGTTCGAGAGCATGAAGGACAGCAAACCCTGATCGTAAAAGATACGTTACGAGCTTTACAAAAACTGGCGACTCACCACAGGAAGCAATTCAACATCCCCGTGATCGGCATCACCGGTAGCAACGGAAAGACGATCGTAAAAGGGAATTCCTCTATCAACTGTTGCATAACGAGTTCAACATCGTCCGCTCCCCCCGGAGCTACAACTCGCAATTGGGGGTTGCTGTCGGTATGGCAGATGAGCGACAAGAATACATTAGGCATCTTCGAGGCAGGTATTTCCCAGCCGGACGAAATGGAACGCCTTCAACCCATTATCGCCCCCACGATCGGTATCATCACGAATATCGGGGAGGCTCATCAAGAGAATTTCCTCTCCTCCAATCAGAAATGTATGGAGAAGCTGACGCTTTTCAATGATTGCGAAGCCATTATTTATGATGGGGATGATTTATTTATCGCCAATTGTATCGAATCGGCTTGCCTTTTCTCATAAAGCGATCGCATGGAGCCGTACGGACTCCGAGGCTCCTTTGTTTATCGAGTCTATCGATAAGAAAGAGTTTGAGACGATCATTCACTGTACTTTACTGGGCTTCAACCGGGTCGTTACCATTCCGTTCACGGACGACGCTTCTATCGAGAACGTGATCCACTGTATGGCGGTTATGCTTTACCTAAAACCCACCAGCGTAAACGACGTAACAAAATTCTTGCATCTTGAGCCGGTGGCTATGCGATTGGACGTAAAGCAAGGTATCAACAATTGCCTGTTGATAAACGACACCTACAATTCGGATATCAATTCTTTGGATATCGCTCGACTTCCAACAGAGCCGCCGGGTAGGCAAGCAATTAAAAGAGCACTTTAATCCTCTCCGATATCCTTCAATCGGGCACCTTGCCGAAATCTCTATATAAGAAGGTCGCCGATTTGGTTCGCCGTAAGAAGATAGATCGTATCATCGGTATCGGCCGCGACTTAAAGGAATATGCTTCCGTCTTCGAGATCGAGAAGGAGTTTTACACGACCACCGAGGAATTTATCAAGTCTCCGTCTTTCAAAAAGTTCAAAGACGAATTGATCCTGATAAAAGGCTCCCGCCAATTTCATTTCGAACGTATATCCGAGCTGCTGGAAAAGAAAGTGCATGAGACGATCCTAGAGGTAAATCTGGGACGCGATCGTACACAACTTCAATCAGTATCGTTCCAAGCTAAAGCCGGAGACTAAGATGGTTTGTATGGTAAAAGCTTTTTGGTTATGGAGCCGGCTCTTACGAGTTGGCGAAGACCCTTCAAGAACATCGTTGCGACTACCTGGCTGTTGCCGTTGCCGACGAAGGAGAAGAACTGCGCAAGGAGGGCATCTCGATCCCGCATTATCGTCATGAATCCGGGAATTCAGCAGCTTCAATGTCTTGTTCGAGAACCATCTGGAACCGGAAGTCTATAGCTTCCGCCTATTGGATGCCATGATCCGGGGAGACCGAGCGCAGGGGATCACCTCTTACCCTATCCATATCAAGATCGATACCGGCATGCATCGCCTAGGGTTTCAACCGGAGGATGTCCCGGCGATCTGTGAACGCTTGAGAGCGCAATCCGGGGTTATCGCCCGTTCGGTCTTCTCTCATTTAGCCGGAAGCGACTCGTACGTCTTCGATGATTTTACCCATCAACAATTGGATAAATTCACCAAAGCCGCAGGGGAACTAGAAAGCGGGTTAGAGTATAAGGTAATCAAACATATCCTAAACTCCGCGGGAATCGAGCGTTTCGCCGCTTATCAAATGGATATGGTACGTTTAGGTATCGGTTTATATGGAGTAAGCGCATCCGGACAAAAGGCTTACGGAATGTCAGCACCTTGAAGACAACGATCTTACAAATACAAAACGTACCCGCAGGGGATTCGATCGGTTATAGCCGTATGAGTTATGTGAAACGTGATTCCCGGATCGCTATCATCCCGATCGGATACGCCGACGGACTGGATCGCCACTTCAGCAACGGAGGTGGGGGAGGTCTTGATCAATGGACAACGCTGTCCGATTATCGGCAACATCTGCATGGACGCTTGCATGATCGATGTCACCGACATCCATGCGCAAGAAGGCGACGCCGTAATTATTTTCGGCGACGAACTACCGGTGAGCGAACTTTCGGATAAACTGAAAACAATCCCTTATGAGATATTAACCTCTATCTCGCCTCGGGTAAAGAGGGTTTATTTCCGGGAATAAAAGTAACCGCCAACAAAGAATGGCTCTACCTTGTTTTTAATATCAAGGCACATATTCAAATGTCAGGCTATGATATTCATTTGCGTATGTTGCACATTTTGTGTATGTTTGTGCCGTAATTAATAAACAAGAGGTATGAGTCATAATTTATTGAAAGGCAAGCGAGGCATTATATTCGGTGCGCTGAACGATATGTCTATCGCCTGGAAGGTGGCTGAAAAAGCCGTAGAAGAAGGAGCAACGATCACACTGAGCAATACACCTATTGCCGTTCGTATGGGACAGGTGGATGCTCTGGCTGAGAAGTTGAATGCGCAGGTAATCCCGGCGGACGCAACCAGCGTAGAGGATCTGGAGACCGTATTCGCGAAGTCAGTAGAAATATTAGGGGGTAAAATAGATTTCGTTTTACATTCTATCGGTATGAGCCCGAACGTACGCAAGAAACGTACGTACGATGATCTGGACTATGGAATGCTGGAAAAGACGTTGGATATCTCCGCTATTTCTTTCCACAAGATGCTACAGGTAGCAAAGAAACAAGACGCTATCGCCGAGAATGGTTCCGTGGTGGCATTAAGTTACGTGGCCGCCCAGCGCACGTTCTTCGGATACAACGATATGGCGGACGCTAAGAGCCTGTTGGAATCTATCGCCCGTAGTTTCGGTTTACATCTATGGCCGTGAGAAAGGCGTACGTGTGAACACGATCTCCCAATCCCCGACAATGACAACCGCGGGTAGCGGCGTGAAGGAATGGAACACTTGATGGACTTTTCTAACAAGATGAGTCCACTGGGTAACGCCAACGCCGACGAGTGCGCGGACTATTGCGTAATGATGTTCTCCGACTTTACCCGCAAGGTAACGATGCAGAACCTATACCACGACGGTGGTTTCTCAAGCATGGGTATGAGCCTCCGGGCCATGAACCAATATAGTAAAGGATTAGAGGAATATACAGACGAGAACGGACACATTATCTACGGCTAATATGTTAGTGAGAATCTATCCGAGAATCCGAATCAAAAAAGAAATAGACAAGGTCGTCAAAGTCCTGCAGGACGGCGGCCTTGTCGTTTATCCTACCGACACGGTGTATGCCATAGGATGCGATGCCCTGAACGTACGGGCGGTGGAGAAAATATGTCAGATGAAAGGGGTTAATCCACAGAAAAGCAACCTGTCTATCATCTGCTACGACCTGTCTAATCTTAGTGAATACGCCAAGGTAAGCAACGCCGCTTTCAAACTGTTGAAGAAACATCTGCCCGGTCCTTTCACCTTTATCTTACCCACCAGCAGCGAGCTTCCAAAGATTTACAAGAACCGGAAAGAAGTCGGAATCCGTGTACCGGACAATAACATCACCCGTACATTGGTACAATCCTTGGGAAATCCAATCCTAACCATGTCCATCCGTGACAAGGATGAGGTGATCGAATATACGACAGATCCGGAATTGATACACGAGAAATACGAGCATCAAGTGGATATCGTAATCGACGGCGGTTTCGGAGGATTGGAAGCCTCTACGGTTATAGATTGCACGACGGATAATTTCGAGGTCGTACGTCAAGGCAAAGGAGAATTGTAGCTATCCACCACGATTTGTATTCGCTCTTCCGGCAGATTAGCGGGAAACTCCAAGCTTATTTCTTGTTGGTCACCCGGCATTAGCGTAATATAGTTATCCGAATAATGTACCGGTAAGATTCGTTTGCCTGTCTCCTTATCAAAGACCTTGGATACGGTTGAAGAACGAGATCTGCGAATCAGCGCTCAGACGGACTGTACCTACGAAATTCGATCCTTCCTTCTTGATCTCGGTCTTGATTCCCGGTCTTGACTTCGGAAGTTGAGATAAGCTGGTGTAGTCTTTCGGCTCGGTTGTCAGCCAATAAATATTGGGGACATCCGCATTCAAGGCCAGCCGTAAGAAATAAGCGCCTTTGATCCCTTCCGGAACGGGGATATCCAATAATTCCTGTACCGTATTCGCCTTGGCGCTCGCTCTCGTCTCTTTCTCCCAAAGCAGTTTGCCTTCCAGATTATAGATACGGGCTACAATCGATAAATCCGTATAATCTTTCAGGGTCGTATTCAACAATCCCGCCTTACGGGTTACCGGGTTATAATAGGCATGTAAGGGCTCACAGCCTTTCGGGTTCCGTACAAGGAAGCATTTACATCGAGAGACCAATCATACATTTGCCCCCGCAAGGATGTCCATGGATTCTGGGTTTTCCAGATCAAGATACCCGTATACCAATCCCACATATGAGAGGCCCAGCCTTCCATAAAACTACGATATTGGTCATAGTTCACGACTTGGGCATACTTACAATAAGTCTCGATATCCTTCACCTCCCCATAACGCTCCAGATGATCGCCATAGCCCAGATCCTTATGATACCGCCACGTATAATTACGGGTCAAACCTTTCCTTGGGAAACCGGCCAAATCCTGTTCCGTCATCATCTCCCGCATACTCTCGACCTCCGGGGAACCAACCGATCCGGCTTCCGGATTAAACGGATGCGAACGGAAGCTAAAGAACCATTCCGGCTCTTGTATACCGTAGGACCATCCCCATTATCCCCAAAAATTCCGGGTAAACAACGTATCTGTCGAGAAACTCACGAAAAGACGCTCCGGATCTAACCGGGGAAAACCTCCTTTCTCAAACATTGATCGATATCTTTAGCTAAAGGCCATTCATTCGCCCCACACCAGAAACAAAGACTCGGATGGTTACGGATCATTTTCACTTGATCTTCCACGGAGGCGATAAATAAATCATGATTATCAGGATATTCCCAACGACGCTCTCGGGAATCCATCTTGGTCGGGTCCTCCCAAGCGCCATTGCAATCACCACTGCCCCACAGATCTTGAAAGACTAAGATACCGAACTCATACAGGCGTTATAGAATTCGGCCGTTCCCCAACGCACCTCCCCCCATACACGGATCATACGCAGATTCATTTCGCATGGAAACGTACCTCATCCCGATAACGTTCAGAGAGACGAAGCAACCAATCGGAATTAATATAGTTACCACCCGTGACATATATTTTCTGTCCGTTCACGAAGAAACGGCGTCCCCCGTTATCCGGGCATTTATCGGAAGTAATCTCCCGGATACCATAACGCAAACCGTTCCCGGTCACTCACTTGATTCCCGATCTCAAAGAGAGGTTCATATCATATAAAGGCTGCTCGCCGATACCGTTAGGCCACCATAAACGAGGATTCTTTACCGCTAAAGGATTCAAGGATACCGTTTTCTTTCTCGAATGGCGATAAAGTAACCGGCTGGGTTAGCGGGTTCCGTTCGTCTCACAAACCAATAGCCCCTTTAAGGAAGTGCTCCCGGTATTCTCTAGCTCGACAGAGGTATTCAAAAAGCCTCCTTTTTGAGTTTTCGTTTCGGATCACGTACGCCGGGTACCTGGTCACGACATAAGGAGAGGAGAGGCATACCGGCCCGGTTGTCGTAATAGACTACCTCATCCCAAATACCCGTATTCCGTCGTACAGGTTGTATCCAGTCCCAACCCGGCGTATATTGCATCGTATTATCGGGCGATCTGCCCATCACCCCCTTGTCCGCCATTTGGATTTCCGACATGTGTAGGTGGATAAACCAATACCGCTAATACATTCGGGGCATCCGTACGAAGATAAGGAGTTATATTAAACGTCTTCCTCAAGAACATACCTCATGGGTATTCCGGTTGATCCGCTTACCATTTAAAAAGATTTCGCCTTATAATTTGATTCCCCGGAAATTCAACCAGACATTACGCCCCTCTGGTAAAGCATCGATAGTAA
>VOFC01006273.1_pt1 | contig 20585 bp, 41 predicted proteins | sample 5384161 | NCBI WGS metagenome assembly VOFC01 (sample SAMN12384722, study PRJNA508395) | human gut metagenome | isolation source: healthy gut B | host: Homo sapiens
ACGTATTGCTTATCGAGGAATTCAGAAAGAGATTAAACGCACCATTATTGTTCCAAGACACAACTGCACCAGAATTGCTACTAAATGGGAGAGGAAGAAATGACCATCTTTGTAAACGAAGAATGGCAAGATCCAGGTGCTACCGCAACTGATAACTACGATGGCAACCTTTCTAATAACATCGAAACAAAATAACATCAATATCACCCAACCTGGAACTTATCAAATCAACTACACAGTAAAGGATTCATCAGGAATACAACGGCCAAAACACGAACAATCATCTGTAAAGAAAAGACCAATCATCGATGATCAACAAATCGCCGTATTGAATTACCATTTTTTCTACGACCAAAAATGAATCTTGTAATGAATCGATTTGTCTAGATATCGAAAAAATTTAAAGAACAATTAGATTATTTAAAAGAAAACAATTATAAAACATTAACTATGCAGGAATTTAGAGATTGGATGTACGGAAAAAAATCGATATTTCAGAAACGTTCTGTATTAATTACAATAGATGACGGTGCCATGGGAACGGGAGCTCACAATGGAAATAAACTAATTCAATTTTTGGAAGAATACGAAATGCACGCTACGCTATTTTTTTAATTTCCGGCTGGTGGAATGTAGAAAACTATCAATCCCCTTTACTTAGATATCGAATCTCATACCCATGACATGCATACAAAAATCTCCTACGGTAGCGAGATAGGATCCAAACTTCTATATTCTAAAGAAGAGGACGTTCTACAAGACTTAACTTTATCTATCCAAACCATCGGTTCTAAAACTGCCTTCTGCTTTCCTTTTTACGAATCCAGTAAAACGGCAATCGAACAACTAAAAAAAGTCGGCTTTGAACTTGCCTTCGTTGGTGGAAACCGAAAAGTAAGTCGCAAAACCGACAAATATCAAATTCCAAGATATATCATTTATAAAAATACATCTTTGCAATCATTTATCAACATGGTTTCAAATTAAGATTCTCGGAAGATTTCATACCACTCGACGAATCGCATCGATAGCACTGCTACCTAAATCTTTCAACAAGGTCAAATGTTAACCCAAACGATTCCTTCATGGTTTGAAGTCTTCTTTGCTTGGTTACAAATATCACTACCAACAGCTTCGCAAGCAGAAGATGTGACATCCAAATAAAGATTCATTAATTCCGCTTTGATTTTTGTAAAATCCAGATTTAATACTCTCCTTGTAACCAGGAAAGTAAGAATCAATTTTATTATCGATAGAAAGTCCAATCTTCAATAACTGCAATTTAGCAGAAGTTGTCAAACCATCGAATGTATAGTTAATTTCACCATCGTAAAATAAGAAATCGACGATGGTAACAAACATGTTTTTAGCACTTTCTCGAATCGTTGGATTCTCTTCCTGTCCAGCATAGGTAGAAATCGTATTGTCATAATTTTGAAAATATTGAATCAAATCCGATTCACTTCGAATATTCTCTTCCGGATTCGTAACCACCGGTGTTGGTGTCGGTGTACTTGGAACTGGTGTACTAGTAGTTCCACCATTATCATTAGAACCGCTATTCAAATCACTAGAAGAATCGGAATCTGGAACAACAATCTGTTCTGGATCGAATTGGCAGGTGTGTCGGTGTAGACGAACTGTCATCTGTCACAACGCCTGAATTCTTCTCACCTTCATGAGAAGATGCAAACTGTGTCTCATAAATTGTAAAACAACCGACAACTAGTAACACACCTAAGAAAATACCAAGAAGAAAAACCTAATACTGTATTTTTTGAAACCAATTTTAAAACGTTCCATAATATCTCCTCTCAATTCGCCTATATTATATATATTTTTTGGATTTTTAAAAGTCCTACGAAAACAATTGCTCTTCTTTTTAACGAAGAAAGTTGCTTGATAGTTCTAGTATATGCTTTTGCAACTGTTCTATTTCTCTACATCGCCCAGCTAAATAAAGTTCTTTTTTCTTCATTTATCTGGTATTTTATTTTTCTCTTGAATTCCAACTACGTCTTTTTGATAAAGAGATGCCCAAAAACGACTATTTTCCAAACTTTGATTCGTCTCTAATATTTTACGGGCCAGCATTCGGTTACTCATCAAACGATAATTCTCATTTAATGCATATTCCCTCACAAAAGAATCGACTTGTAAAGAACAAAGAAGAAAAACTTTCTTTGGCTCTCGTTGCAGCAACATAAAAAAATACGTCGTTCTTCTTCGCTAGTACAAGATGTATGGTTGCGATAATAGTAGCACACTCGGTCAAATTCGTTTCCCTTCGTCTTGTGAACCGTTGTAACAAAAACTCTACCTAACAATTTACGAGGAAAACCTTCCAATAATTCTTTTGTCTCCAATACTGAATAGATTTTTAAATAGGAAAACCATACCATATCGATTCCTGAAATTCGATGAGAGCGAACCGCTTTCTCAAAAGAAGTCGGATAATTTTCCAAAAGATACTGCGAACTTTGCGAAACTTACGAATTGAATATCCCGTCTCATAACCATGAAATAACAAAAAATGCTTGCAAAAATAAAACATCTTCTTGATAACGGCACAAGATAACAAAGTCGACGTTTGCTTGCACGCACTCCCTCACAAAATTTAAAATGGCATCCAACTGCTGCCTTACCTTTCCTACACATATGGTAATCGTTCCAGAAACATCACTATAAGACTCTATCTTCTTTTCAATGCGGTGCAAATTATGAGAGATGAGCCAAGATGCGTGCCGAACTAAATTTTCATAAGAACGATAATTAATACATAATGAAATTCGCTTGATAAGAGAATATCGTTTCATAAAAGAAAACGTATTTTCATTGCTAGAACCTCGAAACGAATAGATCGTCTGATCATCATCCCCAACGACAAATAAATTCTGTCTAGGCATCGATAAAACTTGAATCAAACGAAGTTGAACCGGATTTAGATCTTGAAATTCATCCACCAATACGTACTCGTACTGACTTTGTAGCATCAACCGCAAACCCTTATTTTCTAAAATCATACTGAGTACCAAATACAACATATCTTCGTAGCCGTACGTGCTGCGCAATTAGTTGTTTCTCTAAATACATCATAAAAACATCCCAAAACTTTGGTGCTAATTTTTCAATTTCTTGTTTCGATAATAAATTTTCTTTAATTTTTTGAATCCATTCGGTAAATGTTGCAATCAACTCATCACTTTGTCGATTTACCTTACGATGTTTCTCATTCAAAATTTCATATAAGATAGCCTTCTCTTCATCCTAAGAGATCCAAATCTAAAACCAAGTTAGTATATCGCAATAAGATTTCATTTCCGAAACTGTGAAACGTACGAATGACAACATCACCTAATTCACTCCCCATCCGCCATTTTAAGCGAAGCCGCTCTGTTAATTCTACTGCCGCTTTCGTATTGTAGGCAAGTACCAAAATCCTGTTTGCGGGAACTCCTTGATTTAACAAAGAAAGAACACGATTTATCAACGTTTTGGTCTTCAGAACCTGCTGGCGCAGATACCCAAACGACTCCTTCGTACTTCTTACTGCCAGCATCTGTTCTGGATTTAACGGTTCTAACTCATATGGATGCTCTCTTGAAACCCACTTTGTTTGAAAAGATTTCAAAAAATACCAAGCTTCTAAATATAAAAAAGAATCGATTGCTTCGGGATTCGTATGTAAATATAATGGAGAAATCGAAAAATAGTCGTCAATCAAACCGGAATCTCCAACAACTTCAATTTCTTTTCATAGAAAAAAACAAAACGTAGTACAATTCTTCAAACAAAATTCAATATGTTTTTACAAATGTCGCTTCGTCGATATCACAAATCAAACGATAAGATGAATACTCTAAAGAAATGGTTCTCTTCTCTAAAAAACTCTTTGAACGATACTTCAAACATACCTCCTCCTTTTGCACCAAAGATATCAAAAAAGAATAAAAAAAGAAAATGACCAAATAATCATTTTCCTTCCAAAACTTTCTAAAATTTTAAAAATTAAGATATGAATTTTCGAAGTTCTTCTAAATAATTCTCGATTAAATTTTTTATTTCATCATTTTTGTAATCATTGCAATTTCTGTAATCGATGTAAAGTAATGACGAAGTAAATACTCTAAAGAACTTGTTAAAAATTCATAACGACGATATTCGGATCGTATCGGAAATAATGAGAATTTAAAGTAAATGCAACTCGTGAAATTTTCTCTTCTTCTGCAAAGGTAAAGTAACGGTAAAATAAACTTCCCAACGTGCTTTCTTCTTTCGACGTCTTTCCTTTTTAATTTTAAGTTTTCCCAATAAGAATACTGTTCTTCTTTTCTATCGATTACTGGTTCGCGGTTATCACCAAACTCATCATTGCTAATATCCACTTGAACAAAGTAATGTTTATATGGCTTCGAACGAACGACAACTTTAGATAACAACGCCGAAACCAAATCAGCAAACGGAATATCTGTCTGGTAATAAAGCATAGCAAGACGAATAAAACTACTATTCATCGGAATATAATCATTATCAAAATAAATCGTAGCAGAAAGACAGTAAGGACACAAGCATAGATGATCTTTTGACATGTGATGAATCAAATCGACATAAAAACACATTATGACAACTGTAACAAGCACCGACGTTATTGTGAGATACCTTATCTTTGGTTGGAAGAACGGTATGTAAATTAGCAATTTCCTCTAACACTTCTGAAAACGTATAGTCACTCACCGGTAAACTCGTATCAGGAACCTTTAACATCGCCTCTAAGACGCTAGGGAATCGTTCCATCTAAAATACGATCTTCTAACGTATCGTTAATCCGGCAATCCGTCAAAACAGAATACAAATAGACTTCCAATTCAGCATCGTTCAAAAGAGGCAACATCGCGGTCTCGCAACATTTCAAAATCGTTCTTTTGTATAAGCCAAATACGAAAGATAATATTCACAATCCAAAAAAGAAAGACTGTAATTGCTTTTTGAAATGACTCTTCTTGAAACGTTTCCTTCGTCACATTTTGAAAAATCGATACATAAGGAACCAACCATTCATACTTCACAACAACCACCCTGCTTTCACTTTAAATTTGGCCTTATTATACCATAACAACAAAAAAAAAAGAAGATTATTCTTCTTTCTTCTAAAAAAAATGCAAGTCCAGTATATTTCGGACGATCGACGTATTTTAAATATACCAAAGAAGAAACAGAAATCGGATACTCTCCTTCAGGCTCTGTTAACACTTCAGCACAAAAACGATCGAACTCGCATCATAATCACAAATTCTTCCCTCTAGCATTTCTGCTGGATGCGTTCCATCGACAATTAAGAAAGAAACATCATCTACCAAAACAGGATTGCGATATGGATCCAATCTAGTATCTTGACGAGATGCTAAAATGCCATCTTTGTCTGTATAATACACATCCATTTCCTGTATCACATCAAAAAAGTGTAAGATATCGCTTGCCAAATCTCGTCAGGCACCGGTGTCAAATGAAAAGACTCGATCTCACTATACCGTAAAATATCCATCCGTGCTTCTAGTTGCTGTTTCGATAACGAAATTTCTTGATCCTGAACTTGAATCGTTCTAAAATACGCATCGATATCCCAGCTTCATGATCGATATAACAATAACACAAAAGTGGATATTTGCTTTTTTTATAATGAAACAAGCGATTAATTCGCTTGATTTCTTTTTGTTTTCTAACAAAAACCACTTACGGTCTAAATCTCTAAATGTCAGTTCCCCCTAGTACCATAACACACCATATCCTATTCTTATTACAACATGAACACTATTCTTCTTCAAAAAACAAATCTGTAATTTTATCTTTGAGTGAAGTCCAAAAATCTTCTTTTGTTCTACCAAAGTAAGAATACTAGACTCCTCTTTTAAATCCAAATTCTCAATAATCAACCGTTTCCCATCTTCTGGACAATATGCCATCCGCCGACCATTCTGATAAAAATAATAACTGCCGTTCCTTTATGGTTACGAATGACTAAGTCCTCAATATACAAGACTCGGCGTACTTCTTTTAGCATCTTCGTACTGATATTCTGCATATGTTTTCATATGAAATTTCTGATACAACAACTTATAATGAGCTTTTAAAAAGGCCTCTAAATTTAACCGAATATCTTCATCTGGATTTAAGGAACGTTTGCTATATCCTTGTTGAATCGTCAAGATTCTCTGCCAGTTACGATAAGAAAAAAGAGGCAGCATCTCATCGATGTGCTTTGCTAACGTATCTTTCCATTTTTCCTAGAAAGAATTTTTTTCTCATCTTTTCCTTTGGCACATTCAATCATATCAAATTAACAGATTCCGTTAAATACGTAACAAATTGTTTTACTTTGCGATAATAAAAATATTGAAACATAACATCACCAACGAAGTTTATTATAACATAAAACGAAAAAAATCTATTCTAATTCTTCGTTTTTCTAAGTCATATTCAAAAGAAACGGAATCTTCATCTTCTAAATTATAAAAATCATAATATTCATCAGCAGAGAATTTCTTACTTTGCATCGCTTTCTGTATTTCTTCTAATGTAGGTTTTTCTTTCTTAGTTTCATCTTTTTCTTCTTCCATACTATCCCTCCTGTGCAACCGTATCCATACGATTAAAACAACTGACATCGCCAGATGTAACGTCTTCGACACAACCAATCTCATTGGTTGCAATATCAATTCAAATGTGTATCGATCTTTGTCGAGAAGATGTTATTGAAGTAACATCTTGTCTGTTTTCTATTACTTGAATCTTCGTCAAAAAAACAATTCATAATAATAAAACGTATCATCTTTATAAACGTATTGTTGATTATGATCTTGAACACCAGAAGACAACATGTAAACACCTTTGGTGTAATTATCTTCTAAATTATCCCTATCTTGATACCAAAAATACGTACCATCCTCATTTAATACCAACAAACTATTTCCGTTCTGCTCATCCCATGCATAATATGCCAATTTTTTAAATTGATCATATTCCGTTTCAGAAGAAGGCAAATCTTCCTTTGTCAATTCATTACTAACCATAATGGTAACAACAGAAACAGAAAAAATCAAACTAATCGATCCTAAAACAATTCCCAAAAAGCAAATTGTTTACTCTTACTATAAGAATGAATACCAAGTAGTGACAAGAAGAATGCTACACAAGCACAAATACAAGCTGGAATAACATGTACAAATGAAAAACAAATCGCAATAATAGCAAGAATAAAACCAGTTACACCATAAATTTCCTTGTTCAATTGCTTCATATCAGATACTTCTCGCTTCAAATGCTGCAATTCTTTATTGATATCTACCATCTTTTTCTTCTCGCCCATAAAAGCACCTTTTACTAAATCGTTTCAACTGTAGAATCCACACTAGTAGAAGGAACAGATACCTCTTGTCCAGATACAGGAGCAGAAACTACCTCGGAAGCTTTTAAAGATTCATCTTGCCCTTTATCACTGCTCGATTGCTCTAATTGTACATTACTATTTGGCTGCCCTACTGCTACCGTCTCTTCTGTAGCTGCTGATACAATTGGTTTTAAACTTCTAAAGAATGACATGTACTCGGCAAAAGCTTTAGAAGTTGCAATGTACTGTGTCACTTGAATTTCCTTTTTCGTAATATCTTTCATATTAATTGGAACATTTTCACTGTTTCCATCCAAGGAAATCGAAAGTGCTGGGAGAAACGTAATCGTCGACGTTACTGTACTGGTTTAGTCCAACTGTGTACGTAAAATGCAAACTTTTTTCGCTCTGTACACCAACAACTTGATTGATTACTTGCTTCGTGTCTGGTAAATGTAAAATCAAATTAGCTGGATCAACTTTTTGAAGAACATCTTTTGCATAAATTTTACGATCTCCAATCAAGACAATCGGTTGTTCAAACGTAAGTTCTTTTGGTGAATACACTTCTCTACTTTGACTCGTCTCCATACCATCTTCAAAATATGTAAGCTTGTTTAGATAAACGCCAAATCTTCCAGGAATACCAGCCCGGATATATTGCCGTTCACTAAAGACATTTTCTTTTTCTTCAACGACAGTTAACTTAATCTCACGATCAGCACCCGTAATATCTTCTTTTCCCATAATTGTAATATGGTCTTTTTCCCTTAGAAGCCTCAAATACAGGCATACCAACATTTCTCTTAGAAGTTACTTGATATCCTTCATAATCCATATCGAACTTTTTTCAAAATATTCAAAACGGTCTCTTTATCAATTTTCTTTAAATCGTAAATCCCTTTTTTTTCCAAAAAATGGTTCCAAAATCAATTCTCCCACTGTTGGAACATGCTCCACATAAGGCATATCATCACCATCCTAGCATAACTAATTATATCATACTATAAGAATCATTTGCGAACTAGTTTTTTTTTTTGGCAAGAAATGAAAAAAGATGTAAAGAACGAAGCTTGGTATCAAAAGGATACCATAAATAAGATTGCATACAAATAAGAAGAAAAACCAGAAATCGACCGAAAGATAAATAATCTTTGATAAATCAATACGTTCTCAGTCCGCATAGAGAAAAAATAGACAAACTAAGAAACATGCAAAAGTTGCTAAAAAATATAGCTGTACCTTTCTGAACTGAAACGGATGAAAAAGAAAAGTATTTAGAAACAAAAGAATGATTTCGAAACCGATAACAAAGAATGGCAAAAGAGAACACATAGTACACACAAAATGAAGAAAAAACAATATACGAAGTACTAGAAAATGTCAAAATGTTACCATTTGTCAAAAATGCCAAAAAAGAATATCACAAAAGGAATCCAAAACGGAACCATAGAAATTTGTGGCATATGAAACAGCACGAAAAATAAAAGACACAAAACAATCGTCGTCAACAACACTGCCGGTTGAATGCCACTGAAAAATCCTAAATCAAGTGTCATCAAAGCCATGTTATCACCCTTGGCATTCGCACCTTTCCAAAATGGCAAATCGATCAAAACATCCGTTTCTGAAATGTGTTCCTCAAAATACTCACTCGTTCCTTGAATTTCTCCAACGACATCTCGAACTTCATTGTATCTAGCATATAGAATATTTTCTTCGATAGTAAGACGTATGCTGTCACTAAATCCAACCGTTCCCCTACTTCCTAAAACGATGAGTGGTGTACCGCGACTAGAAATATCTAAAAAGGTCTAAAACATCCATCATCAATTGATAGTTTTCCTGATTATGACTCACTTCATACCGAATAACTTGCACATCTGGATAACGACTAGGAATCGTCTCTAGATAAACACTTGCCTCTTTACAATGAGCACAAGTATCACTATAGAAAAAGTACAATTTAGCAGGATTGTTTGCAAATACAGTAGATGGCATCAAAAAAAGGCAAAAGAAAAAGAATTGGTAATAAAATCCTACGCATTTCCTTCACCTACCTGAAAAGATAATTCACGAATGCACTTCTTTAACACTCGTACAAATTCTTCTAATTCATCCTTCGTCGTCAAATGAGAAATACTGACACGTAAACTGTGTAAAAGCATACTCTTTTGAACCAGTCACGGCATAGACACTATCAGAGATACCCACATCCGAAGAACATGCCGTCTTAGTAGAAATATAAATTTCGTGAGTTTCCAAAGCATGTAGTAACGTTTCAGACTTGATATTAGAAACACTGAAATTGACAATCTGTGGAATGGATGCCGCAGTACTGTTCAAATGAACTTCTGGAATTTCTTTCAAACAAGAGATTAAATAATCATGTAAACTACGGATTTTCTCTAATTTTTCTGGAAAATTTTCATAAGCAAGACGAAGCGCTTTGGCAAGACTAGCAATCAGTGCTGTAGCAGGAGTTCCAGAACGATACACAGTTGTACTCTTTCCACCATGAATTAAAGGTGTTAAAGAAACGGATTCCTTCTTAATCAAACACCCGATTCCCTTCACCCCATAAAACTTATGGGCAGAAAAAAGATGCCAAATCGATACCGTCAAAGGAAACATTCTCCTTACCGATACTTTGTGTCATATCGACGTGAAAGAAACACTTCGGATACTCTTTAATGAGGGAAGCCATTTCGCTAATCGGTTGAGAAATTCCAAGTTCACTACTGACAGATGCAACACTTACTAATAAAACGTCATCATTTAACTTTTCTTTTTAAAGAAGAAAGATCTATGACACCATCGGCATCCAAATCCAAATACTGAACCTGAAATCCAAACTGTTCGACCAAATAACGAATCGGTTCTAAAATACTAGAGTGCTCTAACCTCGTCGTAAGAATCGTCTTTCCTCGATTCGAGTATTTAAGACAGATTCCTTTGATTGCAGTATTGTTCGATTCACTCGCTCCAGAAGTAAAAATTACTTCGGATGGACGAACGTGAAGTAAGTTGGCAATCTGTGCAATAGAAGCATCAATCAGCTGTTTTGACTCACTACCCAAACGATGTAAAGAGTTCGCATTTCCTATGTATTTACTTGCCTTCACAAACGTATCCAACACTTCAGAATCCGTTGGTGTTGTAGCAGAATAATCTAAATAAATCATATTATCATCCCTTAAAATGTAGTATATCAAAATGATAAAACGAAGTAAAGAAGGCAAAAAAAATTAAGTAAACAAAGTTACTTAATTTCAATTCCAATTTTAGGCATCGGTTTCAAAAACCAGCATTGGCACCAATCATCTTAGCATCATTACGAAGTTTATTCAAAGCATCATCAGAAGGTGTCACATCCGTAACTCGAAAAACAAAACATCATCTTCATTCATCCTAGAGTCTTCCATTTGAGGAGTATCAATATTACTTACTTTAGCAGGCTCTAGATGATATTCTACTTCTTCCGTTTGAGGATAAACTTCAACGACAGCAGATGATTTTTTCTCTTCCAGCTTAGGTGTATCAGAAACAACAAAATCCAAATTCATATCGTTCATCCGATGCATGAACTCAGCAACTGGAACATCGTTACTAGGAATTTGATTATCTTCCCCATAACGATACTTTTATCGACATCACCAATCAAACCATCCATTGCTGCTTGAAACATCTCTTTATTTATTTCATAAGCACGATCTAAATCTTTTTCCTGATAACGACCGAATAAATTCGATTCTCTTAGAACCAGATATCCGTAAATTTTTATAAATTTCTGTATCACTCATAACGTTCACCCTCTATTTTATTCTATACTATATATCTTACACGATTTTCTACTTTTTTCAAGATGATTTCTTTCCTAATTCTTCATATATATTTTAGAAATTGCAAGTTTTCCATACTCGTAAGTAAGTCCACCTTGTTGGTAAGCAATAAACGGTTCACGTAACGGACCATCACAAGATAGTTCAATCGAAGAACCCTGTGTAAATGTTCCAGCCGCCATAATAATCGGATCTAAATATCCTGGCGTGCTACATGGAACTGGTGAGACATCAGAATCAATCGGCGAATACTTTTGAATAATCTCACAATAACGGACCATATCTTCACGGTTGTGGAAAATGATATTTTGTACGATATCGGCACGTTCGTCACTCGCCTTTGGTTCTACATCATAACCAAGATCAGCCATCAAAGCACTCGTAAGAACACCTGTCTTCAAACTGCTAGCGACGACACTTGGTGCAAAGAAAAGTCCTTGTAACAAAGTACGATTGATACCTAAAGAAGGGCCAACATCCTTTCCCTCACCAGGAGCAGTCAATCGTTCTGCAACCAACTCTACCAAATCAGCCCTACCTGCAACGTATGCACCATTTGGAGCAAGTCCGCCACCTAAGTTTTTAATTAAAGATCCGACCATGATGTCGACACCAACTTCTGTCGGTTCCTTATCACTTACAAATTCACAATAACAGTTATCGACCATAATCGTTACTTCTCGGTCGACTTCTCGAATGGCTTTAACGACACGTTCTACTTTATCGATTGTCAAACTCTTTCTAGTAGAATATCCCTTAGAACGTTGAATTTCGATTACTTTGACTTTATGAGATTTCAAATACTCTTGAATACTAGGAATATCAAAATCATCATCAACTAAATCGATCGATCATAATGAATACCCCAAGAGATTAAAGAACTTGATTTTCGATAATACCGATTACTTCATCCAACGTATCGTACGGTTTTCCACAAATCGATAACAACGTATCTCCTGGACGTAAAAGTCCAAATAACGTAACAGTAAGAGCATGAGTTCCAGAAATAAACTGATTTCGTACCAAAGCATCTTCACTACCTAAAACACGAGCAAAAACACGTTCGATCTTATCTCTTCCAACATCATCGTAACCGTATCCAGTCGTAGAGTTAAAATCACTTTGTGATACTCTCTCTTCACGGAAAGCATTCAATACTTTCTCACTGTTACGGTAACATCTTTCATCGATACTTTCAAAAAATTGGCATTAATTTACTTTCAATTTCTTTTTATTTTATTATCCATGATAACCTCCATCTACTACTACGACAGAACCTGTCATAAAAGATGCTTCGCTACTTGCTAAAAAAGAAAATAACGTTAGCGATTTCCATTGGTTCTGCAAACCGTCCCAAAGACGTTTTCTTACATTCTTCTTCGATAAACTCCGAATCTAAATTTTGATTCATCGGTGTGAGTACCCAACCCGGTGCAACCGCATTCACCCGAATACGCGGGGCATATTGCAAAGACAAATTTTTCGTTAACGAAATGAGTCCTGCTTTCGATGCATCGTAATCCAAACTTTCAATATAATTAGTATTAATTCCATTCGTTGAGCTCACATTAATAATAGACCCTACTTCCATCAATGGTGCAAAATACTTGGAAACCAAAACGGTCCGATCAAATTGACATTTAAAGTCTTTTGAAAGTTAGCCACCGTCTTATCTTCATAAGTGGTATCGATGGCAATGCCTGCATTGTTCACCAAAACGTCCAAATGTGCTACCCTCTTTTGAACGATGTCACTCATGCGAACGACATCACTTTCTATACTCACATCCCCTTTAATGAACAAAAAAAGAGTTGGGAAATCGCTCTTGAAACTCTTCTTCAACAACATGAGCACTCACATCATCCGAGCAATAATTGACAAAGACGAAATCACCGTTTTCTAAAAACTTTTTGCTGTTGCATACCCAATTCCCTTTGTCGCGCCAGTAATAAAAACACTTCGCATAATTGACACCTCTTTTTACTTCTTGTATTATAACATCTTTCGAACACGATTGCATTATTTTTTCAAACACGTTTATAATGAATTCAATGATAGGAGGAAGAGTATGCGTCTAATTCATTACCTGCTCTTTATTCCACCCACTCTTTTTTAGGCGGATGGTATTTAGGGAGCAAACTAGAGCAAGCTTTCATTTGAAAGATAGTAGTACCCGGAAAAAATTTATCTTTTGGTCAATCATCTTAGTATTTTTTTACCATCAATGTATGTTTATTAACCCCAGCCGCAGTCATATTTTTATACACCGTGATGTTCTACTTAATATACGACTTAACAATTTGGATAGCCAAAAAGCAAATGCCAAATCATTAATCAAATTCATCAAACGTATCTCGATGGGCGGAGTAACATTTATTTTACTAGCAACCACATATACATTATACGGAGTATATAAAGCAAAAAGCCCAGTCATTACGAATTACACAATTTCAGTAAATAGAGAAATCAAAAATAATGGTCTTACGATTATGTTACTATCTGACCTTCACTTAGGAACTGGATCCAATTGCAACACGATTGACTACATCGTAGACCAAGTAAATAAAGCAAATGCCGACATCTTTTTTAATCGATGGCGACTTATTTGACGAGATCCACCAAAAAGAAGAATACAAAACGTGTGCTTATGAAAACTTAGGAACTGCTGATACGACATACGGAACTTATTATGTAGAAGGAAATCACGATTTACTAAACGATGAATCAAAAAAAAATTTAACGAAAACAACATCAGAACGTTAGAAGACGAAGTGTTAATGATAGATGACTCCTTCTACTTAGTAGGAAGAAAAGATAAAGATCACACGATTATCATTAGATGAATTAATGACAGGAATCGATCACGATTATCCAATCATCTTATTTGACCATCGTCCTGAAGATGAAGGTCAAGCCAAAAACTTAGAGTCGATTTACAAGTCGCCGGACATACGCATGCCGGTCAACTATTCCCCAGGAAACTTATTCGTTCAATCCGGATTTAAAAAAGATGGTGATTATCACTTAATTATTTCATCCGGTTTTGGCACTTGGGGGAACTGCCATACGAACCAGTAAAAGTGATGAACTAGTAGAAATTTTCATGAAAGGAAAAAACACAATAGAAAAGACCCTTTCAAAAAGGTCTTTTTTAATTACTTTTCTATGTATAAGAGTTGACGACAACTTCTACTTTGGAAACCGAATTACTCATATCACTAACTGAGAACGTATAAGTTCCATTCGCATTAACCATATATTGAACGGAAACATCCGTTTCATTCGTCAAATATTTCACTTTTTTGATTCGGTAATAAAATACGTTTCAAACCGACATCACTACTAGCATGAATCGTAATGGTTACATTGGAAGTCTCTGGATCAATTGCAGAAACGTCATAACTAACAGTCAAATCAGATTGTGGTACAACTTCTGATACGGCATCGCCAATATGATTTAAGTTCAAAAATAAAATAAACACTACAATGACGATAAAACAAAATCCAAAAACAAAATACGAACGGCAATATTACTTTTTGCTTCTTTTGGAGAATCCTGTACTTCTGAAGAGACAACTGTAGGTTGTTCAACAGGTGTTACATTAGTAGAAGGAGTTTCAGGAACAACTTTTTCTAAACTCTTCTCTCTTCTGCTTTAGTCTTTTCTTTTTCTTTTTATCGACCGTCTGTTCTTTTGGAACTTCTTTCTTAGCGGTCTGTTTCGTTGAAGCTGTTTTTTTAGAAGTGGACTTATTATCTTTCTTTGCCACCTTTTACTAGTTTGGTAGCTTTCTTTGGCTTTTCATGATAGTTAAACAACTTATCTAACAAGATATCTTCTAACGAATCATTTTTTTTGCTCATTTTCGTATAAATAGAAGATAATTGTGGCTTTGTATTTTCTACTTTTTGAAACAACTTTCTTAGTCGTTTGCTTTTTCGTAGTCGATGTCTGTTTATTTGTAGATGCAACAACAGACTTTTTGGCATTCCTGTCGTACTTCTATTCTTAGTAGTAGATGAAGTAGAAGTCTTCTTTTTTGAATATGCACTTTTCTTTTTTGTAGACTTCGTTCCTTTCTTAGCCATACTCCCTCATCCTTTCTATACACATTTACCCTTTTGTAAGGGCTATTATAATCAAAACACAAAAAAAAGTCAATGAACCTCACTAGATTTTATGCAACTAGTAAAGTACATACGACCATATTATATCATAAGGCAGGAATTTAGAAAAGAAAAAGAACCTAGGATTCTAGATTCTTAACGGATTCTTTCTAGTTGCACAAATGTGTAAGTTCCGTCATTATTTACTTGGAAAGTATATTGATATACAGAAGTCTGATTTGCATACTGATTCCAATCAAATGTATGAACATTTAACATATAATCTTCAGAATCACGAAATTCTTTTTGATATAATATAGTCGAATGATTATAATCTGGATAATACCATGCTGTCATACTTTCATCACTATTTGTCCATGAGTAAAAAAATGCCGCATCTTGAGTAATATAGATTTTATCTCCTTTTTGAACTGCTTTCGTATTATTCGTAATTACAGTAGCATCACACATATTACCACATTCCGTGGAAATACGATAATTTCCATTTTCTATCGTTTTAAAATTCACCACAACCATTGGTTAATACAATATCATAAGATGCATTACTACCAAAAAATTTGATCTTTCACCGCATAAATTTCTTCTGCAGAATAAACTGGATCTTTTGTTCCATTCATAATTTCTTCTGAATCTCTATTATATAAATACTGTGCAATAATAACACTTTTAAAGTAATCTGAAAATGTATCAGATGTAACTAAATCACAACGATAATATGAGAATAATTCAGAACCACAATTTATATCATCATAAATCATATTATAAAGTTGTTCAGCGAGTTCCAAAGAAATCTCTACCTCTTCCTCTTCGGGACTTGGTGTCATATCAGGTGTAACATCAATTGTCGGTGTTGGCTCTATTGTAGAAACTGGTGGTTCTTCTTCCGCAACATCCCTCAGTACTTTATCCCAAACAATGTAACCTACTAACCCTAAAACAATCACTACCATAATGACAAGAAAAATAATTAAAATCTTATTTTTTTCTTGCATTCCACTTTTACTCTCTTTTTCCATATATAACTCCTACTATAATTTATCTTAATCTTTCTAGTTGCAAAAACATGTAAGTTCCATCTGTATTTGTTTGGAAAGTATATTGATAAATTCCGGCATTATTTTCATATTTGCTCCAATCAAATTGATCATACTTTTACTAAATAATCATCAAAATCAGCAAACTCTTCCGTTGCTATTAAATTTGAATGATTGTAATCCTGATAATAAAAAAGAAGTATAACCAGATTCTAAAATTTTCTGACTGTTCAAATAAAACAAGTTGAGTCAAATAAATTTTATCACCCTTTTGAATAGTGCGTTCAAATTTCGTTCGAACTGATGGACTACACATTCTACCACCACATGAATAATCCAAAGTATATTGATTATCTCCAATTGAGTTTAAATTCTTACAACCAGAAGAGGCAATTAATTCAAAAGAAGTATCGAATCCCAAAACACGGTTTTTGACATTCATGATTGTAGTAAGCGTATAAATAGAATCTCCATTACTAGTTGTCCCATCTTTATAATTAGAAGAATACAAGTTCATCTTTAACAATATGATTCTTGTACTCATTTGAAAAATCATTTGCTAAAATTTTATCGTATTGATAGTACTCAAATAAACCACTGCCACATTCTTCCCAATCATAAATCATATTATAAAGTTGTTCAGCGAGTTCCAAAGAAATCTCTACCTCTTCCTCTTCGGGACTTGGTGTCATATCAGGTGTAACATCAATTGTCGGTGTTGGCTCTATTGTAGAAACTGGTGGTTCTTCTTCCGCAACATCTCTCAGTACTTTTATCCCAAACAATATAACCTACTAATCCTAAAACAATCACTACCATAATGACAAGAAAAACAATTAAAATCTTGTTGTTTCTCTTGCCTTCCATCTTACTCTCTTTTTCCATATATAACTCCTACTATGATATTTTCATTCTAACATGAAAACTAAATTTTGAAAAACAAAAAGAATCTAGGATTCTAGATTCTTCATTGCTTCAGGAAAAGACCAGTTCGTAACATCTGGCAGCATCTTTTTCCATATTTTCGAATATAGTTAGAATGTTCAAACAATTTTAAATTACAATAACTTACCAAACTATCGACATTTTTTAATTTTGGTAAATAACGAAGAGCATCCATGACCAAGTGATAACGATCCAAATGATTTTGAACACGCATATCAAATGCTGTTGTAATCGTTCCTTCTTCTTTGTAACCATGAACATGGAAATTTTCGATCATTTTTCCGTTTATAAATTAACTGATGAATCAAAGATGGATAGCCGTGGAACGCAAAGATGACAGGAACTTTCAAAGGAACAATTCTTCCCACTCATCATCGCTTAATCCATGCGGATGAGAAATATCAGATTCCAATTTCATCAAATCGACAGCAGTGACGACACGTACTTTTAAAGTGGGATAATTTGTTCTTAAAATTGTGACAGCAGCCAATGTTTCAAGAGTCGATGTATCACCACAACAAGCCATGACAATATCTGGTTTTCCTCCATCATTACTTGCAAATTTCCAAATACCAATTCCCTTTTTACAATGTTTCACTGCTTCATTCATAGATAACCATTGATAAGACAAATGTTTACTAGCAACGATGACGTTGATATAGTTTTTAGATTGAATGCAATGATCAAAACAAGAAAGTAAACAATTAGCATCCGGTGGTAAATACATACGAACAATATCTGACTTTTTTCGTCACCAAATGATTTAAAAATCCTGGATCTTGATGCGTATATCCATTGTGATCCTGTTGCCAAACGTGCGATGTTAATAAAAAGTTCAAACTGGCAATCGGTTTGCGCCAAGAAAGTTCTTTCGTTACCTTTAACCATTTGGCATGCTGACTAGCCATCGAATCGACAATACGAGCGAATGCTTCATAACTATCAAAGAAACCGTAACGCCCCGTTAATAAGTAACCTTCCAATGCCCCTTCGCAAACGTGTTCAGATAAATAAGAATCCATGACACGACCAGCTGGTGCTAAATACTCATCGGTAGGAAGAATTGGTGCCTCCCATTGTCTAGATGTTTTTTGAAACATGTCGTTCAAACGATTACTAAGTGCTTCATCAGGTCCAAATACCCGGAAGTTACGAGGATTTTTTTACGATAACATCACGAACATAAGAAGAAAGAACTCGCGTGTCAGAAGCCGTAACCGTTCCTGGTTTTGGAACATCGACTCCATACTTTTTAAAGTCTGGAACAATCAGTGGTTTTAACAAAAGTCCACCGTTAGCATGACGATTTAATCCCATGCAATGACGTTTATCCGGAGCCATTTCCCGAATTTCTCTATAAAGCGTTCCATTTTCATCAAATAATTCTTCTTGATGATAACTGCGTAGCCATTCTTCTAGCAAGTGCAAATTATCCTTATGATCTTCATCGATAATCAAAGGAATTTGATGAGCCCGGAACGTTCCTTCAATCGGTAAACCATCCACTTCTTCTGGACCAGTCCATCCTTTTTGGTGTTCTAAGTACAATCATTGGCCAGTGATAAGTACTGGATACCTCTTTCCCACTACGTGCCTCTTCTTGAATTTCTAAAATTCTAGAAATGACCTCATCCATCGCCGTCGCCATTGCTTCGTGCATTTTCATTGGATCACTTCCAGATACAAAGATAGGATCCCAACCACAACCTTTTAAATACATGGTAAGTTCACTCTTTGGAATTCTAGCCAAAACCGTCGGATTAGCAATTTTATACCCGTTTAAATGCAAAATTGGTAAGACTGCCCCATCATGTTTGGGATTGATAAATTTATTCAGTTGCCAAGAAGTGGCCAATGGACCCGTTTCTGCTTCGCCATCTCCAATGACGCAGGCTGCAATCAAAGTAGGATTATCTAAAATCGCACCAAAGGCATGACTGAGACTGTATCCCATTCTCCTCCTTCATGAATGGAACCTGGAGTTTCAGGAGCTGCATGAGAAGAAACACCACCTGGAAAAACTAAACTGCTTCATGAGTTTTTGAAGTCCTTTTTCGTCGTAAGTAATCGAAGGATATATCTCACTGTAACTACCTTCCAAGTAGGTATTGGCAACAACACTATTGCCACCATGTCCAGGTCCTGAAATGTAAATCATATCCAAATCGTACTTCTTTATGACACGATTTAAGTGAACGTAAATAAAGTTTTGACCAGGAACCGTTCCCCAATGACCTACTAATTTAGATTTCACATCAGATAATTCCAAAGGTCTTCTAAGAAGTGGATTATCTAATAAATACAACTCACCCACACTAACAGAGTTTGCTGCCCTAAAATAAGCATCTATCAAATAAAGTTCTCTTCTAGATAACGTGTTTTTCAGTTTCATAATGATCCATGCTCCTCCTGCTACTATTATTGTTACTATGATTATATACCAAAATACATTAGAATGAAATATTTTTCCAAAAGAAAACTACCAAAAGGCAGTTGTCAAGTTATTGTCAATTGACACTTAATTTAAAGAGAAAACTCCATACGTTAAAATCGTAGCAAATATTGTCCACAACAAGTATGGAATTTGCAAATAGGCAGCAGCTGGTTTTTCTTTATAAAAGACAAGTATCATATACACGATAAGACCTAATAACAAAATCGTCCATAGAAGGGCAACAAAATAATTGCCCCAACCGAAGAAAATAAAAAGGACCACAAAGAATTTACAATTAATTGAATAAAGTAAACAATGACGCAAGGCTTACAAGAATCTACCATATACCAAGAAATTGCCATCAAAATGTAAAGAATCGTCCAAGCAATTCCAAAGACAATTCCTGGCGGTGTAAAACTAGGTTTGTTTACAACCGTCTGAAAAGCCTCCATCCCATCCATCGAAAAGAATGTAAACAAAGAGCCAATCAGCGCTGTTATCACAATGTAGAGAAATAACTTTTTAAAATTAATTTTCAAAATCTATCACCAGTATTAGTCTATCCCACAAAGAGAAAAGATATGTCTAAAAAAAAAAAAAACTTCTATAGTTTTCCTATAAAAGTTTTTAACAACTTAATTTTCATCATATAACTGTTCTAAGTACCGCATATCGATACCAATTTTTTCACAAAATCCGGTCCAAGTTCATCTTTTAATTTTAAAATACCTGACTCAATTTTGGAAGGATCTTCTAAAAACAATTCTAAGTCATTCAAAATGATATCATCAATAAAATAAAAACCCATACTTTTCAAA
>VOFC01002719.1_pt1 | contig 20573 bp, 35 predicted proteins | sample 5384161 | NCBI WGS metagenome assembly VOFC01 (sample SAMN12384722, study PRJNA508395) | human gut metagenome | isolation source: healthy gut B | host: Homo sapiens
TATTATAACGAATTTCTTAAAAAGTGGCAATAAATAAAAGAGAGGCGGTAGTTTACTATATATGGTAAAATTAAGATAAAACGCGGTGAAGGTAGAGAAAGAAAGGATAGGTTATCATGGAAATCAATCAAATGTTAAAAAGACAAGAACATTTTTTTCAAAGTCAGAAGACAAAGAAATACGAATTTCGAAAGAAAGCATTATTGCGCTTGGAATGTGCGATCAAACAACATGAAGAAGATATGGAACATGCATTATACAAAGATTTAGGGAAATCATCTTTTGAGTCCTATATGGCAGAGATTGGTATGGTAAAAAGTGAACTTTTCTTATATAAAGAAAAATCTGAAAAGATGGATGAAACCAGAACAGGTAAAAACACCACTTGCCCAGTTCCCATCCAAAAGTTTTAAGATCAAAGAACCCCTTGGAAAGGTTCTGATCATTGCACCATGGAATTATCCAATTCTTTTTATCCTTACAGCCGCTGATCGGAGCGATCGCAGCAGGAAATTGTTGTGTTTTTAAAACCATCTGAACACGCACCACATTGTGCCAGTCTTTTTAAAGAAGATGATTGGAGAAGTTTTCCTTCTCATTACGTTGCTGTGATCAATGGAGGAGTAGAAATCAGTGAAAACTTCTGGAACAGTCATTTGATCATATTTTCTATACTGGTGGAGAACGAGTTGGAAAGATCGTGATGGAAAAAGCATCGAGACATTTAACACCAGTGACTTTGGAATTAGGTGGAAAAGTCCATGCATTGTAGAAGAAAGTGCCAATATTAAGTTGGCAGCAAAACGAATTGTTTTTGGAAAATTTTTAAACAGTGGGCAGACCTGTGTTGCTCCAGATTACATTTTCGTAGATAAAAAAGCAGAAAGTGAACTGATCTTCTACTTAAAATACTGGATCAATAAAATGATCGGGGAACATCCTTTGTCGAATAAAGATTATTCATCTATGATAAATCCGAGACATTATCAGCGCATTATGGAATTGATGAAACATGAAAAGATCGTTGAAGGCGGTTATGGAGATATAAGACTTCGAAAGATCGCTCCAACGATACTTGTGAATGTAAAAGAAGAATCCATGGTGATGCAGGAAGAAATTTTTGGTCCATTACTTCCTATAATGACATATGACAAATTAGAAGATGCAGTTTCGTATATCAGAGATCATAACAAACCTTTGGCATTGTATTTATTTACAGAAAATGATAAAGTAGAACAAGATGTACTTTCACAGTTGTCTTTTGGCGGTGGCTGTATCAATGATACAATCATTCACCTTGCAACTTCATATCTAGGATTTGGAGGAGTTGGGAATAGCGGAATGGGGTCTTATCATGGGAAGAAAAGTTTTGATACATTTACGCATGAAAAGAGTATCATAAAGAAATCAGATAAGATTGATATTCCAGTTCGTTATATGCCATATAACAAAGCTAAAGAACAATTGATGAAATTTTTTCTAAAATTATAAGATAAAGGAGCAACTTTTATGGAATTTACAAATGTATTACCAGGAGTGAAATTGGTAAAACAAGATGAAGCTGGGAATGAGGAAGAACTTTTTGTTTCACAAAATGATCATGTGATCGTAAAGACATTAAATGGAAGGGAGATCAAAGGTATTTTTATGCAGATTGAATTTGCAAGATGCTTAGAAGAAGATGATATTGTACATGTGCATAAAGACAATGGGGAAAATGAAGGAATCCCGTTTGACACGATCGATGATATCATTAAAGGTTAAGAAAGAAAAAGAGGATTAAAATTTATATGGAAAATCAGAATCAGAATGTCAGTGCAGACAATATTTACAAGCTGAATGGCAGAGTTCCATTATCCAAGGCAATTCCATTTGGTCTGCAGCATGTGCTGGCAATGTTTGTATCAATCTTGCACCAGTACTGATCGTGTGTAGTGCGGCATTTGTACATGGAACGAATCATCATTTGACTGGAGCAGAAATCACACAGTTATTACAATGTGCGATGTTTGTTGCAGGAATCGGTACGTGTCTTCAGTTATACCCAATCTGGAAGATCGGATCGAGGCTTCCGATCGTTATGGAGTCAGCTTTACTTTCCTTGGAAGTCTATTAATGATCTGTACAAATCCAGATCTTGGATATGAAGGAATGGTTGGAGCCGTCATTGCCGGAGGTATCTTTTGAAGGAATCGTAGGTTTAAGTGCGAGATACTGGAAACGTTTTTTAACACCCGTTGTTTCAGCTTGTGTTGTTATCGCGATTGGACTATCATTACTATCTGTTGGAATGAATTCCTGGGGTGGCGGAGATGGAGCCAAAGATTTTGGAGCATGGTATCATCTTTTTATTGGAGCATTTACATTGATCGTGTGCCTTGCAGCCAGATATATTTTAAAAGGTGTATATAAAAACTTAAATGTATTAGTTGGACTGATCTTAGGATATCTGCTTTCTGTTATCTTTACCGTTGCAGGGATTGCGCCCCTTGTTGATTTTTCTGGAATTTCAAAAACGATCGCTCAGGTTGGAGTTGTAAGTATCCCAAAGCTTGTATTCTTTACAAGTCATAAACCAGTATTTGATCTTGGGGCATTCTTTACGATTGCGATCGTATTCCTTGTATCAGCCGCAGAAACGACAGGTGCTACGACGGCTATTTGCACAGGTGCGATCGGGAGAGACATTGAGATGGAAGAATTACAGGGATCACTGGCAGTTGATGGATTCTCCAGTGCAATTTCCGGATGCTTTGGCTGTCTTCCGTTAACATCGTTTAGCCAGAATGTCGGACTTGTCACAATGACAGGAGTTATCAATCGATTTACAATCTTAATGGGAGCACTGATCTTAATTTTAGCATCATTATTTCCACCACTTGGAGCATTCTTTAACTCTCTTCCACAGGCAGTGCTTGGTGGATGTACGGTTATGATGTTTGGTTCTATCATGTATGAAGGAATCAAGATGTTAAAAGAATGTGAGTTTGATGACCGCAGATGGTAATCGTATCTTTAGCATTTTGTATTGGAGTTGGACTAACACAGACATCAGGGAACTTTTTTGCGGCATTTCCGAAGGAGGTTGGAGATATCTTTAATGGGAATGCGGTTGCGGGCGTATTCGTAGTGTCATTGATACTTAGTTTGGTGTTGCCGAAGAAAACAAAATAAAATTACTATCTTGACAAATATAATAAAACATATATAAGATAGTGCATATGTAATTTTAGCAAATAACTATAAATATGTATCTAAAAAGGAAATCTGGTAAGACCCTCGCAGAAAATGTTTACATCTTGGGTTCAAGGAATTTCTATATTACGCAATATGTGTGCACATAATTCGAGAATAGAACATTTAAACGCATAAAGTAATCTACGTTGCATAAAATATATATACAGACCTAATCAAGCTTTTTTATGCTCAACCCGATTAGGCTTTTAGCGAAGTGCCATTATGAAGCAACGAAAAGGAATTAAAGTGTATGATACACATCACCTTTTAAGGTTTTCCATAAAACGTCTTATCTTCATAAATCATATACCCATGTTCGGATCCTTCTTTTTGGGATGGACACAGATCCTGGATTTAAATATAAAAAGTTATCATATTCTTCCCAGGCTGGGATATGGGTATGGCCAGTCAACAGAATATCTCCTTTATGTAATTTTGGAGGATTTGCTGGAGAGTTTATGTGCCCGTGGGTTGCGTAGATGGTTTGTCCATCGATGTATAGGATGCAGGATTCGCTTAGGACAGGGAAGTTTAGTACCATCTGGTCGACTTCGGCTTCGCAGTTTCCTCTGACACAGATCAATTGGTCGCTGATAGCGTTTAGCATTTCGATGACTTGTTTTGGTGCGTAATCTTTAGGAAGGTCATTTCTTGGGCCATGATAAAGTAAATCTCCTAAAGAAGTAGTTTATCAGGCTGTTCTTGTTTATATGCTTCGATTAATTGTTTACAGTAAAAAGCAGATCCATGAATATCGGATGCGATCATTAATTTCATATGTAAATACCTCAATTCTTTAAAAATACGATAAAATATCTTTGTTTCAGTATATCACAAAATATGTTAAAATGGTCGGGATAATAAATTTGAGATGACAATTTTAGAAAGGTTTAAATAATAAAATGAAACGATTAGTATTAGCAGAAAAGCCTTCGGTTGGGCGTGATATTGCGAGAGTTCTTGGCTGTAAAAGGAAACGCATAGTTATATCGAAGGAAATGATCATATTGTAACGTGGGCATTAGGGCATTTAGTATCTCTGGCGGATCCTGAGCAGTATGGAAAAAGGAATACAAAGAGTGGAATATGGATGTCCTTCCAATGATGCCAAAACATTGGAAATTAACAGTGTTAAAAAAGACATCCAAACAATTCCAGACAGTAAAGAAATTACTTCTTCGACATGATATCAAAGATGTGATCATTGCAACCGATGCAGGAAGAGAAGGAGAATTAGTTGCCAGATGGATCTTACAGATGTCTGGAAATAAGAAACCAATCTACCGTTTGTGGATATCTTCGGTAACAGACAAAGCGATCAAAGATGGTTTTGCACATTTAAAACCAGGGAAAAGAATATGAAGATCTCTTTCCGTGCGGCAAGATCAAGAGCAGAAGCAGACTGGTTAGTCGGGATCAATGCGACAAGAGCTTTGACATGTAAATACAATGCTCAGTTATCTTGTGGGCGTGTGCAGACCCAACTTTGGCAATGATCATGAATCGAGAGCAGGAAATTAAAGTTTCAAACCGCAGAAATATTACGGTTATAAGATTTTTGCAACAGGAATGAATTTCACATGGGAGAATCAGAAAGGAAACCAGAGAATTTCTGACAAGAAATGGGCAGAGGAACTTGGAAAGAAATTAAGAGGTCATGATCTTGTGATCACGGAGGTTTCAAAAAAAAGAAAAAGAATTATGCTCCAGAACTTTATGATCTGACAACTTTGCAGAAAGAAGCCAGTAAACGTTACGGATTTTCACCAAAACAGACATTAAATATCATGCAGAGTCTTTATGAGCATCATAAAGTATTGACATATCCAAGAACAGATTCCAGATATTTAACCAATGACATGACAGACACATTAAAAGACAGGATCAAAGCATGTCAGAATGGATCATATAAAAAGGCAGCAGCAACGTTATTAAGAAAAGAAATCAAAGCAAGCAGCCGTTTTATCAATGATAAAAAAGTATCCGACCATCATGCGATCATTCCAACAGAACAGTATGCATCTTTGACAAGTTTCAGCTCTGATGAACGAAAGATCTACGATATGGTTGTTGCAAGATTTTTAGCTGTTTTATCTGAACCAGCAATTTCCGAACAACTCTCTGTGAAAGCAAGCATAAATGGAGAAGTTTTTCCGTGCAAAAAGCAGAGAATATTAAACAATTGGGATGGAGAGAACTTTACGAAGAAGAAACAGGATCAAAAGATATGATCAAAGCAGGAAATATTCCAGTTCAAAGGAAAAGAATATTCTGTTGGTACGATCTCCATGACAGAAGGAACAACGAACCCACCAGGGCGTTACACAGAAGGAACATTGATCGATCAGATGGATAAAAAAAGGACTTGGAACGGTTTGACAAGAGCCGATATCATTGATAAATTATTTAACAGCTATCTTCTTGAGAAAAAAAAGGAAATGAAATTCATATCACATCCAAAGGAAAGTTATTAGAACTAGTTCGGAAGATCTTAAGAAAGCAGAATTAACCGCTGACTGGGAGAAGAAACTGACAGCAATCTCTAAAGGAAAACAAAATGATCAGAAATTTATGAGAGAAATCTCAGACTATACACAGGCATTGATTAATGATATTAAAACATCGGATGGTAAATTTAGACATGATAATGTTACAAGACACCGTTGCCCGGAATGTGGAAAAATTTTTATTGAAGTCAATGGAAAACACGGAAAACGTCTAGTATGTCAGGACCGTATCTGCGGATATAAAAGACGATCTCAAAAGTCACAAACGCCAGATGTCCCGTATGCCACAAGAAGATGGAGATGGTCGGAGAAGGTGAAGGACAGAAGTTTGTATGTGTTTGCGGGTATAAAGAAAAAACTGTCTGGCATTTAAACAAAAAAAGAAAAACAAGGTTCTGGAATGAGTAAAAAGAAGTGAACCGATATTTGAAAAAACAGCAAAAGAAGCACAGGAGCCGATCAATCAATGCATTTGCGGAGGCTTTTTCGAAGATAAAACTATAAAGTAGCATTATTTAAAAACATAAGATTTCACAGGCTTTCCTACAGGATTATATTCAGTTGATTGCTGGTCATAATATTGAATCAATCCATCCAATTCTTTTGCAACAGTTTTCTGCAATATATCAACAGAGGTGATCTGTGAAAGATATGGAAGGTTATCAAAGTGTTCCCTGATATTTTCATCTCCTCCAGTAAAGAAATGTTCCATTGGGGTTGCGAGCCGTTGTGCGTAGGCGCAATAACGTACTTGATGATGTTCTAAGATGTATTCTTCTTGACGGATTTTGCGTCCAACCAGAAAGTTTACAGGTTCTGTATTGGCTGGGTTGGATGTCATTTTTACAAGCAGAGATTGGAAGAAAGAAGCATCTAAGATATTCTTTTAAATGTAGATATTCATAAACCAGATCTTCGATGGCAATGACTTTTGAGGAAAAATTCAAAAGGATTCTGGACTAAAATCTGGTTAGCACCAAAAGTTGTTGCAATTCCGTTTTGGAATACAAAGAGTTTTTCTGGATTCCTGTGAACGTCTTCATAAGATTGCCCATTTTCTACTCTGGATGCCTTTTGAATCAACGACAGCGACAATGCCGTTTTTTTGCTTTGAAAATGCCGGTAAATGACATGATAAAATTCCTCATTTCTGTTAGAATATTCCCGAAGGATCAGGAATCATCGGGAATTTTTAAGATCATTATAGCAAAAAAATCATAAAAAGAATACATTGAACATTTTGCAAATGTTGACAAGGCAGCAAAGGAAGCCGGCAAGACAGCAATGATATCAGTAGGCTGGGATCCGGGAATGTTCTCATTAAACAGATTATATGCAAATGCGATCCTTAACAACGGATAAGGATTATACCTTCTGGGGCAGAGGCGTAAGCCAGGGACATTCAGATGCCTGCAGAAGAATAGAAGGCGTCCTGGACGCAAGACAGTATACAGTTCCTGTTCCGGAAGCTGTTGAAAAGGTAAGAAACGGAGAAAATCCTGAGCTTACAACAAGACAGAAGCATACAAGAGTTGCTTATGTTGTTGCCAAGGAAGGCGCAGATAAGGCAAGAATAGAGAAGGAGATCAAGGAAATGCCTAACTATTTTGCAGACTATGATACAACAGTCCTGGTTGTTTATTCTAGGTGGAGTGATCCTTGGAATGAATCAGACATTATTGAATGTTGGAATTTTATTATTTTCATTAGCAGTGATCTTTCAATTAGTAACACTTCCGGTGGAATTTAATGCCTCTTCAAGAGCGTTACGAATTCTTGGAAGTACAGGGATCATGTACGAAGATGAAGTGGGGCAGACAAGGAAGGTTTTTATCAGCAGCTGCACGACATATGTAGCAGGTGCAGCATCAGCACTTCTGAGCTTGCTTCGTCTGGTCATTTATTTGGTGGAAGAGATAACGACTAGAATCATAGGTTAGGGAAAATCCTGCAATGCAGGATTTTTTCTTTTCAAAGAAAATTATAATATAAGGATTAAGACTATTAAAAGAAATAAGAGGAAATATATGGCAGGAAAATTTTACGCAGTAAAAAAGGAAGAAAACCAGGAATCTATATGTCATGGGATGCATGTAAAAGCACAGGTCATGGGATTCCCAAATGCAAGATACAAAGGATTTAAGACAAAGGCAGAAGCAGAAGCGTTCTTAAATCCCGATGCAAATGAATTGATGCAGATTGATGAAGATACATTAGTTGCATATGTTGATGGAAGTTATGATCATTCTCAGAAGAGATTTTCTTATGGTATGGTATTAATGCATGATGGGGTAGAACGTTATTTTGCATATCCTTATGCGGATAAAGAATTAGCAACCATGCGCAACGTAGCAGGCGAATCAAAGGTTCTGAAGCGGCCATGCGTTTTAAAAAAAAAAATGGCTATAAAAGCTGGCGATTCATTATGATTATGAAGGGATCCAGAAATGGTGCACAGGAGAATGGGCAGCGAAAAAAGAAGGAACACAGGCGTATCAACGAATTTATGAAGAAATGAAACAGTATGTGCAGATCAAGTTCGTGAAAGTGAAAGGACATTCTAATGATAAATATAATGATTATGCTGATATGTTAGCAAAATCTGCATTGGGAATCGGGGATGGCAGCTTTGAGAAAAAAAGAAGATCAAGAATGGATCAAAGTTATTAGATAATGAGGAATGATATTCTTCATAAGTGCCATCTTTTAATAAAAATCCTTTTGGAATGATGCCAAGCTGGATAAATCCAAGTTTTTTGTATAGATGTAAAAAGCTGCCTTATTACTTGTAACAACTGCATTAAACTGAAGAATCTTAAAATCAAATTCAGAGCGCGTTTTATACAGTCAGTGACAAGGAATTCACCAATCTGTTTTCCTCTGTGAGCAGAAGAGACCGCATAACTTGCATTACAGATATGGCCGCATCTTCCAATATTGTTTGGATGTAAAATATAAAGTCCGACAATTTCATTTGTATCAGAATCAACAGCGATCCCGGTATATGTCTGTTCTTCAAAGAAAGCAAGACCACTTTCATGGTCTAATTCATCTAACTGAGGAAAGGCAATGCCGTCGTCAACAACTTCGTTCCAGATCTTGACTGCTGCATCTGTATCATCGGGTTCAAATTTTCGGATTTCAATCATTGTTAGTTACCTCGTTTAATAATTTTATTATTTCAATTTTAGTACACATAAAATGTTTTTTGCAATAAGGTATCTATTGCAGATGAAAAGAGGATTCTTGTCATTGTATGAGTGAAGTTTGATGGGGTTATGGAAATGTGCTACACTTTTATGTAAGATGAGAAAATTATATTGTAAATGTCAAAATTGTATGATATGATTCAAAACATATTTATATAGTATTAAGTATATTTTTAATACATAATGATAGGAGAAGTTATATTGAAAAAATAAATTGTTTTCAGGAGAGTCAATAAATATTGAATATAAAGTTGAAATGCCCAAAAAAGTGAAAAATATATGAAAACAGTAGTAGCTTTTTGCAAATGGCAGAGGAGGACGTATTGTTTTTGGTGTTGATGACAAGACATTAAATATCGTTGGTATGAATCTGATACGATTTTTCAGACAATGGGAGATTCATCCGGGACCGATGCGTCCATATTATATAAAAAAACAAGGGACTTGTAGATGAACCTATGTACGTAGCTGGTACATCAAGACATGCGGAAGGATATATGCTGAAAGAATTACTCTGGAAGGTCAAAATAGATATTTTGATAATGAGCCATGTGAATATCTTGAAATTAATGAAGATGACATAAAAGATTTATGTGACAAAATGAAAAAATAGCAATTGAAAATACATGGAATGATGAAGAGAAAGCAGCAATACGTGATGTTACAAAGAATATATTGATTACGTGGGGAATTTTGAAAGAAGATAATGGGAAAATTATTCCTACCAATGCTTATGCATTATTGACGAGGAAAATGCAAATTCAACCAACAATTCAATGTGCAGTATTTAAAGGGAAAACAAGAGCTTATTTTGTGGATCAGAGAGTTCAGCGGACCGATTCAAGATCAGGTACAATTAGCTTTTCAGTATGTGTTAGAAAAAGATTAATATGGGTATGCAGATTAAAGGAATATATCGGCAAGATGTTTATGAACTTCCAATAAATAGTGTAAGGGAACTAATAGCCAATGCAGTTGCTCATCGTAATTATCTGGAACCAGGTAATATACAGGTAGCGATATTTGATGATCGGTTAGAGGTAACATCACCTGGTATGCTTTTTAAATACGGTATCAATAAAGAAAATGATTGAAGGGTATTCAAGACTAAGAAATCCAGCGATAGCCAATGCATTTGCGTATATGAAAATTATCGAAAAATGGGGAACCGAATACCAAGAATTTTAGGGAATGTAAAGAATATGGTCTAAAAAAACCAGAATTAATTGATTTTGATGGTGATTTTAGAGTGAATATGTATCGAAGAGAAGAAAAATCAAAACTACCCAAACTACTACCCAAACTACTACCCAAACTACTACCCAAACTACTACCCAAATTACTACCCAAACTACGATAAAATTAACCAAAAATGATCACGAAATTTTACAAGTGATTCAAAATAATCCAGCATTAAGTCAGAAAGAAATAGCAATGGAATTAGGATGGACAGTGGATAGAGTAAAATATTATTTAAATAAGATGAAAAACAAGAGGCAATTAGACGAATTGGCAGCAGTCACAAAGGCTATTGGGAATTGCTGATTAAGTTATAAAGAAAGGTATCGAAACACATGAAAATCCAAATGATCTGTGTCGGAAAAAAAAAAGAAACATATTTAAGAGAACTGATCGATCATTACACAAAGATCATCCGTAAAAAATATAATTTTGAGATCATAGAACTCCCTGATGAGAAAACACCAGATAATGCCAGTGACAAAGAGGAATCAAAGATTAAAGAAATTGAAGGTCAAAGAATTCTTGATAAGATTCCAGAAGGATCTTTCGTAATTCCTCTCTGTATAGAAGGAACTCCTTACTCCACCGAACAATTCCAGAAGAAATGGGATCAGTGGAACAAGGAGTCCATAAACAATATCACATTTATTATTGGTGGTTCCTCGGATTATCACCAAAGGTTGTATCCAAAGGAAAATTAAAATTAAGTTTCAGTAGAATGACATTTCCACATCAACTAATGCGGTTAATTCTAATTGAGCAGTTAAGTTATCTTTAATCCAAAGCATTTTCGAACATTCGGTAAATTTCCGGATGTTTTTTTACGTTGATCGGTTTTAAATCTTTTGTCACCATACCATGTGTTGTTTTTCCAGTAGCGATCAGGTCCCCACCTCTTGTAACCTTATAAGAGAATTCCAGACGAACCGGAGACAGCTTTGTAAGACTTGCATGAATCTGTAACTGGTCTTCATAGAAAGCTGCTTTTTTGTATTTACATTCAAGACTCGTTAATGGAGTGATGATTCCTTCTTTTTTCTACATCTGTATAAGAAATGCCAGCAGCCTTGATAAAATCAGTTCTGGCAACTTCAAACCAGACGGCATAGTTGCTGTGATGAGCAATTCCCATCTGATCTGTTTCTGCATAACGAACTTCAACGGTTGATATATGTCCCATAAACTTTACTCTCCTTTTTTTTCTTTTTGTTTATTGTAAGCGTTTCTTTACAATCTGTCAAAATTTAGTTAATTTTTTCCTGATTTTCCGATCAACTGGTAATAAAGAATAAAAGCTATTACAGCTGTAATGATTTCAGCAATCCAGAAAGCATGCCATACACCATGCACTCCAACTGTTTTGCTTAATACAAATGCAGCAGGAATGATCACTACAACATAACGTAAAAATGAGATCAAATAAAAGACTGGATACCTTTTCCTAATGCTTCAAATGCACCTGCGGAAACAACGGAAACGGAAGAAGCTACAAATCCTGCACAAATAATGTGAAGTGCGATCGTGCCTTCTGTTAATGTTTCAGGATTGTTTGTAAACATACTCATCAGTGTCTGTGGCATCACAAAAACAAATAATCGTTCCAACAGCCATGATTCCAACAACAATCTCAAACGTCATAAGATAAATCTTACGAACACGAGCTGATTCCTTTGCTCCATAATTATAACTCATGATCGGACGCATTCCCTGGATCATTCCATTTGCTGTCAGATATAAGAATGTTTGTAATTTGTAATAAACACCAAGCACAACAACATATGTTTGCGAAAAAATGATGCTAAGATCGCATTTAAAGCAGATACTAAGAAAGATGGTAGTGCCATATTTAAAGTTGCTGGAATTCCGATCGCATATAAACTTTTAACATAAACAGCTTCTAGGTTTTAAACAATCTTTTTTCTGATTTTTACATGAATTGGGCGAAATACATAAACAAGAAGATAAATGATCAGTGTACTGCTTTGACCGATACCTGTTGCAAGTGCTGCACCCTGAATTCCAAGTTTGGGGAAGAATCCGATTCCAAAGATCAAAAGCGGGTCTAATATGATATTTACAATACAGCCAGTCATTAAAGAGAGCATAGTGATCACCATATTTCCAACTGCCTGAAAAATCTTTTCAAAAGAAATACTTACCATAATGATTGTTGAAAACATTAATATAATTGTTGAATATTGTAATCCCATCCCAATAACAGTTTGATCATTCGTAAACATTGCAAGAAATGATGGCATGATCATTAATCCAACGATTGTAAGCATGAAGTCCATGAATGACATTTAAAAACAATCCCTTGAGTTGCAGCTTTTATCGGCTTCCTTTGCTTTTCCTGCACCAAGAAACATGGCAATGACTGCATTAATTCCAACACCGAATCCAACCGCAATTGAGTTGATCAGATTCTGTACTGGATATACAAGAGATAATGCGGTCATTGCATCTTCACTGATCTTGGCAACGAAAATACTGTCAATGATGTTATACAATGAGTTTACAAACATTGAGATTACCATTGGCAGAGCCATTGATAGTAATAATGGTAAAATTGGTTTTTCTTTCATATACATCTGATCCATAAAATAATTTTCCTCCTTAACAATAAAAAAGAGACAATAGACTTTGCTGTTTAATAATCAGAAACAGTAAAATCTATAGTCTCTTAAAAAAGACGATATTTAATTTGTATAATATATTTTATTTATTAAAATATGCACCAGGCGGGAGTCGAACCCGCGGCCAACAGCTTCGGAGGCTGCCACTCTATCCACTGAGTTACTGGTACATAAGCTTTATTATATTACAATATATTCAGAAAAAAATAGCAAGAGTTATTTTGGGGTTGGACTGGACTCGCTCCGCTCGATAAGGTATACCCGCAGGGCATTCAGTGAATTCATAGTCCTTTGGACTGGACTCGCTCCGCTCGATAAGGTATAATATACTGTAAATTTGCTGTAGGTGGATTGGAGGGATGTTCGTGAAGCTTAGAAAATCTACAGTTGTTGTTATCATTACAAGCTGGATCTTATTTTTTATTGCAGCTTTTTTGCATATGCACAATTGGACCAGATGAAACAAGAACGACTTACCAAATGAAAAAGATTTTTCAACAAACAACACAAAAGAATACCACAAGGCGTGATCAGAGAAACCAATGATGCAGTGAAAACGAAAAAGGAAAGATCCTGATGCTGAGAAAAAAGCAGTGGAGGATTTTATGAAAACATATTATGAGAGAGAGTTCAGAAAAATGATCTAGAAAATTTAAAATCTATGGTAGAAGATACGAATGAATTAACTGAGGATCAAAAAGCCATCCATCAGTATGTGAAGAAATATAAGAATCTTACATATCTGATCAAACAAGGAGCAGACGATGAATCACTATATCGTTTATGTAACATATGAGATGAAGATCCGCAAGATTAAAACACTTGCACCGGGGATGACATCGTATTATGTGATGAAGAAAGGGGATACATTCTGTATCTATAATAATCAAAACATGATACGGATGAGATCACAGATGCAAAAAAGAAAGCCAGAATAGCAAAGAAATTAAAAAACTTACAAAACAGATCAACAAAAGATATGAGCTTTTTTAAAACAAGATAAAAAATTAAAACAATTTTTGAAGGAAATTAAAAGATATGATGAAATTTGAAATTTATATTCTGCAGAAGAAATCACAGGATCCTAAGATGTATCAGGAAGCAATGGGTGAGTATCTAAACGTCTTGGTGCATACGCGAAAGTTTCTGTAGTATATAAGAAGAATGCAAAACAAGTAGAGAAAATATTAAAAGAACCGGGAGAACATTATCATATCCTGCCTGGAAGAGACAGTATGACAAGTCCGGGGCTTGCACAGCTGATTAATGAGAGTTCTGTACAGGGAATTTCAAAGTTTCATTTTTATATTGGAGATTTAGGATCAGAGGAAGCAAAGCCATTTCATGTATCGTCATTTACACAAAGTGGTTCGCTTGCAGGCACGATCATATTAGAACAGATTTATCGTGCTTATCGGATTTTGAATCATCAGCCATATCACAAATAAAAATATTACGAGAAAACACTAGAATGGAGTTGATAAAGATGGAGTTTAAAACACCAACAATTGAAGATAAGGAAGAAATTGATCGATGTATCTTAGCAGATGATACAAGAAGTTGTGATTATGCAACAGCGAATATTATTTTATGGAGTCCTTTTTATCAAGTAAAGTATGCGATCATAGATGGATTATTTGTATCTCATACTGATGAGGAGGGAGGTTCTTTTTGTTATCCACTTGGAAAAGGAGATAAAAGAAAGTATTGCAATATTTTATGGATGATTGCAAAAGAAAAAGATTCCGTTTGTATTACATGGTGTAACTCATGAGATGGAAGAAGAGTTTCGTGAGATATTTGGAGATATTTATGAGATTGAATATGACAGAGATATCTCAGAATATATTTATGACAGAGAAAAACTCGCAACATTATCAGGAAAGAAACTTCATGGAAAGAGAAATCATATCAATCGTTTTAAAGAAAATCATGAATGGTCCTATGAACCACTTTCCGATGAAAATCAGTTAGAAGTACTGGCAATGCTGATGGAATGGAAGATGCAAAATTGTGATCCAGAAGATATAGAGAAACATGACGAGATCTGCGTATCTAAAAATTGTGTGATCAATTATAAAGAATTAGGACTTGTCGGAGGTGTTCTGCGTGCGGAAGAAAGGTCGTAGGATTTTCAATCGGCGAACGTGCATCAAATGAAGATACATTTATCGTTCATATTGAAAAGCTTTTGCAGATATCAAAGAGCGTATCCGATGATCAATCAACAGTTTGTGATCCATGAGATGGAAGATTTCAAATATGTGAACAGAGAAGACGATGCTGGAGAAGAGGGACTTAGAAAGTCAAAATTATCGTATCGACCAGTCTTTATGGTAGACAAGGGCGTTCTTCGTCTAAAATCAGAAGTAAAGAATTGACACTAGGTGCCTAAAAATGTAGAATTGAAGGTAGGACAAACCATTAGGAGGAATATGTAATGAGACATTTGATTGATCCGATGGATTTAAGCGTGGAAGATATTGATAGATTATTAGACCGCGCTGATGACATCGCAAAGAATCCTGAGAAGTATCAGGAAGTGTGCAAACACAAGAAATTAGCAACGCTGTTCTTTGAACCAAGTACAAGAACAAGATTAAGCTTTGAAGCAGCAATGCTTGAATTGGGGGGAAGTGTTCTTGGATTTTCTTCCGCAGATTCTTCATCTGCATCCAAAGGAGAAAGTGTGGCAGATACAGCAAGAGTTATTGAATGTTACGCAGATATCATTGCGATGCGTCATCCAAAGGAAGGTGCACCATATGTAGCGTCACAGTATGTAAATATCCCTGTGATCAATGCAGGAGACGGTGGTCATAATCATCCAACACAGACATTGACAGATCTTTTAACAATTCGAAGAGAAAAGGGACGTTTAAGTAATTTCACGATTGGATTTTGTGGAGATTTAAAATTTGGACGAACAGTGCATTCTCTGATCAAAGCATTATCAAGATATGAAGGAATTAATTATATTTTAATTTCTCCAGAAGAACTTCAGATTCCTGAATATATTAAGAAAGATGTCTTTGAGAAGAAAGGGATCACATTTACAGAAGTTGATAAGATGGAAGATGTGATGCCACAGCTTGACATTCTTTATATGACACGAGTACAGAGAGAACGTTTCTTTAATGAAGCTGATTATGTAAGATTGAAGGATAGCTATATCTTAGATATGGATAAATTAAAGATCGCCAAGAAAGATCTTTCTATTTTACATCCATTACCTCGTGTGAATGAGATTTCTGTAAAAGTTGATAACGATCCAAGAGCCTGCTATTTTAAACAGGTATTGAATGGAAAACATGTAAGAATGGCATTGATCATGGAATTACTGGGGGTAAGTGCAGATGAACATTGATAGCATTAAGAATGGAATCGTATTAGATCATATCCGTGCAGGACGCGGAATGCAGATTTATAATAGTCTTGGATTAGATCAGTTAGATTGCAGTGTTGCGATCATTAAGAATGTAAAAAGCAACAAAATGGGAAAGAAAGATATCATTAAGATTTCAGATGCATTTGAAGTGAACTTTGATGTTTTAGGTTATATAGATCCAGAAGTTACGGTATGTGTCATTGAAAATGGCAGTGTAAAGTCCAAACACAAAGTAGAACTTCCAGAGAAGATCGTGAATATTGCAAAATGCAAGAATCCAAGATGTATTACATCTGTAGAACAAGAAATCGATCATGTGTTTAAATTGACAGACAGAGAACACCAAGTATATCGCTGTATTTACTGCGAATCAAACTTAAAAAATAATCAAAAGAAACAAGAGGTATCCGTGCATGAAACAAGAAAGCAGAACAAACATTAATCGTGTAAAGAAGGATATCAGCAGTCCAGATAGTTTCACACCGCCTGAGGAACTGAAACGACAGCTGATCACAACCATGCAAAGCATTTATGATGAAGAAGATATTGAGGCTGTAGAACGTGCCTATAAAGTAGCATACAAGGCACATGAGAAGCAGAAACGAAAGTCTGGAGAGCCTTATATCATTCATCCTATTTGTGTTGCGATCATACTTGCAGAATTAGAACTTGACAAAGAAACGATTATGGCAGGACTGCTTCATGATGTAGTAGAAGACACGGAAACAACCCATGAAGATATTGTAAGAGATTTTGGGGAAGAAGTTGCCCAGTTAGTTGATGGTGTTACGAAGTTAGGGACAGTTGAGTTATTCCAAGGATAAGATTGAAGTTCAGGCGGAGAACTTACGAAAGATGTTTCTTGCAATGGCAGAAAGATATCCGAGTGATTCTGATCAAATTAGCGGATCGTCTGCATAATATGCGTACCATGCAGTTTATGCGTCCAGAGAAGCAAAAAAGAGAAATCCAGAGAGACGATGGATATTTATGCACCGATCGCACATCGTCTTGGTATTTCCAAGATCAAAGTTGAATTAGATGATCTGGCACTTCGATATTTAAAACCAGATGTTTATGAAGATTTAGAACGCTCTCTTGATTCTGCAAAGGAAGAAAGAGAAGCGTTCATTCAGGAAATCGTTGACGAAGTGAAAGGACATATTGATCGTGCAGGAATAAAGGCAGAGATTGATGGACGTGTAAAACACATGTTCAGCATTTATAAGAAGATGGTCAACCAGCATAAGACCATCGACCAGATTTATGATCTGTTTGCTGTCCGGATTATCGTAGATACGGTTAAGGACTGTTATGCGGCACTTGGGATCATTCATGAGATGTATAAACCAATCCCAGGAAGATTCAAGGATTATATCGCAATGCCAAAACCGAATATGTATCAGTCACTTCACACAACATTGATCGGACCAGAAGGACATCCATTTGAGATTCAGATCCGTACATTTGAGATGCATCGTGTGGCGGAATACGGTATCGCCGCCCACTGGAAATATAAAGAAAATAATAATACCAAGGGACTTAACAAAGAAGAAGAGAAGTTAAGCTGGTTAAGAGAAGTGCTGGAATGGCAGCGTGATATGGATGATAATAAAGAGTTTTTAAGTTTGCTGAAGACGAACTTAGATCTCTTTGCAGAACAGGTATATTGTTTTACACCGAATGGAGATGTCAAAAACCTTGCGAATGGTTCGACACCGATCGATTTTGCATATTCAATCCATAGTGCAGTCGGTAATAAGATGGTTGGAGCCAGGGTCAATGGAAGACAGGTACCATTTGATTATCATTTGCAGAATGGTGATCGTGTAGAGATCATTACATCACAGAATTCAAAAAGGACCTAGCAGAGACTGGTTAGGAATCGTAAAATCAGCACAGGCAAAAAATAAGATCAATCAGTGGTTTAAACGACAATTCAAGGAAGAGAATATCGTCAGAGGTAAGGAACTGTTAGAAAAATACTGTAAGAGCAAGAGCATCAGGCTCCCAGAACTCATGAAACCTGAATACATTAAGAAGGTTGAACTAAAATACGGATTTAAAGACTGGGATTCTGTATGTGCAGCTGTTGGACATGGTGGTTTAAAAGAAGGCCAGGTTATCAATAAGATGCAGGAAGAAGACCGTAAGATCCAGAAACAAAAGATCACGGATGAACAGATCTTGCAGAAAACAACAGAAGCAGCACAGGCAGCAGCAAATCCAGAGAAGAAAAAGGATGAGAAATCCAAAGGAGGAATTGTTGTACGTGGAGCGAATGATGTTGCTGTTCGTTTTTCAAAGTGTTGTAATCCAGTACCAGGAGATGAGATCGTGGGCTTTGTTACAAGAGGACGAGGAATCTCGATTCACAGAACAGATTGTGTGAACCTTCTGAATATGCCAGAATCTGACAGGGCAAGACTTATTGAAGCTGAATGGCAGGTAAGTGAAGCAGATACAACACAGACTTACACGACAGAGATCAATATTTATGCCAATAATCGAAAGGGATTGTTAGCAGAAGTATCAAAGATCTTCTTAGAATTAGATATTGACATCATAACGATCAACGTATCAAACAATAAGAAAGGAAGAGCAACGCTTAGTATGTCCTTTGATATTACAGGCGTAGAGCAGTTGAACCGTATTATTGCGAAGATCAGGAATATAGAAGGCGTGATCGACATAGAAAGAACAGCAGGATAGGTGAAAATATGAGCGAAACAACATTAAGACTTGACAGACCTCTTAAGATGGTAACGATCTGTCTTGGGCAGATGCAGACAAACTGCTATATTGTTGAGAATACAAAAAACAAATCAGGCATTCGTCTTTGATCCGGGAGATCAGGGAGAACGTATTATGAATACATTAGAAGAAGATGGAATGGAACTGGCAGGCGTATGTCTGACACATGGGCATTTTGATCATGTAATGGCCCTTCCATATCTGATGGAACAAAAACCAGATCTTGATATCTATCTTTATGAAGATGAAGCAGATGTTCTGGCAGATCCACAGCTCAATCTCGGAGCGATGATGGGAATGGATCTCTCATTAAAAGCGAATCATCTGGTGAAAGATGGAGAGATCATAGATGTATTAGGAACAAAGGTAAAATGTATCCATGTTCCAGGACATACAAAAGGTGGAGTATGTTATTATTTTGCAGATTATGGATGGCTGATCTCTGGAGATACACTGTTCCAGATGAGCATTGGAAGAACAGACTTTCCGACAGGCAATTTGAATGATCTTCTGACAGCGATCAGAGAGAAATTATTCGTACTCCCACCATGGACAAAGGTACTATCCGGTCATACACCACCAACGACGATCGAGGAGGAAAGCAGATGCAATCCGTTTCTGCAATAGATTATGATTGGATTAATTCAAGAACAAGACCATTTATGAATATGACATTCGAAGTTTAATATTGGCATTTATGCTTGGAGAGAAGATAGAATTGACGGATCACGTTGATTCTATCTATGATTTTATACTGGACGTGGATTATAAAGATCAGGAAATCGTCATGAATCTATATAAAAGGGCGAGTTAGAAGATGAGATCAGTTATTTGGTGATTATGAAAATAAGAAGATTTTTAAAAACCGGATGAAACAAGGAATCTATCAGTTGTTTTCCAAAGCATTAGACAAACAGCTTCCATGGGGAACGTTGACTGGGATCCGTCCGACAAAAATGGATTGTGAGAGCAGTGAAGAGATCATTCACAGATTTCAAAAGGATTATCTGGCATCCAGAAAGCAAGATTATGTACAGAAACCGTTCAGAAAGAGAAAGAACTTCTAAAAGCATTTCCATACAAAGAAGGATACAGTCTATATATAGGGAATCCCATTTTGCCAAGGAACATGTTTGTACTGTCTTTTACATCGTATTCGATCGATCAATTTGAGAATATTGTACAAGACTATCTTGAAGCTTTATTGAAAGAACTGGATTTTTGTGGCAAAGACTTATGCGCACAAAGAACTTCAGACGATGTATATTGGCGGTGGAACACCAACATCTTTAAAAGAAAGAAGATCTGGAATATCTGTTATATGAGGTTAATAAGAGATTCCCATTTCAAAGATCCAGGAGATCACTGTGGAAGCAGGACGGCCAGACAGCTTGAATTTCGAGAAATTAAAGATTCTAAAGAAATATGGTGTGACAAGGATCAGTATCAATCCACAGTCAATGAATGATAAAGACATTAAAATTATTGCGAGACAGGCTGGGATCGATAACATTAATATGGATATGATCTGTGGGCTTCCAGAAGAAGGCATGGAAGAACTTTCTCTATACTTTAGATGAGATCAAAAAAACTTTGATCC
>VOFC01000118.1_pt1 | contig 20557 bp, 40 predicted proteins | sample 5384161 | NCBI WGS metagenome assembly VOFC01 (sample SAMN12384722, study PRJNA508395) | human gut metagenome | isolation source: healthy gut B | host: Homo sapiens
TCCTTCAGTACTTGGTGTTTTATTTAATTATTACAATTCCAAAGTTGTACACAAAGAGATATTTGGTGTTGTGCGTCGTAAGCATTGTGACATTTATAGGTTGCTCGTACACAGCAAATGGACTGAGAGCAGAGCAAGCTATATCGTTTCTGGTGGGAGTATGGCTATCTGATAACTATGCGAAAGCAAGAAAGTGGCTGATGAATCCAATGATATTACTGACATTGATGATTGGGGAACTTTATTGCTGGCAACTAAACAAATCCCGTCCATTCGTATGCATGAAGGTGAAATCTTATGGCAATGTATTCAACTTATAATGAAAACATCATTTGCAATAGCATTTATTGGAGGAGCTTATTGGGTTGGAGGACTTTTTAATAACGGCTTTATTACTCTTGTGGGCGGAGTTTCTTATGAATTATATTTAGTTCATTTTAGATTACTAGAATTACCACCAAAAAGGTGTTTGGGGCATGTGTGTTTTCTTAGGAGCAAGCTTAGTCGGTGCATGGGGTGTTAATAAGATTTCTAGTTATATAAAAGAAAAAATATGTTGAAAATAATCAGATGATCTTTTTCTTTGAGATGTGCGAAGATGCCAAGACTGAGCAAAATACTCGTTGGCTTATCGAAAATACTGTAAATGGGAGCTAAAGGCGATGGAAGCTAGAAAACGTGAGAATCTAGCTATAGGTGTATTGATGAGAGTGTACATAGAAAATATACTGAAGTTGTGAGAGGGCAAATAAGTGAGAAATTTTATATTATTTACATTTTGTATTCTTGGATGTTATCTGCTGGGCTTTAACAAGAAAACAGAAAAATACCAGTGGATGGACAAAAATTATACAACAGCAATCAAAGGTTTTTCTATTTTAACTGTTGTCTGGGCACATAGTGGAGGATGTCTTTCGGTGGAAGGAATTCAATTCGTCGCAGGAATTGGGGTGGCATTGTTTCTAATTTGCTCTGGATATGGATTAGAGATTTTCGTATAGGAAGAACGGCTTAAATGGCTTCTGGCAGAAACGTCTAGTAGGCGTCTGCCTGCCGTTCTGGATTGTGGAATTGGTTGGATTACTTGCTATAGGTGTGTTTTCCATTAAAACCTATATGCTTGATTTTTGTTTCCTAAAACCTGCAACAGGGTATGGTTGGTTCATGGGATATATCGTCATCTGCTATCTGATTTTCTATGCAGTAAAGAGACTGATTAAAAACAGCAGAATGCAGACAATGGCCTTGTTCGGAGCATTCGCCATCTGGTTTGTGTTGGAGTTGGTGTACTTTGCGAATCCCAATATGCCATTTCTTCGTGCAAGACAGATGCTGTCTTTCCCAGCTGGTGTATTGCTGGCAGTAAATAAAGATAAGATTGAACAGACTCTGACAAAGACTAAAAACATCCTGATTTTAAGGGGGGTACAATGTGCCTTCTCTTCATGGCAATAACGCAGCTGAATGTGGTTAAGAGCTTGCCGTACATTGTGTCGAATGCAATGGCACTGTTGACCTGTCTGCCGATAGCGATAGGAATTATGGCATTTGGAAAATCATTTGGTGGATTATTTGAAAATAAGATGCTGGCTACGACCGGAATGATTTCGTATGAGATTTATCTGGTTCATGCTTTTACATTAGGAATGATAATACCATCGGTGATATCGGTTATTGCTTTTGTGGTTGTTACAGTTACTCTGGCGTGCATAGTGTATCGAATAATAGAAAAAGTGAAAACGGAGGAAAGTAAATGGCGGCAGATATTACTGCAATTATTCTTACAAAAATGAAGAAGTAAATATTTTGGATTGTATTAGATCCATTGCAACAACAGTGAAACGAATTGTAGTTGTTGATAGCTTTAGCACAGATAATACAGTTGAATATGCAAAAAGTGTGGAGTTGAGGTATATCAGCATCCATTTGAGACACATGCAAGACAATATAAATATGCAGTAAAGATTGCCGATATAAAGACAAAATGGATCTTGAGAATTGATGCAGACGAGAGGCTTACACCAGACTCAGCAAATGAATTAGAGCAGGTATGCAATAGTAATATGGAGTCGGATGTTACAGGTATTGTAGTTAGATTTAAAAAGAATTTTTTGGGGAAGGATTTTATACCATGGCGGAGTATATCCGTGGAAAAAATTGATCTGCTATAAAACTGGAAAAGGCGATATAGAAGATAGAGCAATGGATGAACATATTGTGACTTTTGAAGGAAAAACAGTTGAGTTGAAATATGATTCATTGCATTTCGATTTTAAGAGCCTAGAAGCATGGACAGCAAAGCATAACTGGTATTCGTCTAGAGAGGCTGCGGACTATTTAGAAAAAAGAAAGACTGATAATGGCTCTGAAGAAAAAAAAATCTCAAAACATGGATAAAGATGAACCTGTACTATAAGTTGCCCCTTGGGGCTAGAGCTCATTTTTATTATTTGTACCGTTATTATATAAAAAATGGGTTTTTTAGATGGAAAAGAAGGAAAATATATGCCTTTCTTCAGGCATATTGGTATAGATATTTGGTAGACGCCAAAATTTATGAATCTGATGTACTTGGGATAGAGTATATAGGGGAAGGGGATTTAAAATGAAAGTACTCCTTATTAATACATTTATTGGATCAACAAGCACAGGAAATCTTGTATATGATATCTATAAGACTAATGTTGAAGCAGGAAATCAATGTATAATTGCGTATGGAAGACAGGATACGAAAGATTGCCTAGATGCATATCAAATTAGTAATAAAATTGACTATACATCACATGCAATATGGACACGTATCACTGATTTAAATGGATTGGGATCTAGATACGTGACAAAAAATTCTTAAAATTTGTAGATGAGTACAAGCCGGATGTTATACATTTGCATAATCTTCATGGATATTATATTAACATAAAGATTTTGTTTGAATATTTGTGCAAAAAGACATTCCGATTGTTTGGACATTTCATGATTGTTGGCCATTTACAGGGCACTGTCCATACTATACAAATATCGGATGCGAAAAATGGAAAACTGAATGTTATAAGTGCCAAAAAAAAAAACAACATCCAGCTAGTTATGGATTTGATAATTCAAGGTATAATTATAATCTAAAAAATCTTTATTTACCGCACCGGAAAGACTAGTTATAACGCCAGTATCAAAGTGGCTGGGAAATGAAGTGAAAAATTCGTTTTTTAGAAATTGCGATATTGAAGTAGTTTACAATGGAGTAAACCTTAAAACATTCCATCCTAGAAAAAAAAAATGATTTTAAAGAAAAGAATGGCTTATGCAAAAAAAAAGGTGTTGCTTGGAGTTGCAGTTAATTGGGTTCCAAGCAAGGGATTAGATGATTTGATAAAACTAAGTGATATCATATCGGAAGAATATAAAATAGTTGTAGTAGGTTTAACCAAGAAGCAAAAAGAGTCTTTGCCGGATACTATATTGGGAATTGAAAAAACTTCAAATGCAGAAGAATTGGCAGAAATATATTCAGCCGCAGAAGTGTTTGTGAATCCATCAAGAGAAGAAACCTTTGGAATGGTTACAGCAGAAGCATTAGCATGCGGTACGCCAGCAGTTGTGTATGATGCGACCTGCATCTCCGGAACTGATTGATCAAGATACAGGTGCTGTTGTCCCTGTTGGTGATATACATACGATGTATGAAGCTATAAAAAGAATCAGAAAAAGATAAAATGGAAATTGCATGTGTGGAAAGGGCAAGAAGTTTATTTGATAAGGAAAAAAATCAATTGAAGTATATTGATATATATAGAAGACTTTTAAATGAAAGGAAAATATAGTGAAAGTTCAAGTCTCAAAAAGAAAAATTAATTGTTTCTGTACTATGTTTTTTTATATATTTGAGTATACACTATACGGTCAGCCAATCAGTGGACTTAAATATATAATACAGGCATTGTGCGTTTTTATGTTTATATGCAGAGATAAGAATATTATTTTTATATTGCCTCGTGATCCTGTGATTTTTTTTTTTTGTCATAACATTTGGAATTATACCCGTTAGTCAGGCAATCATTGAGGGAAGCTTGACGATTGCTGCTTATACAGCAGTAATGTGGATTTTTATAATCTGTACATATAGTCTTGGAAAGCAGCTGGATACAAAAGAAAAAAAACAAGGATTTGTTAAGTTATTTGCAGTTATTGGAACAGTAGTTGTGCTAGTATGTGTTATCTTAAATTACACAAATCTGTTTAATGCAAATGCAATTTTATCTAACTTCGGAAATGAATTGAATATTGTAACTGACATTAAAAGGAGGGAACGCTCAGGATTTGGATTCATGCATGTTAATTCACTTGGCGGTATCTGTGTTTCAATAATTATAGCATTGGTAATGTCGGAATATCAAAATCGTACGGTTCAGACGATACGGAATTTCGCAGTAGCATTTATCTTTTGGTAATGTTAAACACGGGAAGTAGAGCGAGTATTTACGGTACCTTGGCTTTTTTCTTGTATTGGCTGGAGAAAAGTTGTACTTTAAGTCGAAAGATATCTTTAAATTTTGCATGAAAGCTCTACTGACGATTGCGATGGTTATGGCATTGTCATGGGTTTACAATACGGTGCAAAACGATTTTGAATTTGTATCTAATATAACATCTGGCAGAATTGATGGGTGGATATATGATTTAACTCAGATGAAGTGCGGGATGGTACATTGTTATTTGGATATGGTCTGTATAATCCGACCAGCTTTTTTACACAGTCATTTGCAAAAGGAATGATTGTTGATAATTGGTTTGTCTATATGATAACAAACATAGGTTTGGTTGGACTTACAGGATGTCTGTTTTTGATTGGTTTTATTTTATATCGTCTTGCAACGATTTGCGTAAGCGGAGAGGGTATAAATCAAAAGCAATGGCACTTTTCGTTGCAAATCTATTTCATGCGATGGCAGAAAAGGCGTTTATTACGCCAGCAGACCCGATTTCCTTCTTTATGATGATTATGATATTTGGAACGCTTTACGGAAACGGTGAAATACAGAGTAAAAAGTGAGGAATAAAAATGAAAATTGCGTTAGTCAAACAAGATGTATCTAAGGATTTATATGTATGTGCGAATAGGTCGAAATTGGACGAATTACTGTTTTCATCAGAGGGACGAGTTGGAATGTTCTCGTTATTTTCTCTTTTTGATGCAGACTTTTTATATTGTGGAAGAAGAAAAATACTGCAGAGTGCCATATGTGGAAAAAAGTTATACCTCATATGGCGAAAGAGTATGAGCGCCTAAAAACAGAGACGCTAGATAAATTAAAAGGAATGTCATTTCATGAACCTGGTTCTGACAAGCCGAATGGTTTTTATGCAGTTAAATGTGATGAAATTGATTGGAGTATATATGACGTAGTGATTTCACCAATATTTCAATCCCAACGAGAATAGTTCAAAAGTATCCAAATACATTGTGGGCATACATGATTGGTGAAGCTAACTTTATGCAAGATAAAGTATATTTTGGATATGATGTTAATTTGAATCAGCTGATTACAGGTACACGTGACAAAGTAAAAGGTTACATTGACTTTCCATATACGTTTGTAGGACCAAATTGTCTAGAAACATTGATGGAGGACGTACTTAAGAGAAAAAAAGCAAAAAATACGGGTATATATGCGGAAATCAATACAACTAAAGAAAGACCAGTAAAAAAAGAGTGCCGCATTTTGAACCAATTGGAGAAGCAACATGTCATCCTATCATTGTCCATCAACAATTAATAAGAAGAAACTTGGAGGCAATCTTTTGACTCGAAATATTATTTAAAAGTTGGGGGACGTCATACTAGAGGTAATGGAGTACTTGAGGCAATATCATTGGGAACGGTTTGCCTGCTTTCGCCGGACGATTTGATTTGCCCACAGGTACTGCCTCCTGAAGCGTGGGTTTTCACTGTGGACGAAGCTATTGAAAAAAATCAAATATCTTGATAGCCATCCAGATGAATATCGAAAATTATTGGAAAAAAGAAAGAATGCTGGTGGATCAGTTTGTGATTAAATATCCAATGCATTATTTGGAGTTGGCGTTAAAAGAAAAAACGCCAACAGGGAAAACCAAATCATGTGTATAAATATGGTATGGTAAAGTTTGGATCAGATGTGTTGAAAAAGGAGTTTATAAAATAAAAAAAGAGATTATGTAAAAAAGATAAATTTAGCGTATGGAGGATAGAACATGGCTAAAGTTGTAAATATATGTTTATATGGACCGGTTACAGATGGATGGTCATATCAGGATAATCTTCTTCCAAAATACCAGAAGGAAAATGGAAACGATGTTACTGTTATAACAAGTAAGTGGATTTGGAATAGCGATGGCAAATTAGTAAAAACAGATGAGCAGGACTATTACAATGAATATGGTATTCACACGATAAGATTGGATATCAAAGGAGATAAGGCTCTGACATCTAAGTTTAAGAGATTCCATGGGCTTTATTCTCAGTTAGAAAAAGAAAAACCAGATATTATTTTTTGTGCATTGCTTTCAGTTTCTTGACATTGATGAAGTGATAAGGTATGCAAAAAAGCATGTGGATGTAATCATATATGTTGACAATCATTGTGATTTGTCAAACAGTGCAACAAATTGGATTTCAAAAAATATACTGCATAAGATTGTTTGGAAAAGCAAGGCCCAAAAGCTGAATCCATATGTAAAAAAATTTTATGGTGTTATTCCGGCAAGAGTGGATTTTTTAGCAGAAATGTATGATTTACCTAGAGAAAAAATCGAACTGCTTGAAATGGGAGCTGATGATGAAAAGGTTCAAAACGCAGCTGACAAGAATAAAATAAGTGATTTGAGAAAAAATACGCCATTAAAGATTCGGATTTCTTGATTGTGTCAGGTGGAAAAATTGATCACGCGAAACAACAGACTCTTTTGCTTATGGAAGCGGTAAAGGAGTTGAGTCATAAATTCCCAGTCAAACTTATTGTATTTGGATCTGTATCAAACGAACTTAAAGATGAAGTAAATAAGCTTTTCGGATGGTACAATTGTTAATTATATTGGGTGGATTCAACCTGACGATTCTTATGATTTCTTTTCAGCAGCAGACTTAGTTGTGTTCCCATGGAAGACATTCTGTGTTTTGGGGGAACAGGTTGTTGGCATTGGAAAACCGCTTGTTGTAAAATATTGGGATGGAACAACACACGTTCAAGTAAACGGTAATGCGGAATTTCTAATAAAAGATTCAGCTGAGGAAATAAAAAATAAAATATCCGGTATTTTGGATAACAATAAATATAAATATAATCAGATGCTTGTTGCGGCAACCGGAAAAGCTAAACAGCGATTCTCATATAGAGAAATAGCACTGAGAAGTTTAGGACAACAGTGAGGAATAGATGTGAAAATTCTTGCAATTGCAAATGCATTCCCTAAATTTAAAGAAGATTACAGTGGAAACTATATATACAAACAATTGGAAAGCCTTTCTTTAAAGGGGGTGGAAGTGGAAGTTATCTCACCGACAATTTATGTTCCTTCAATATGTAGTCGAATTTCGGCTAAAATGGAACGATATGCAATGGTACCAGATGAAATATTTGAGGGGGAATATACATATTTTTTATCCCAAAATTACGCTATACAATCAGATGTATAATATTTGGATCCGATTTCCACATTTGTTTGGAGAAATATATCGAAAAAAGGTTGTTTCGGTAGTTGAAAAGGAGATTGTAAATTTTAAACCGGATGTGATTTATATTACAGGAATCTTCTTTGAAGGGACCTTAGGATTAAAAATTAAGAGAACATTTGGAATTCCGATTCTTTTTATAGAGAATAGTATTCCACGGTTAAATGATGCACTAAAGCATGCTCCGCTTAAGAAAATATATACGGAAATTGTAGAAGAGTCAGATGCATATATTTGCGTTAGCAAAAAAGCAAAAAGAGATTCTTGAGAATGAAGGAATAAAAACAGAAAAGGTATATATACTTCCCAATGGTTTTCAACTTAAATACCCAAGTGTGAAACGTAAGAATTCAGATTGTTTTCGTATTATTACGGTTGGATTCCTAGATGATCGTAAGGGATATCCAAACATATTTGAATGTATCGCATATTTAAAGAAAAAAGGTTATAAAATCCATTATACAATTGTTGGCGATGGAAGTAAGAAGACTGAATATCTCAAACGGGTTAAAGAACTTGATATTGAGGAAATATGTACATTTACTGGAAGAATATCCCACGAAGAAGTTGAAGTTCAACTGCTTCAATCAGATCTATTTGTCCTTCCGTCACAGGGAGAAAGCTTTGGTATCGCTTATTTGGAGGCGATGGCGTGCCACGTGCCTGTAATAATGACTGAAGGAGAAGGAATTAGCGACTTTTTTAGAAAATGAAAAGAATTGTATAATGGTTACTCCTGAAAATGTAAAAGCAGCTGTGTTATTATATGGATAAAGCATATAAAGACCGAGAATGGTTGGTTGAAATTGCAGAACAAGGTTGCAATAAATCAAAAGAATTTGGTTGTGATAAAAATGTGGAAGGGCTGCTTGAGATAATCAAAACAGTTGTGCAACTGAGATACGATAAATGAAAGACGCTATGTTTAAGCGCTATGAATTTTCAAAGAAGTAGATTGTAGCTTGACAGGAGCGACAACAGAAGGAGTATTTGATGGCAAATTTAAAAAAAAAATCTATTTTATCAAACATTATATCAAATTCTAGCCACTGCTTTTCCACTAATTACAACACCTTACGTTTCTAGAGTCTTAGGATCACATAATATTGGGACATATACATATGTTGCAAACGATAGCAAACTATTTTGTCGTTTTTTCCATGTTAGGGATAACAAATTATGGAACAAAAACTATAGCTGGAAATAAAATAGATTCAAATAGTTTAGGAAAAGCATATTGTGGCATTCGAAAAATGCAATGTGTAATAACGTCTATAATTTTTGCATTATATGTTTGTTTTGTGGTTGTAATTATTGATGAAAACAGAATACTTTATATAATTGAGAGTCTATGGATATTGAACTGCTATATAGATGTCAATTGGTTTTTCTTTGGATTAGAGCAATTTGAACTGACCGTAAAAAGAAATTTAATTATAAAACTTATAACATTAGTGGGTCTTTTTATATTTGTAAGAACAAAAAATGACTTGCTTATGTATGCGTTTATTCTTGTTATTAGCACAGTTTTGAGTAATGTGTATTTAATGACACAAGTTAAGAATAATCGTTTTACAAAGGTAGATGTATCAATAAAAAGATTCTTTTTTCACACTTTAAACCAATGATGTTGCTATTTGTTCCTATACTGGCAATGACATTCTATCATCAGATGGATAAAACAATGTTAGGAATATTTTCAACTTATGAAGAAGTCGGGTATTATGGTAATTCAGATAAAATTATAAATATTCTTCTTGGCATAATATCCGGGTTAGGAACGGTTTCTTTACCGGCAATAGTTTCACTTATTTCAAAAGGGAAAATTAATGAGTATAGAAACATAGTTGAAAAATCTGTTGAATTAGTAATGATGGGATGTTCGGCTATAGCGTTTGGAATGCTATCAATATCTAAGGAATTTGTGCCAGTTTTCTTTGGTCCAGGATTTGATTCTTGTGTAAATTTGATATCAGTATTATCATTTGTGATATTTTTTAAAAGGAATTACAACGATAATTGTTAATCAAGTATTAATTCCTAATAACAAAGAAAAAAGAATATATAATTGCTGTGTTTATTGGCGCAGGAATTAATTTTTTCGCAAACATTATTTTAATTCAATTATATGGAGGTATTGGTGCTGCTATTGCAACGATTATAGCAGAAGCAGTGGTATGTATTATTGAAGTAGTATTAATTCGTAAGATTATACCATTTGCGTTATATGTGAGAAAAAAATGTGATGTATGTCGTTTTTGGATTAGGCATGTATCTAGCTGTTAAAATTATGTCTCCCATTTTGAAATTTAGAATATTTGTGAATCTTTGTCTTGAGATTGTTATAGGAGGTTCATTCTTTTTGCTTTGTTGTATGATTTACTGGAAAATAACAAAATCGCCTATTTATGAGATTTTTTCAAGTAAAATTAGCCGATTCCACTTGAATAAAAAATTAATTCCTTACAGGATTGCAAATTGTAATAAAGGCAGATGTGTAGAAAGAGGAAGATATAATTTGAAAAAAGAAATCACAATATTGATATAATAAAGGGAATTGCTATATATTGTGTTCTATGGGGGCATTGCATTCAGTGTATGTCGGGTGATGTTGACTTTTTTTAATCTTGAAGCAATTAAATTAATTTATTCGTTTCACATGCCGCTTTTTGCTTTAATTAGTGGTTATTTGTTTTTTAGAACCAGTCAAAAAAGGGCAATAGATATTTTGAAAAGTCGACTGATATCACTTGGTGTTCCCTTTTTTTGTGTGGAATTTACTGCTCTACATTAGAAAATGTATTTTTTGATATTTTGACAGCACACAACTTTGAAATCAGTATTATGGAGGCTTTACATGCGCTTGTTTCGGGATTGTGGTTCTTGAAATCGTTATTCATTATTACAGTACTCGCCACTCTGATTGTTAAATGTAGCAAAAAAATATAAATACTTGTGCAGTTTTGCAGTTTGGATTTCCTTGATTCTTTTTAACAATGTGTTTGGAGATCATACTGCAGACTTATTTCCATTCTTTGTTTTGGGATATTACGTTGCGGAACATAAAAGCATAGTAGAGAAAATATATAAGTGCAGATATATAGCATATATAGCTTTTATAGTTCTCTTGATTGGAATGAGAGAAGAATACTTTGTATATGTTGGCGGAATTAATCCGGTTGTATCGGAATATGGATTTGCAAAACAAGTCTATTTTGACTTATATCGTCTGATTATTGGAATTTTGGGTAGTTCCACATTTATAATGTTAGTTATGCAAATTGGAAAGTATCTCCCATCCGCTGTAAATAAATTTTTTGAAGCAATGGGACGTGTTACACTGCAACTTTATGTTTTGCAAAGCTTTTTTTTTCTCGAAGGCGTATTAAGTCAGCTTATTAATCACCTTCCACTAAGCGGGGGGGGGGCAAAGCTACATATTCTTGATGGAATGGGTAGTAGCTCCGATAATTGCAATTGTTTATGCTGTGATTTTGAAGATAGGTGTAAAAAATTATTGGAAAGGTTCCTCATTTGTCAACTGCTTTGTTTGGAGTAAAAAATTGATACAGTGAAAAAATAAAATCGTGTGGAAGTCCACACGGTAAGGAAAACATTAAAGCGTAGACATGTCGTAAGCATATTTACAACGCCGGATGATCTTGGCTCAAAAGTTTTGGCTGATGTACAGCGTGAGTTAAACAAAGGGGCGTACTGGAAGGACCATAACGGATGACAAAAATAATAATGTTCCTCGGGGTCAGGAGGCAAAACAAATTTTCCGAAAGTTTGTTTTAAGACCAATTAGATATGATAGAAAAGAAATTGTTCTTCCGGTTAAAATTATTAGCGGCTTTTCGGGCTGGAGATTGAAGGAAAAAATTGTATCAGCAATTGGGTTAACAGTTGGCGACACTATATCGTGCGACATAAATGTCAAAAGCTGATACTGCGGACACAGAATCAATGGATATGTTAAATGAAAGTTTAAGTAAATTTTCATTATATGCAGAAGGAATTAACGCAGATTGGCTTGAGTCCACAGTAACACATTTGAATCAAACGGTAGAAGTAAAAACTTAGACTTCGAGCAGTCATGATAAATGGACTTAATGGGAAAAAAGATAATGCAGAGTCATTATATGTGTGTGCTGTTGTTATCGGGCATAATACGTAAATCATATGTTCAACAATCCCATTTAGACAATACAAATTTCAAGCGTATAAGAATATAGTAACTTCTCCCAGCGTCATATCATGGTAGTCAGCGATGATTGCACAGTAGAAAAGGAAATAATCAATAGCAAAGAACAAGCAGATGGCTTAAAGGGGAATGTGCTTTAGCTGGGAATAACAATTTAGGCCGTGTGAACAAACTCACACGGTAGTTGCTCAAATCTTCACACACCTCTCCGTGGTGAGCAGCAGGCAACGGTTTTATGACTGGCGGAGATGTGAAGGAAAAGGTAGGGATTCTACTATGAAGTTATATCATAAAATTTTTAAGAGCCGTGCTGATATGTCAGTGTATCTTGAAAATATGGATCCACTTATCTCATACGATGAAGAACTTTTAAATCGTTTAACCAATGCTCGCAATTTGGATGAGCTTCATAATGCAAAGCGTACTGTTCTGAAAGACTTTCATGATATATATGCTTTTGACGCAAGTGATGCAGAATTCCCAGAACCTATAGGACATTTTGATAATGGAAAAAAAAAATCAAGTTTATCCGGAAGAAAATACTATTGCAGGATATAGCTTTCTATCTTGGGAGCGTGTATAAAAGGTACCATTCTATAATTTATCAAACACATAACAGACTGCCGGAAATCGAATTGAAAAGATTGGCGATAGATTATAACGAGATATATCGGAAAGCAATGGAAGATTACATTGCGGCACTTGTTAAAAGATTATGAATCAGTTGAGTGAACCGAATATAAATAATGAAGATGTTTTCATTGCTGTTGCAAAAGTAAGAAATTTCAAAATACACATTGCGAAAAATGTAATGAGTCAACACCTAATTGCGAAACGTGTACTTATGGAAACAGAGGAAAGATGTTGGCTCTAAAAGAACGAGTCTTTGAAAGATATAATTTTTACACTCAAAACAAGAATAATTTAAATGCAATCAGGCCAGTAAACGTAATAGGAGAAGATGAAAAAAGCTGTTAGAAAATTCCTATCAAAATAGTAGCATATTCAAAAAAGTAAAACAACAGTTGCTTGAAAACATTCCGGCAAGAAGAACAGGAATGTGCCCGTTTTGCATGATATCAGAGCCAACAACATTCGATCATTATTTCTCGGAGAGCGAATATCCTGAATATATAATTTTTGCCCCAAATTTGGTTCCATGTTGTAGTCAATGTAATAGCATAAAAGGTAACCGGTTATTTTCAGAAAACCAAAGAGCAAGAAAAATCATACACTTTTATTATGATAGCTTGCCCCAAATTCAATATTTAAAAGCTGTATTCAAGGTTGACAATAAAATACCACAGGTTTCGTTTTCTTTGAAGTTTGAGCATAAATCTGAAATAACAACTATTATAGCAAACCATTTTGACACTTTGCATCTTTTTAGAACGCTATAAAAAGCAAAAGCAATGATGTAGTATCCACAGAATGTGAAATAATCAAGGAACAGTTGAAATCTGGAGGAACCGTTGAAGAATGTGCAGAAATTCTAAAAAATTAGAGCGAATGCTTTTCAAAAGGTGAATGGGTCGAATTATTGGAAGACTTGTATTTATATGGCAATGAGCGAAAGCCAAGAGCAACTTGCAAAATTGATATAAAGACAATCTATAGAAAGGGGAGGCAGTAATATGGACCAAATTATTCAACCCACAATCCTCGTCCGTGACCTCCTCCCGAATCCTGTACACACCGTCCACGTTTGCCCGAACATCCTTGCTCCATCTGCAGGAGGTTGGCTCTTTGCAGGCTGTTCACCCACATGTATCCAAGAGATCGGATCTGGTGTCGTTCCTTTGCTTTATTGTTCTATCTGGCGAGGGAGAACTTTCCTATGAAGAGCAGACATATCAGCTAAGAGAGGGGGACTGTGTGTTCATCGACTGCCGAAAGGCGTACAGCCATTCTACATTTGATAATCTCTGGTCGCTTCAATGGTGCCACTTCTATGCACCGTCCCTTCCGGCTGTATATGAGAAGTACAAAGAGCGAGGCGGTCGGCCTGTGTTTCATCCAGATGATCTAACACCCTTTCACATTACTCCTAACAGACCTCTATAACTTAGCTTCCTCATCCGATTACATACGAGATATGCGAATCAATGAGAAGCTGGGGACTTTGCTCACATTGCTGATGGAGCAGTCCTGGCATCCAGAGAGCGTAACGGTGAGCCGGAAGAGAATGGAACTGGCAGCTGTAAAGGAGTATCTGGACGAGCATTATACGGAGAAGCTTACATTGGATGATTTGGCAGAAAAAGTTCTTCATCAACAAGTTCTATCTGTCCAAAATCTTCAAAGAGACTTACGGAACGACGGTCAACAACTATCTGATCTCAAAGCGGATCACCAGAGCCAAGCAGCTGCTTCGCTTCACAGATATGACTGTAGACGAAGTAGGCGCTGCGGTCGGCATGGGAGACGCAAATTACTTCAGCCGGATGTTCCGCAAGGTGGAAGGAATTAGCCCAAGGGAGTACAGAAAGCAATGGTAAAGCCGATAATAATTGAAACACAGCGTTTTGAAGATTTTCGTGGGTGGCTGTCTGTGTCAGCAGAGGAATTCCATGTGGTTCAGATCAACCAAGGGTTCAGCAAGAAAGCTGGAACGCTGCGTGGTTTACATTTTCAGGAAGGAGAGCACGCACAGGCAAAACTTGTATCCTGTTTGCATGGTTCAATCTTTAATGTGGCTGTGGATCTGCGACCGAGCGATACCTTCGGATACGCTTACGGCGAGATTCTCTCTTTTGAAAATCAGAAACAGATGCTGATTCCGCGTGGCTTCGCCCATGGCTATCTGACATTGGAAGATAACACCCTGATGCAGTGGTGCGTAGACAACGATTTCTGCGCAGAAGCCGCGAGAGCTGTGAGGTACGATGCGGATTTCGCTTGGCAGACCGAGCCATGGCCGGAAGGCGAATATATTGTTTCGGAGAAAGATCAGCGAGCAGAAAGACTGGGAAGTGAGCTGAAGGGATTCCAAAGGGCGAGCGGAAAGCCCTTTGGTCCACGCAAAGCCGAACAAATCTAACAGCTGTGTTCAATAACTAGTAAAGGAAGAAGACTTACAATAAGCCATGCCCCGGTACTTTCATCCATGCTGTTCAGTTTATCCACGAACTGCTGCACGGCAGATACGATCTTGCGGATGGTGGGCATCAGGATATCGCCAAAGAAATAGCCAGCTCCTCCAGCTGAGATTTCAGGATGGTGAGCTGACCATTTAAATTGTCCTGCATGGTCTCTGCCATGCTCTCGGATGCGCCGTCACAGTTTTCAATGGCACCACGCAGTTTGTTGATGTCCGTTTCACTGGAATTCATCAGGGCAAGGAAACCGGACATGGCATTCTTGCCGACCAGTGCTTCTGCATTGGCTGCTTTCTCAGATTCCGACAGCCCAGAAAATGCTACTCGGCAGTCCGCAAGGATGTCGTTCAGGCTTCTCATGCTGCCATCTGCGTTGCTGGTGGCAACCGTGACCTCACCGATGTTTTTACCGACAAAGGTCACTTCACCGGAAAGGTTGTTCATAATGGTACGAAGGGAAGTACCAGCCTGCGAAGCCTTGATACCACTGTTTGCCATCAGACCAATGGCTTCTGCGGTATCCTCTGCCGAGAACCCAAGCGCACCGGCGATACACCGAACTGGTAAGGGATTTGCAGGAACGGCTGAAAACACTTCGGCAGGAACGGCAGACCATTGAAGAAGAGCAGGGTGACCTTGCGACTGTGAAGAAAAAATTTTGAATTCTTCCTTGCCTGCCTGAAGGAACTGCCTGATACGAATTCCGCTGGGAGGCCACTGAAGGTCAATGGTCTGGATGTGCAGGGAACGCTGATGCGAGATGCAGAAGGAAATCCAATCGAAGGCCGGACGAGAGCCATCACCAGCGGTAAGCTCAAAGTCACCCGGAGCGAATCGCAAAAGCACCGGATATGCTTCACTTTGAAAAAAGGAATCTACTGTGCCTTCATCAAAAGCGGTGTTCTGCAAGGAGATGTAGCGATTTACAAGACAAATTTTGAGTGACGCTGACGACCAAAGGCAATCGCAGGACGTTGAACAGCTTCATGGGGTACAAGCGATGTGACCTGAATGGCACGGTGGTCTATGTGGATGCCCCTTTACAAAGTGTACGGTTTCAGCATCCAGTACAGACGATATTTAACGACGGCTGCAAAGAGAGAGCGTGGAATCGCTGTGTGAAAAACGAAAAATGTGAAAGTGAGGTATTGACCCTGCTGGATGTAGTGAAAACTACGTCTGGCAGGGCCTTTTTTGTTTGTGGGAATTTTACTTCTTTGTCTGGCCTTTTTTAACTGTGGGGATTGCTATGTGCAGAGTTCTGTTATATGTTATGGGTGGATGAGAAATACACATAACAGAAAAGACACAGGAGCGTTCAGAATGAAAAGTATAACAGAGATGTAGGTAGGAGAATACGGTATCACAGCAGAGGAGATCATGGCAGCGGGTGCTATGAAATTTTATCTCCTAAGCATGGAATCGGCAGAGGCACTGAAGAAGGTGGTAGTTGTATACGAGCCGAAGGTGATTCGGCTTGATAGCGGCGAAGGCGTGCCAGTACAAAGCATTATTGACGGTGCAAAGTACGCGGCTTTCATTGATGAGACGGTGAGGTTTGCTGTGCAGGAGATGGGGGATGGGCGAGTTGCAGAGGGATTGAAGAAGATTGACGGAAAGCACATGGTCGAGAGTGCCAGTGTGGAGTTTATGAGTTTTATCGAAGATGCGTACCTGTGTCTGCAATAGGAGAAAAATAGTTGCGCTGCGCCGGGGTATCAACTTGCTATTTGGGCTATTAGATGGTAAAATCAAAATACGAAAGGTGAGTTATAGCCTCATGGTTGAGGGATAGCTTTAGAAAGGAGTCTAAAAATAATGGGAAGATTTGTGAACCCAGACAGTAGTGCGTTTCAGGTTGCTCTTAATTCCAGAATATATGTGGATAAGACTGGTTTGATTGAGTACACAAACAGTGTTCTCGATACGACGAATGCTTATATCTGCAATAGTCGCCCGCGCCGGTTTGGAAAGTCGTATGCAGCGAACATGCTGGCAGCGTATTACAGTAAGGATTACAGATTCCGAGCAGATGTTCTCTGGACTGAAGATAAGCAAAGATGCTGACTTCAAAAGCACCTTAACAAGTATGATGTAATCCACATCGATATCCAGTGGTTTTAGCAAACTGCGATGATGCGGATAAAGTAGTTTTTTTATAACCAAAGAGTGTTCTGGATGAACTTCGCGGTATCTATCAGATGTGCTGCCGCAGGAGGTGGTGACCCTCCCGGATGCTCTTTCACGAGTAAAGGAACGCACCGGGCAGAAATTTGTTGTTATCATAGATGAATGGGATGTTATTATCCGAGATGGGACAATAACAGAGACCGTTCAGGATGAATATCTCAATTTTTTAAGAGGTATGTTCAAAGGTGTTGAGCCTACAAAGTACATCCAGCTGGCGTATCTTACAGGCATTCTACCGATTAAGAAAGAAAAAGCGCAGTCTGCGGTAAATAACCTTGATGAGTTTACAATGCTGCAGGCAGATGAATTGGCTCCATACATCGGTTTTACCGAAAATGAAGTAAAAGACCTCTGTGAAAAGTACAATAGAGATTTTGACAAAGTAAAAAAGTGGTATGATGGTTATCTGCTGAATGGATATCAGGTGTATAATCCGAAAGCAGTTGTAAGTGTAATGACAAAAGGACGATTTAAAAGCTATTGGTCGGAAACTGGTTCATACGAAGTTGTAGTGCCGCTTATCTGTATGAACTACGACGGACTGAAGAATGCAATTATAGAGATGCTTTCTGGCTCGGAAGTTAAAAGTTGATACAGCTACTTTCAAAAATGACCCGGCGAAGATACAAAATCGGGATGATGTGATTACCTACCTGATTCACCTCGGCTATTTGGGATACGACGAGGATAATGAAACAGCGTTTGTTCCGAATGAGGAAATCAGACAAGAATTGATCACGGCGGTCAGAAGCAGTAACTGGGATGAGTTGATTGCATTTCAACAGAAGTCAAGAAAGTTGCTTATGGCAACGCTGGCGATGAATGAAAAGCAGGTGGCATCTGAAATTGATAAGATCCATTCAGAATACACTTCGACTATCCAGTATAACGATGAAAATTCTTTGAGCAGCACGATTACCATTGCCTATTTGGGAGCAATGCAGTATTATTTCAAGCCAGTGAGAGAACTGCCCACAGGCCTTGGCTTTGCTGATTTTGTGTTTATCCCAAAACCGGAATATAAGAGCACTTATCCGGCACTGGTGGTGGAACTGAAGTGGGAACAAAGGTACTGAAACCGCATTACAGCAAATAAAAAAACAAAAGATATCCGGAGTCAATACTGAATTACACGGGTGACATTTTGCTTGTGGGAATTAACTATGACAAGGATACCAAAGAACATCAATGTCTGATTGAAAAATACGAGAAAAATTGATTTTCATGCCCACTTACGCACTGTGTAGAATCCTACACGGTTCGTAGGTGGGCTTTTTTTGTCTCTTTTGCACGAGTTCCTACCTTATTATAATATGTACATTTCCTCGCACTTTCGGGTGCGGGGCTTTTTTTGTTTCTGGTTTTTACCCCACCCCACATCCGCCCCAAAACCCCGGTGTCGCGTTTATCCTTCGGCAGCGGAAAACAACGCGGGGGAGTCGTGAAACGCGACGGTGGGGCAGACAGGGGAAACACGGCACAAAAAACAGTTTCTATCTCAGTTACTTAGAGTGAGAACTGCTCGGAAAGTGACCTGATTGGCAGCTACTATGAACAAAAAACGCCACCATAATTACCGTAGTAAGGTAATAGGGTGACGTTACTCTTTATCATCTGGGGTGAACTGTACAACATCGTTTGGAGTGCAGTCCAGTATTACACAAATCTTTTCAAGCGTAGAAAGGGTGATGTTACGATTCTTTTTTCAGGGTGTCCAGAGTTTTGTTGTCTAACCCTCTCTTGAGAAGCTGATACTGTGATATTTTCTTGTGCTGCATAGTTTCCCAAAGAGGGCAAAGTCAATCAATTCTGTCACCACCCTTGCTTTTTTGTACTTTTCATTATACGGGCTCGGTTTTAAAATTGATATTGTGGAGATACCCACAATGAAGTATAATAAAAAAGCTAGAAAAAGCCCTTTATTGCCGATTGGAGAAAGGGGGACAAGAATGGCAAATGATGCTCATGCAAAGAAGCCGATTGTGATAGAACGGCGCAGAGAAAAAGGGCGAAGGAAATCACCTCGCCTTACGAAGACATACGAGGTAAAATCATCCCCGCCACAATTGGCGTAGTACTGGAAACCGAGGAACCTCCCTAAAAGCGGGTTGCAGCGTATTGTCGTGTCAGTACGGATCAAGAGGCACAGGAAACCAGTCTGGAAGAGCAAATGGCTCATTTCAATACGGTAATTGCGGAGCATCCAGATTGGGAGCTGGCAGGAATCTATGCTGATGAAGGCATTTCTGGTACACAGGTGAAAAATAGAGTTCAGTTTCAACAGATGATTGAAGACGCGAAAGCAAAGAAAATCGATCTGATCCTTACAAAGTCCATCAGTCGTTTTGCCAGAAATGTAGTGGATTGCCTGACGAACATACGGCTGCTTCGGAGCCTTAGACCACCCGTCAGCGTCTATTTTGACAAGGAACGATTAGACAGCTTGGATGAGAAGGCCGAGGTTTTCCTTACGATGCTGGCTTCTTTCGCACAGGAGGAGTCTCGGTATTTCAACCAACATCAAGTGGGCGACCAGAAGCCGGATGAAAGCCGGAACGCAAAAGGTAAGTACGACGAGCTTGTTAGGATATGATGCGGATGATGATGGTGAAATGGTCATCGTAACCAGAGAAGCCGAAGTAATCCGAACGATTTTACTAGCTTCATAAAGGGAATGCATCCGACCGAAATAGCGGAAAAGCTCAACGCGCTGGGAATTCGTACAGTTAAAAACAATTTGTGAAGGGGCGAATCCATCAAGAACATCTTAATTGAGTAAGTGTTCAGGCTCCGTCTGTGGTTCAAAGACAAACTTTGAATTGCAGGCGGGAGCTTTTTAATTTGCTTATAATGAAATCCTAAAGAATTCTGAACCGAATCTTTTTTTGATTTATCCAATAAATGTTAATCTTGGAAAAACAGAATGTGGGGGAGAAGGAAATGAGTATCACTTGCTCGGAAATTGAAAATCTTAGTCATTTTAGACAAAAATCTAAAGTGCACTTCGGCATCTATCTTTTTGAGGTGGCTGAATTCGTGTTGAGCGTAATAGCTGCTTTTGAGCGAAAAATGTGAAATAAGCATGTTTTTGCGATGAGATTCAGCATAATAAATCATAAGATATGCGCTGTGAGCAGAAAAGATTTGTACAAATAAGTGAGTTTAATCATAAAATTTGCTGGACAGCTCGGAGATTCGATACATTTATCTTCCACCATATAGTCCTGATCTGAATCCTATTGAAAAGCTCTGGTCGAAGGTGAAGTCTTTCCTTCGTAAATTCAAGGCACGGACCCTGGATGCTCTTCCGAACGCGATACAATGTGCTTTTCAGACAGTTTCGCCTTCTGACTGTTCAGG